>Ga0209199_1000290_pt1 | contig 76769 bp, 71 predicted proteins | sample COGITO_mtgs_1105_7_FD_184805 | JGI IMG/M metagenome (GOLD analysis project Ga0209199, IMG submission 184805) | Pelagic marine microbial communities from North Sea - COGITO_mtgs_110523 (SPAdes) (version 2) | ecosystem: Environmental > Aquatic > Marine > Epipelagic ... | reverse complement strand
TACGGTGCTTAGAGCCGTGACATTGTGCAACTGGCTTAAGGCTAAGAAGGCCGCCATGGCACAGGCAAATAACAATGTAATTAAACCGCTGGGCCTTCAGCGGTCTGCCCAGAGCCCGGTTGCGATAGCAGCGATGGGACGGGTCTAGCTGGCTTAGGTTGTTAGGCTGGCGGCTTCTAGTTGGTTCATGCCTAGTATCTCCACGGCATAAATACCGTAATTGTCCAGTGCTTTGTAACCACCGTAGGAACAGATTACTTCGATCGCCTGCAGCCAGAAGCTGTGTCTGGCAAATAGCTGACGCCACTGTGGCCGTGTAGTCTTTGTGTGTGTTAGTGGTTGGGTCACTGGGCAGCAGCCACCGGATCAGTATCTCGGCAAATAAGGTCGCAGCGCTATAGAATAAAATCACCCGCTGCAATACTAGGGTAGATGTTGCGCCGCTAATGAGTGTATGACTGAGTAGCAGCAAACCGAATGTAGCAAAAAGACTGGCCATTAAGCCGCGACCCCCATCAAGCACACCAAAAGTCATGCCCTGGTCTTCGTGCCGTCCCAGTCGCGGGTGGTTTAGGCAGGGATGCCCAAAACAGCAGAATACTGGTAAGACTCCAATAGGCGAACAGCAGGTAAAGTCCTGTGTGGCCGGGTAGGGTGTAAAGGTATAAGCCGCCCAGTGCACCGCTGGGGAAGTAGGCGAGTAGAGTTATGGCGCCGTATAAGGCGAAGATTCGATATGGAAGTTAAATAATTCGTTAATTTTAAAATAAAAAGTAAATTATGAAGCGTGTTAACACTAAAATTGTTCTAGTGATGAGCCGCACTCGTTATAGCCAAGATGACATTCCCATCCCAGATGGTTCCTATTTCGGTCAAACGTCACCTGGCACTATGGATTTGGCACTTGAGTAAGGATGAATGCGCCTTAAACTCCCACTCTCTTAGGTCTCAGGCGTTCGCAATAATTGGTGAGCCTCTTCTATCTGTATTTGAATCATTAAGGAATTATTGCATACTGAAGCTTTCTGGATTATTACTGTATATTATCACAGTGAAGTAGGGCGAGTTATATAAGTGGCAAGGAATGTCGGGCCGGGTATTACGCAGGGATATGTCCGTCATCGACCCGAGAACACTCAACTTTATCAAATTATTGATAAATATTATCCCGATTTTCAACTCTCTCTGGCAGAGCAAGACAAGCGTCTACCGCGATACGTTGAACGCGAGTTTGATGAGTTTTTTACGCTGCGGTCGCCTGGAATATGGTTTTTTGCGGGCGGTATGTGATGATTGCAAACACGAGAAACTGGTCGCCTTTAGTTGCAAGCGTCGCAGATTTTGTCCAAGTTGTGGATCCCGCAGAATGGTCGAAAGTGCCGCACTGTTAGCCGATGATGTACTGGGAGGCTATCCGATCCGGCAATGGGTACTGAGCCTGCCCATTCCACTTTACTTATTACTGGCACGTTACCTCTGTGAATTAGGTAAAGTGATGAGCATCGTGCATCGTGAGATTTCAACCTATGTTATTCAGCGTGCAGATTTTGCTAATAAACACGCTCAAAAGAGTGCTGGCTGGGCTGTGCCATTAGACCGATTTTGCAGCGAGGCTAGCCACACCAGCCTTTTTCATTTAATCAAGCCTCTCATTTTTATTTTTTCATCCGCCACACGCTAATTGAATGACCAGTTTTGCTTCATGAGCACAGTCCAAGTTCAGCCTAAGAGGCATTAATTAGATCAGGGTTAGCGTTCATTCTTCCAATACTCTACTCCGAATTGGTGGTTATTTAACTTTCCTTGCCACAATCAGCACGTCTATTTGGACAATGTGCGGGTCGTACCACCACTGTTATAGATTTGTATATCCTTAAAAATTTAACCTAATGGATCAACGCCTTAAAGTTATTCAAACGCCGATGTCAGGTTCCAACGTAGATGTATTTATTGTTACTAAAGCCGCGAATATCGCGGCTATATTTCGGCACTATCACCAGGATACTTCTACTCTGTTTGGGCTAATAGATTTTCTGCAGCGTTAAAAATCACTTGAGTCTCTGCCGGTAATCGACCTGGCCCGCCCGCAATATGGCCAAAGTCAGACTCCAGTATTTGACAGTTGAGCCCTAGATCATTTGCGTCTTGACGGGCATCAGCCGCAGTAAAATATAAATCACTGCTCGACGGCATGATGATACCGGGGCAGGATAATTGCTCCACTGCACGCCCACTGTGTTGGTCAGACCCTATAATGTTGCCACTTTGCCAAGTTCGTAACTGGAGGAGCAGATCGTTAGCATCCTGCTCTAGGTGATCTTGAACCCAGAATTCCAATAACTGATCAATAGACTCAAAGCCTAACTCACGGTACCTGCCATCTCGATAAAAAGGCTGGCTGTAAGCCCATCCCGCATAAACCTTGGCAAAGGCCGTCAAACCTCGCTTTGGTGGAGCTACATAATGTCCATCAGCAAAATCAGCATCTGCGGTCAGCGCGCTGGCCACGCCTTCAAGAAAAACTTGATTATGAGGGTAGCATTTTGCGGTCGCACAAATTGCCAACACACTGCCAACATGGCCAGGGTATTGATGGGCCCACTGAATTGCCTGCATGCCGCCCATGGACCAGCCCATCACCATGCGAGGCTTAGCATCGAGGAAGCTTACCGCAAGCAGTTGCCGCTGCGCGCAGACGTTGTCGCCCAGGCTGATCTCAGGGAAATTTGGCCCTGCTTGGGAGCCACTGGTATTGCTGGGTGAACTGGACTCTCCGGCGCCGAATAAGCAGGGGATGATCAGGCAAAAGTCCTGCCCATAAAAGGGACTCGATGGATCATCCACCCAAGGCTTATTACTAATGCCCTTACCACCGTAATAAGTAGGCATGATAATCAGGTTATTTTTTAGTGCGTTAAGCGCACCGAATTGGTGATAGCAGAGTTTTCCATTTAGCAGAACTTCACCGCTTGCCAGCGTAAAGTCACCTAATTCAAACTCATGCTGCTCCCATTCTTTTATATTTTTCAATGACTTACTCTCTATTAACTAACCACTCTAATTAAACATACAAGTTGGCATATTTATTGAATAATGTTAGTCAGCAAGAATCATTCCCACTTAAGGAAATTATATGAAAATTGAGCAGTTACAACAACAGTGCCGAGACAAGGGCATCAAATATGGTATCGCCAGCTACGTAGATGTTCATGGTGCGAGCAAAGGGAAATTTGTGCCGGTCAACCATTTCAAACAGATGTTTGCTGGCTCTGAACTGTTTACCGGGGCGGCACTAGATGGTGTTCCCCAAGATATTTCGGATGACGAAGTAGCCGCTATGCCCGATATGACCTCCATGCAGCAATGCCAATGGAATCCTGAATTGGCGTGGTTTGCAAGCGATCTGTATCTGAATGGCAAACCGTTTGAGGCCTGCTCTAGAAATATACTTAAGCGCCAGTTGGATAAAGCAGCGTCAATGGGCTACAAATTTAACTTAGGCATCGAAACCGAATTCTTTATTTTGCGACAACTACCAGACGGTAAGGTTGTGCCTTTCAGCAGCCGAGATACCCAGGAAAAGCCCTGCTACGATGTGCCCACAATGATGGACAATATTGCCATTATTGATGAATTGGTACAGGCACTTGATGATATGGGCTGGGGTGTTTACTCATTTGATCACGAAGACGCCAACGGCCAGTTCGAAATCGACTTTAACTTCAGTGATGCTCTCACCATGGCAGATCGGATTATCTATTTCCGGATGCTGGCCAATGAAATAGCGCGCAAGCATGGCGCATTCGCGAGTTTCATGCCGAAACCCTTTGCCGACCGAACTGGCAGCGGTGCTCACTTCAATATGTCGCTTGCCAATATTGAAACAGGTGAAAACCTATTTGCAGTAGATCCTGAAGACGATCGCTACGACTGCGGTGTGTCTGAACTAGCCTATCAATTTATTGGCGGGATTTTGGGTCACGCCAAACCTATCAGCGCGGTAGTGGCGCCGACGGTAAACAGCTACAAACGCTTAGTGAGACAAGGCAGTATGTCCGGCTCTACCTGGGCTCCGGTGTTTTGCTGTTATGGAAATAATAACCGAACCAATATGTTGCGTATTCCAAGTGCTGGTGCTCGGGTTGAATGCCGCGCACCTGATATAGCTTGTAACCCCTATCTCGGCGCCGCAATGCTGTTGGCAGCAGGTTTGGAAGGGATAGAGCAAAGTATAGATCCCGGTCTGCCGCACCGAGAAAACATGTATAACTATAGTGACAAGGAAATTGACGACGCGGGTATTGAATGCTTACCCAGAAACCTGTCGGAGGCAACCGATGCGATAGCCGATGATGCGCTGGCCTATAGTGTACTGGGTGCGGATATGCACAAAGCTTTTATCGACTTCAAGCGTAGTGAGTGGGATAGCTATCACAACACGATATCTGAGTGGGAAATGCAACGTTACCTACGTCAGTTTGGTTAGTGAAAACAAGAAGGCTTAAAGTGGTTCACGCCGTTGACCTTTAAGAACTGGGTCATTAGAATCAATCTTTTGCAAAGGTCTGAATGTAAATGAGACGCACCAAAGAAGATGCAGCAAAGACTCGCCAAAGTTTGGTAGATGCGGCCCTAAAAATTTTTGGGCAGCGCGGCTATAGCGGGACCACTTTGCGCCTTATTGCTCAGGAGGCTGGCTGCTCAAGGGGACCTATATATTGGTATTTTGCCAATAAGGAAGAGCTTTTTGAGGAGATTCTTTCTTACTCTCAGGTGCCACTGGAACAATTGGTGGCCACACACCAGAACAGCAGCGACCCTGAGTGGGCCGCTGATAACTTTTCGCGACAGTGGTTAGGCCTACTAATAAATGATCTCTACTTCCGCCAATCCTTTGAAATTTTCCTTAACAAAACTGAATTTACTGAAGCCTTTGATCAAATATTGGAACGGGAACGAGCGCTTACAGCTTCGTTCATTGTCATGTTCTCATCATGGGTGACGCTGTATCGTAAGAAGGAAGATATCACCGCATCCACTGCCAGTGATACTGTGGCGCTGTCAATGTATGCTTACCTAATGGGGATTACACAAAGCTGGTTATTTGATTCAAAAATAACGGACTTGAATAATAACTTGGACTTTTTTGTGGGGGAGTTCCTTCGACTGCTAAGAACACGCAAGTGATTGTGCACGCATCATTTGCCTAATTTCTCGTTCCAGTTCCCTATATTCACTAATATCAAGAATGGCATCACGGTCGGTGCTGTTCTTATCAAACCTGGGTCGGATAGTTTTCAAGATTTGCCCAGGACGCGTGCCCATGAAAAAAATCACATCACCTAAGTAAAGTGCTTCTTCTATATCGTGGGATACCATCAGTACTGTGGTTTGTTCCTTTTTGACAATTTCTAGCAAAAGACTTTGCATTTGCCAGCGGGTTTCTGGGTCCAGAGCACCAAATGGCTCGTCCATTAACAAAATAGATGGGCTACCGACTAAACTCCGGGCGATGGCAACTCGCTGTTGCATACCGCCGGATAGTTGGTGAGGGTAAGCTTTTTCAAAGCCACCCAATTTTACTGCCTGAATAAAATAGTCAACAGAACCTTCCCGTAAGGCAGTGGCTTCGTGCCTAGCTTTTAATCCAAACGCGACGTTCTCTTCTACCGTAAGCCATGGGAAAGAACTGTAATTTTGAAACACCATTCCACGATCCACTCCTGGACCTTGGATGGACTTTCCAGCCACTGAGATATCACCCTGGTCCTGACTTTCAAGCCCAGCGATTATTCTCAGAAGCGTTGATTTTCCACAGCCAGAGGGACCCAGCAGAACGCCCACCGAACTCTTTTTAAGCTCAAGGTGTATATTATCCAAGGCTTTCACTGGTTGCCCCGAACGCAGCGTAAATGTTTTGCTGACGCCCGAGACTGATAACCCATTTTTATCTTGCTGGATCATTTTTTCAGTGCTGCTGCTAGCGGTGTGGTATCGACGCCAGCTGACATTGGCATGGCTTTGTCAATAAAACCAAACTTTAACCACCAGTCAGTCGTGACGTCCCAGTGAGCTTTCATGCCATCGGCCACAATGTTAAGTGGTAGTTTACCTTTTTTAAGGCCCATAAAAATAGCCGCTTGATCGCGATCAAAAGCGAATATGCCACCTTTGTGTATTTCACCTGTGCTGCCCAATACTTGCTCAACGTCGGCCACAGAAAACTTCAAGCCGTCGGCAATAATTTTATTCGCTTCAGTGGTATTTTCTTTCCAGAAATCAACCGCATTAAAGTAAGCTTTTGTTAGCTTGGCTGCATCTTCAGGTCGCTTTTCAAGAAATGCGGTACTCATATACAAGGCATCTCCAAGCATCGCCGTAGTGATGTACTTCTCTTCAGTTGAGTCGGCCGCTACTTTGGAACCAGGCATGGCTTCAAGTACTTGAGAGCCAAACGGTTCCCAAAATTCAGCGGCCGCTGCCGTTCCACCTACCATTGCAGCGACGGCGTCGTCCATGATCAGATTGGTAAATTTAACCTCATCAATTCCCACGCCATTATCAGTCAGCCATTCAGCCATAAAGATCTGTGTCAGACCCCCTTCAAGTACCGCCACCGTTTTGCCCTTAAGCTGTTCGGCACTGGTAATGCCAGGCGCTAAGATTATTTTGTCGGTGCCATAAGATGGGTTGGTGTAGGTAACCAGTTTTATGCCCACATCTTTATCCGCCGCAATAGGACCGTATTCAGCGGTGCTTGACGTTACATCAAGTACCCCTGCGGTCATCATGCCAAAGCTTTGGTAAGGGTCTTCAATAATACTAATCTCTAGCTCTAAACCTTCGGTTAAACCTTTTTCTTTGGCAATAAACCAAAATCCATAGCCGGGCCATGAAAACAGCGACAGTTTTACCGGGTCTGAACTTTGTGCACTGGTACTGATACACATTGAGAATGCCAGGATGGCAATTCCTAGTCGAATTTTATGCATAGTGTTTCTCCTTAGTTAAAAAATGTTATTTATTGGGTTCAAGATAACGAAATGCGGTGCGATGCAGCGCTTTAAATAAAGTGTCAAATAACAGGCCTAGCAAGCCGATAACTAAAATACCGGCCATGATGTCATCTACATGGACAAATCGTTTAGCACGCATCATCATGGCGCCGATGCCGTCGGTAGCGGCGACAATTTCGGCTATCACCAGATAGGTCCAACTTACCGCCAGCAGTTGGCGAAATACATCAACATAGCCGGCCATACTTGCTCTGAAAATTACTGAGCCCAGTATTTGAATAGGGCGTAAGCCCAGAGTTTTGGCTGTTTCTATGAAGACTCTTGGTGCTTGTCGTGTGACATCGGCAATCATAATGATCAAAAAAAACAAGACACCAATGACCAGTAAGGCAATTTTTTGTGCTTCTCCAGTGCCCAACCACATTAGCAACAGTGGTATAAATGCCGGGGCTGGCAGGTAACGAAAAGTGCCGGCCAATGGCCCCAATAGATTATCTACTGGCCGGTAAGCACCGATCAGCAGACCAAAAGGCAACGCCAGTAACACGGCTATTGAAAAACTGGTTAAAATGCGTTTTACGCTGGCCCAAATATCGGCTGCAAAATTTTTCTCGGCTAATAATTCATACAAACTCATGAACACTCGGTCGGGACCAGGGAACAGTCGTGTGGGTGCCAGATGAGCGTTGGCGGCAAGCCACCAACCTCCTACAAATAAAGTCCAGCCTAAGCATCCTAAAAAAATCTTATGGCTTAGCAAAGATACAAGTGAGGTTCTAAATCTCATCATTGAAGTAATGGCATCCATACTTAGCATCTAAAACGCAGTCAGAAAGCTGAGGGCATCGGCGCCCACTGCCCGACCTTGCTTAAGGGATTCTTTGACTTCATCGTCGCCGTAATCTTCGGCATAAATTCGAGCCATACGGTGCTTATGAAAAGAACGAGATTGCTCTATAAAGCCCAAAGTTTGGGGCTCAACGGCGGGGTACATTTGCGCGTGAAGTGCGGGCAGTAAATACCAACCAAGCGTCGGCTTCTCGTGGTGAGCGTTGTGATAACAAAAATTCAGAACCAGTAAATTGAGTTTTGGAAAGCGAGCAGACAGTAAGTTGCTGTAGGTGTTGCGTTGTTCATATTCAGCATCTCCGCGGTAAGGAAGATCAGCGGATTTATCTTCAAGGTTAAACACCACTTCGTAATTATGTTGATAGCAATCCATGAAACGTAAAACAGTGAATAACAGTAATTGCGCCAACACGTACAACAAGAAAGCCACGGGATTGAATACGAATACGGTAGTTAATAAAGCAGTGCGGATTAATAAGACCTGAATAATACGACGGCGCTGCCCGCGCTTCGACTCGATAGACCAAGGAGCCACCACCAGCATAACGTGCATCATAATTTCTACAGCGGGTATCCAGGCCCATTCGGCCGCCTTTACCACCGCTTCTAAAAATTTGTGACGCTTCAAAAAGCTGCGATAGTCCCATACAACTGGGTCATAGTTATCAACATGATGGCGCATGTGCTTGTAACGAATATCTTCATAACGTCCATAGCAACTGCCTACTAACCAATTGAGAATTTTACCTAAGTATGCGTTTTTGCTAGTGGATACAAATATGGTGTTATGGCTACAATCGTGAAGTAGGTAAGCCGCAATAATCATACCGTGAGTCAAGGCGATCACACCTATGACATTAATAGTTGCGCTTTGGTTAAAAATTGCAATCCAGCCGCCAATGTAAGCGACAGCAATGTAAATTAACACGGCCGCGGTATGGCGTGCGCCTTTGGGATCGCGAAGTTCAAGTGTGTTAAGCATGATGTACTTCCTTTTGACTCGACACTTGTGACCAAGCCTTAAAATGGTTCTGTTCAGTGGCACCGATCCAACGATTAAGATCCCAAAGATCTGCGATGGGTGCGTTGGTGAATGGCAGATGATGCAAGTATCCGTCGGGGCCAAACTCAGGTGTCATAGTGGTTTGTTTATAGCCTCGGCTAGCTTGTGCAGCCCAAACTGCTTCCCAGCAGCGCTGGTGACTGGCAAGCGCATCGGCATATTCTGGCGCGCCCGGGTGAGGCACTTGTGGCCCTTGGTCATAACCCACTCGGCTGTGCACATGGTGTGCATGCTTTGCGGCAAGCTCGATGGCGTCCCACTCACTGTCCATGAGCCGCTCACACACAACGACCCAATGACTAAAATCACAGGTTATTTTAATGTCAGGTATTTGCTCAAGCACAGCCATGGTATTCCAGGGGCTGAAAAAGGAGCGGCCGCGATGGGTCTCGAATGAGCAAACAACATCATGCTTGTCCGCGATATCCATTGCCGCCTTAAAGAAATCAACACTAGTGCTTACAGGCCATGCATCGCAGCCTCCCATCACGTTAACAAACTTGGGGTCCAGTGGTTTGCCGATAAGGATCTGTACCTCTAGATCTTCAAGGTGTTCGCTTACGCTGGCATGCCTTCTAGGAACGTAAGAGCCTGCGGTACAAATTTCCTGCACCCATTCTAAGTTATGTTCACTTAAGGCCTGGCGCAGTGACGGCAAGTGAGCAGAGTTCTTGTCTATTACTGGAGCCTCTAGCCCGGCGAAGCCAGCAGATTTCGCCAGAACAGCGGCTTCCTCTATGCTACCGATATGCCCCCAAAGCGTTTTGAATGTAAGTAATTGCACGATTTTGCCTCAACACTAATTCTGTGAGACTAAAAAAGCACTATCTATGCCAATCTGTATGTATAATTCTAGATAATTGATTAATAAAGAATTTTCATAGTTTTTACAATATCTAGTGCTATCAGAAACGAAGACCGATGCACCGATAGTTCAATAATACGTGCCCTTTTGGTGCGCACTCGGTTGCCTTCGCCAACCCATGCAGCGGACTAACACGGTGATATGTCGCTAGGATTAAAGACTACCGCTGCGGGCAGGAACGCCTAGAGAGGTTCTTTAATCTATGATCAAACAGAATGGAATAAATGCTGCTCCTTGAGACGACAGGAACGTGCGCACCGTTATAGAGTTGCAACAAACTAGCTGGAGCCAAATTGCCATATCAGCTTACTATGTTCCTTCGCAAACTCAGTTAACTTGCCATCAAGAGATCCAATAAGTACCGTACAATAGATAGCTTTTTCCGCTACCTAGAGTAACCGTCTCATGGTTAAGATTAGGTAAATCTCTGCGATGACTAGTCACTACAAATAGTGCAACACAATAGCGACTGGCTTAGTAAAAAGATTTTTTGCAATAACCAAGCTTCAATTATTTGATTAAGGTTGTTCGAGAAAAATAAAATCTTCCTTAATATCGCCTAACTTAAAGCGACTAATGAGCGACTATAAATCTATTTTATCATTAGTCTATGGCTACACTAATTTCGTTAAGTCCTAGTTTGACTAAAATGCTGGCCTGAATAAAACTAGGTGGCCCAAACTTGCCCACTGGAGCAGAAAATCCGAACGGCTATTTCGGGTAACCAATAAAGTTAGCATCCCATTCACCATTGGCATTCACATCATGAAAAATAGATAAGCTGCAACTACCTGCTGGAATATCCTCAATCAAAAAAAGTAGTTCAGCTTCACCATTAACCTCACGACTTACATCTAAAAATGCAGGGGTGCCAACTTTTGTATTCAACCAATTTTCTGCGTTATCAAAAACAACTACCACGACACTGCCAGTATCATCAGCAATGTCGGAAACGGGAACTACCAAATTGGCTTGCTGTGACACTGCCAAATTAACAAAAAGTAGCCCGACTAAAACAGAAAAACACTTTGCCATGTTCATGCCTATGCCTATTCCTATTACCCTCAATAAAAGTAACTAAAAATCCGAGCTTAGCTCGGCTTTTTAGTTAGCGGCCCTGACGCCAAGTACCGTGAGACCCAGCAGGCACATAGTGCGACAGATGCACAACGGCTAACGGTCCTTTCGATAATTCCAATGCATCAAAAATATATAAGCTACTGCTATGAGTTTCAAAACTGCTGCCAACAGTCAGTAAAAATCCTTCACCTTCGCCAGCATCTTCTGACTTAGGTACAAATAATGCGTCCGATTCAATGCTTTGCCCTAACGAATAACGTTCATTTTTACCAGTCTCATGATCAAAATGTCCAACCATATTAAAAAAGTGATCGGCGTCTTTACTTATCGTTCTTGCCAGCTCGCCGTCAGGCGATACATACCAAAAGTGACGATAGGGCTTAATTATATAGGTAAATCACACTGTGGAAATTCTGACTCATACTGATCAATTTTCTTAAATTCAATCTGCGGCTTTTCTGCATTCACGTCGATAGTCCAACGATGTAAATACGGAATCGCTTTTCCACTATCACTGCCGTCAACCAACGGAAACAAAGGTACATGACTAAGCTGACACCAATCAAACGTTATAACACCGTCCTGATCAAAGCCATTCATAAAATGGAATACAAATGACAAATCCATATCCAGTCACCGAATGTTTTCAGAACTGCCACCATTACGCGCTAAAACGCCTATTTTCACTTGTAAATATGGCTCCCACGCAAATGGAGCTCCACCTTCCATCGCAGCTCTAGACTGCCAGAGATTGGAAATACTGGGATCAAAATATAATTATCAGTGATAACAAAATCATGAATCATTGAAGAATAAGGTGCTGGAATGTGAATGCTTTCCGTCAACACGCCAGCGGTAAGGAATGCCGGACAGGGTATTACGCAGGGATATGTCCGTCATCGAGCCGAGACCACTCAACCTTATCAAATTGTTTCTAAATATTATCCCGACTTTCAACTCTCTCTGGCAGAGCAAGACAAGTGACTACCGCGTTACGTTGAACGAGAGTTTGATGAGTTTTTAGGATAAAGAAGACACACCTTTAGTAATATCTTGAGCAAAATTAACAGGGAAATCATAATAGCAGGCATTGTCTGGTTAGTTTTCTTATTGTTAAACAATCACTGGCTCGAAGGGATTCGAGTCAAAACTCGCATGGATAGGGTGCCCGCTAGGGCATGGTTTTAGCTTAAAAGAGGCTTACGCTGCAAAAGCGTAAGCCTGAACCCTACATCCTACTTCCGCTGAAACTCACTCGTTGCTTTCCACTTTGGCCAATCATCCGATGATACTAAGTCATACCCGACTTCAAACAATAATTGTGCATCCTGCTGGATACCTGATAAGTCCCAGTTTTCGCGAAATTTATCACAAACCTGATGATAACAACCTGTGACAATCACATTAGTACGTTTGCGATATTGTGCTGTGGCTTCATCAATAGGTTCTTCACCACCTTTAGCATACAGTGCTGGTACTCCTTGCTTAGCAAAACTGAAATGATCAGAACGATAGTAATAGCCTGCTTCTGGACGACCTTCTTGAACCAAATAACGGTCTTGGCGTTTGGCCGCTTTTTCAAGATACGCTTCTAGTTCAGACTTGCCCATGCCAATAACAGCGACATCTTTGGTTTTGCCCAAGACACTCATGGCATCCATATTGATATTGGCGACGGTTTTATCTAAAGGGATAATGGGATGTTCTGAATAATACTTTGAGCCTAACAAGCCTTGTTCTTCTGCTGTGACGATTAAAAAGGTGGTGGAACGCTTAGGCTTGATCTTTAACTCAGAATAAGCTTTGGCCATCACTAGAGCCGCTGCTGTGCCTGTCGCATTATCATGAGCACCGTTGTAGATTTGGTCACCGTCTTTGCTTTCATCTTTGCCTAAGTGATCCCAATGGGCGGTAAATATTAGGTGTTCGTCAGGTTTTTCAGAACCGGGCAATGTCGTAATTACGTTATAACTGATAGATTTTTTGAAACTATTGTTAATGGTTACTGAGGCGTCTACTCCCAAACTTTTGTTGTATGGGGCGGCTATGGCTTTGGACTTTTCTTCAGCAAAATCAAGCCCAGCATCAGCAAATACCTTTTGTGCGGCTTCAACAGTTAACCAACCTTCAACCGCTACACGATCGGCATTACCATTTTTGCTTACAAGGCCATATTGTGGTCCACTCCAACTATTCGCCACTACAGACCAACCATAAGAGGCGGGCCTAGTTTCATGCACTATAATGGCAGCTTCTGCGCCTTGACGACTGGCCTCTTCATACTTATATGTCCAGCGGCCATAGTAGGTCATGGTTTTACCCTGAAATTTATCACCTGTTGGATTTTCAAAACCAGGATCGTTGACTAAAATAACGACGGTTTTGCCTTTTACATCTAAGCCTTCATAGTCATTCCAGTCGTACTCTGGTGCGTTGACACCGTAACCCACAAACACTAATTCCGAGTTTTTTAGTGCTACTCTTGCTTGTTCTCGACTGGTAGAGGCCATCATGCCTTCTTTATAGACAAAATTATTTTCGCCTATCGTCATGGTCATATCCGAGTCGGCAGTTATCTCAATGAGTTCAACCGGTTGCAAGTAACTGTCACCGTTACCTGGTTGGTAACCCATTTGTTTGAATTCGTTAACCAAATAATCCAATGTTTTTTGCTCACCAACTGTGGTGGGTAAGCGTCCTTCAAATTCATCCGAAGCTAAAGTTTTGATATGTTTTTTTAAATCATCGGTGTTAATGCCTTGATAAACATCGATAAAGTTATCTGCAACCGGTAAAGGAACTTTGGCTTGTTTGTCTTGGCAGGCTGATAGAGCCAGGATCATTGGCGAAAAAAGTATGAGGAGCTTGTGGCAAAATTTCATATAGTTGCTCTTGTAGTGAGTAAGGTTAAAGATTATAAGTGTCTCTTTTTACATTAAATCAATATCAAGGGCAATTGTGACAGATTGGCAACAGGACTTTATTAAGCAACTACCGATGTTGCCCATGCAGCAGCTTGAAAACTTTTTTGGCTTATCGCGTTTGACTGATTGGCCCAATGCCCAAGGACTAAATGCCTTAATGAAGCTCAAAGGGGAGAGCCATATTCCTCGTTTTATTTGTCAAAACCATCTAACAACATCTAACCATTATTATGAACAAATCATCCACCAACAACATATTATTCCGACCCGCCCAAACAGCTGGCACGATTTATTTAATGGTTTGATTTGGCTGCAATTTCCACAAACAAAGCGCTTGTTAAATCAACAGCATGTTGAAGATATTGAGCAATACGGGTTATCACCTCGGACCCTTAGAAGAAATAACTTAACCCATTTTGATGAGTGCGGGGTGATTGTCACTTATCAGCGTACAGAGGTTTTTTCCCAACTAATAGAAAATTTAAAGCAGCATCAATGGCATGCTGTGTTTGTTGAAAATAGGCATCATTGGGGTAACGAGATTAATAGTTTTATGTTTGGTCATGCCAATCTTGAAATGTTGCTACAACCCTTTATGGGGTTGACTGGAAAATGCTTGGTAATAGAAGTTGATAGTCGATTTTCAACTTTACCCTATCAAAAACAGGTGGCTGAACTTGATACACGCTTAGTCAGCCATATTAAGAAAGCCAATTTATTTTCGACATCAAAGCCATTTAACCCAATACCATTATTGGGTATCCCTGATGTATGGGATGCCAACAACGACCCTGAATTTTATGAGAATACTGATTATTTCAGACCTAGGCCTTCGCCAAAGTCATCATCAAAATCAGCATCAAAGAATAATAAATAAAGCCCAGATTGCCCAAATTAATACGTAGGGAGCGATTGCTATTATATAGGTCTTCTTTACTGGGAGTTGGGTCCATTGACTTAATCCTACTGCAGTCAAGTACATCACCCAGACAGACTCTAAGCGGATAGCCTGCATCAAAGACGCCCATGACGAGTTCATTTCGACAGAAAAAATAAATGCAAATGAAGTGGGAGCCATGCTAACAGGTGATAGTTGATTATCCTGGGCCACTAACACCACCAATATACCCAATAGGCTAGAGACAATGACAGGGATGCTTACCCACCAACTAAAGCCATACCAGTCGGTATAACCTTGCACACACTCTTCATCTGCTTTGGTAACAATATTTAAATAAAGCGCCATTATCGCATTACTGACAAGCAGCATAAATACAGAGCCAAACACACCTGTCCACAAGGATTGTGATTTATCTGCCATCATGTTTCGAAATACATTTTGCTCAGCGGGGCTTAAATCTCCCGCCATAGCTTGAACCATTAATTCGGTATACCAAGAAAAATCCACAAAATTAAAATACATGTAAATAGGTAATGCACCGATAACTGCAATACAGATAAAGGGTATCCAAGACCAATTGTGTGTTTCATTTATAGTGGCAAATACCTGATTAGGCTTAACAAAAATATCCTTCATGGCCTCAAATGGATTACTGACCAGTTGCATACAAATCCTCCTATTAAATTATGTTATAGCAATATGTGCCCAAAATTAGTTGCAGTAGTCTGAACGAATTTAATATTGTTACATATTTTTTTTCTAGATCGCATGTAATAAACTAGAAATTGAAGGACTATAGAAATAAATCGCCCACAAACCAGGAAAATGGAATGATAGAAATAAAACAACTGGCTAAGAAATTCGCTGTGGAAAATCCTAAAAAGCTCAGTGAGCAAGAAAAAAAAGACCCGAGGTTAAAAGGGCGCTTTTTTCATTCTGTTCAAGATGTGTCTTTTACATGTCAAAAAGGAGAAGTGTTAGGGTTGCTTGGCCCTAATGGTGCGGGTAAAACGACGACCTTACGTATGTTGTCTACTGCACTGAAGCCCGATAGTGGCAGCGTAGAAATAAGCGGTGATAATGTGTTAACCAATCCTGTTATTGCTCGCAAGAAGATAGGCTTTTTATCGGGTTCAACGGGTTTGTATGGTCGTTTAACCGGTCGTGAAAACATCCATTATTTTGGTCAGTTACATGGCATGAGCGACGCATCTATTGCACTTCGTATAAAAGAGTTAGCTGATTTATTAGATATGCATAACTTTTTGGACCGACGTTCAGAGAATTTCTCTACAGGTATGAAACAAAAAACCGCTATTGCACGTGCAGTAGTGCATTCACCAAAGCTGGTTATTTTAGATGAACCCACAACGGGCTTAGATATTATGGCCACACAAACCGTACTCGAATTTATTCGTGGCTTAAAAGAGCAGGGTACTCCCGTGATTTTCTCAACGCATCATTTGGATGAAGTGGAAGAGTTATGTGACAAGGTCACTGTTATCGATCAAGGCCGAACTATGTTTGATGGGGATATTGCTAGCTTTAAAGCCCTTGCTGATGGCTCATTGCACCAATCGTTTATGGCCGCCATTCAATCAACTACTAGCGAATAGAGAGCCTTTAGCTGCTTATAAATAAAGAGATATACAATATGTGGTTAGTATTTAAAAAAGAGATAAAAGAATTACTTCGCGACCGTAAAACATTATTTTTTATGATTGCCCTGCCGTTATTAATCTTCCCTTTGATTATTGGGATTGTGGGTTTTGTGAGTAAACAAGCCATAGACAAAGCTGAAACCCAAGTGCTCAATTATGCATTGATAGGTGGCCAATATGCGCCGGATATTGTTAAGGAGCTGCAACAACCAGAAAAATTTAGCCTGGTCGAAATTGAAGGAAACGCCGATTACACCTCAATTATTCGCAATGAAACAGTCGATTTTGTGTTGGAAATCCCCGAAAATTATTCTAACGATGTGCTTAAAAATGGTCAGGCTAACGTTAAATTATATTTCAATGATGCCGGGCTAAATCTGGTCTACAGACGGGTCAATGAAATAGTAAAGAGTCAGTCTGAGTTATTTCAACAAAGCGCGTTTACTAGTCTGGGGTTAGACGCTGCAGAACAAAGTGCACTAATAGAACCGCTTGTATTAGAGAAAGTGAATACCGCTGACGATCGAGAAAATTGGGGCGAAAAAATAGGTGGGATGTTGCCCTATTTGTTGTTTCTAATTTGTCTATCAGGTGCAATGGCTCCGGCTACCGATATTGGCGCCGGTGAAAAAGAGCGCGGTACACTAGAAACGTTACTGATTTCACCTATAGATCGAAATAAAATTGTAATGGGTAAGTTTTTGACTATTGCTTTTGCTGGCACCATGACTGCGTTGATTACTGTTTTGAGTATGGTGATTTGGGGCTTGGTGTTGAGCCAAGGCATGGCAATCAAATTTGTTGCGGATTTTATGGCACAGATTGCGATCCTTGATTTTCTACTGATTTTTCTAATGTTAGTCCCTGTGGTGGCTATATTCTCGGCAGTCTTGTTGAGTATTTCCATCTATGCCAAAAGTTTTAAAGAAGCACAAAGTTACATGGGGCCTATGACTATTTTGGTTGTTGTGCCTATTATGTTAGCACTTTTACCTGGCGTGGAATTAAAGGGAGGCTGGGCTTGGGTGCCGGTCACTAACGTTTCCCTCGCTATGAAAGAATTAGTGAAGGGAACCATGGATTACTACCAATTATTTGCCATATTTGGTTCAACAGTGATTATTGCAGGCGCGTTGTTTGCATTTTGTGTGTATTGGTTTAACCAAGAAAAAGTGTTGTTTAGATAATCAATACCATTAACGTTAAGTTAAAAAGCCATGCTCTAAAGCATGGCTTTTTAGATCCTTGAGAATGTTGCTTATTTCTCAACTATTATGCAATACATTGCTGTTTATCATCGTTGCTTGCAATTACATTCCTAAGCGGCTCTATTACAATTTTACCTGCCTACTTGGGAGCATATAGTGCTTCGTTAGTGCGAGAGAAGATGTTTTTTTTTCAATCTTTTCCTAAAAAGTCGCGCTGGCAATACTGCAAAATATTTTCTGCTGTTGCAGAAACGGTTCCGATTCAATAGCTATTTGGATACGCTCCGCAATTAAATTGTTAGTCTGATTATCCACCTTTGGTAGTCAGTAGCAAAACACATCCTCACAAAATCTAAAGGCTAAGTCGGACCTCTTAGGCTATTTAAAATAGTATCAGCAAAGCCAACAATACTTTATCGCCTTCTTGATGCTCATGAATATCGTTAACTTGTTTAAAGTTGTCCATATCTAACACTAGTAAACCAAAGGGTTGATGATGCTTTTGTGCTTGGCTGGCAGTCTTACCATGGCTTCGTCGTAACTAGCTTTATTTCCTAAGGTTGTTAAGACGTCCTTCATAGCAAACTGCTTGATTGTGATGTTCTAAGGCATTTTTGAATGGATAACAAAATTTAATATGCATTTATTGCAATATTTGCCAATACCTTAACGACAACGGTTAAGTACAGGAATAATCCATACGGCAATGACATTTTTTATCTGCAAACAGTTAAGAGTTTTTAAGTATGTGTTTTTTAGCGTTTGACCAAACCTAGTTCTATTATCTTCAAACTGGATTTTTAGCTCAGACAACGGTAGTGTACTTTCTAATCACTCAAAATATAATTTACTCAGACTGAGCAAGTCTATGGATATTAACAATTCAAGGATGAGTTTATTAAGCTGACCTTGCGTCAGACCAAGTTTGTGCCCATGCTCAAGGTCTTGATTAGCCTCCTCAAGATTGAAATAAGGCTCACCGACATTTGCGTCGTAAAACTGGTTAAGTTGTTCCAACGGTTTCTCCTGCCAACAATATGGCGAATTACTATAGAAAATGATTCTTAGCTAATATTCGGCAAGTATTGTGCTTAGCAAACAACTTAGAAGGATGAACACAACGTTATGCATGGAAATTTAGGCAGTATTGTTATTCTAATGGCCGTAGCAGTGATAACTGTTTGGCTATTTAAACGTATTAATTTACCACCAATTCTGGCCTATCTTTTTTGTGGTATTTTGGCAGGTCCTGATCTCCTCGCATTATTTGAACATCCAGAAGATATGCAAAATTTTGCCGAGTTGGGTATTGTTTTTTTGTTGTTTTCATTGGGCTTGGAGTTTTCACTTCCCAAAATGTTAGCCATGCGTCATCTGGTATTTGGCGTAGGGCTTGCGCAGATGATGTTGACTACTTTAGTGTTTATGGGGCTGGCCTTATTACTGGATTTTGATGCTAAAGCTTCCTTCGTAATAGGTGGGATTATAGCGCTGTCTTCAACTGCCATTGTGATTAAACAAACCAGTGATCTAGGTATCCTGAATACGCCTCGCGCGCAAATCGCGGTGAGTATTTTATTACTACAAGATCTTGCTGTTGTGCCTTTGCTTATATTGGTGCCCTTACTGGCTGCTGATTCCGAACAAAGTTTAGGCATTGCTATATCAATGGCATTTCTTAAGGGGCTATTGGTTGTTGGCATTTTGTTATCCATCGGCAAATGGGTGTTACCTAAAGTGTTTAGTGAAGTGGCCCGCACTCGCACAGATGAACTTTTTGTGTTGACGACTATTATGGTGGCTTTAATGGCCGCAGGTTTAGCTTTTTCCTTTGGCCTATCCATGGCATTAGGCGCGTTCTTAGCAGGCATGATGTTAGGTGAGAGCCAATATAAATATCAACTAGAAGCTGATATACGACCCTTTAGAGATATCCTGATGGGACTATTTTTTATTACTATAGGTATGCGCCTAGAACTACACAATTTGCCAAGTCAGATCCACTGGGCACTATTAGGCTTGGTGATTATTGTGTTGCTAAAAGTGTTGCTTATCCGGATGTCAGCTGAGATTTTTAAATTAGGCAAACAAGATGCTTGGGCGGCCGGGCTTAAACTGTGTCAAATGGGCGAGTTTAGTTTTGTGTTGGCAGCATTGGCTGTCGACCATGCTATTTTAAACTCAGAGCAAGGTTCGTTACTATTAACTATCGGTGTGATGAGTATGGCCATCACACCTTGGTTAGTCGATAAAAGTCCACAAATTGCCAAAGCAATCAGTCCTGAAGCAACGCCTGATGTAAAAGGGTTAGAACAACTTTCAGCCCAAGACCAACAACTAACTGACCACGTACTCATTTTTGGTTATGGCCGAGTAGGTCAATCGGTTAGTCGTTTATTAAAAATTGAAGCTATTCCTTACATGGTAGTTGATGCTGATCCCATCCGTGTGCAAGAAAGTCAAAGTGCAGGAGAGCCTGTGTATTTTGGCGATGTTAAGCAAAAAGATATATTGCATTCTGTCGGAATTGAAAGAGCCAAGCTGGTGCTGATCACTTTTGACCAGCATGAAAAAGCCATGAGTGTGATTCGTTTAGTTAAACGCTTGTATCCAGACTTGCCAGTAGTGGTGAGAACTAGAAAAGACAATCGTATGGAAGAATTACTTGAGGCAGGCGCATCACAGGTAGTGCCAGAAATTCTAGAAGGTAGTCTAATGTTAGTGACTCAGGTTTTACAATTATCTGGTGTGCCAATGTCTCGCATACTCAAACGCGTGCGTAAAGAGCGCAAGGGACATTATGCCAATATGCATGGTTTCTTTCCTGGTGAAACCACTGAGCTTGATTATATTAAACAAGAGAAATTTGAATTTATGCACGCGGTCATCCTTACTAAAAATGCTTATGCTGTTGGTAAATCATTAAAGCAACTCAACTTGCAACAATGGCGGGTTAGTGTCAAGGGACTGAGAAGGGACAATCATGAACTGTCGGAGCCAGATGAGCACATGGCTTTATTGGCCGGTGATGTGATAGTTATTGCAGCGAAACCACGAAAAGTTGAGCGGGCAGAACGATTTTTGTTGGAAGGAGATTGATATAGGTATTGTTTATATTAACGAATGCCTATGGCAGTGATGAGGTTGCAATCCAAAATACTTTAACCCAAAGTAATTAAGCCACATTTTTGCCCGCATGGGTTTGGTTCACTCATTGCCTAGAGTTTATGCAAGCTCAACTGGATTAAGGTGGCTACTTTGGTAAAGTTTTCTATGCTTTTGGCCAATATTCCAAAATCATGCACCTTCACAATAATGGCTGTGTTTACAGAAGCTTTTCCCTTCTATTTATCAATATTTTTAATAACGAGTCTCGAGCGTTTATTGACCTGTTAGTGCCACTTATAGTTTTCATAATTCATGACTTTTGGCGGCGCTAAATATGCTGGTCAATGTTAGAATAAGAAAATTTGATAATTTGCTGATGACTTTTATGCCCCCCATTTACACATTGTGCGCACCCAATATAGGATCTGTTGTTGCTGTACTGGTCAATCAAAATGAGCGAGTACATATAGATCAACCTTTGGTTATTATTGAAGCCATGAAAATGCAAACCACCTTGTGCGCAGACGTTTCGGGCGAAGTAGGCCAAGTTTTTGTCAATGTTGGGGATGATTGTTTTGTGGGGATGCCCTTGGTGGATATGCACGCAGACGATGCTAGCAAGTCAAAAATTGTAAAAATGCCAACTTCCAGTACTACAAATCAAAGATTACTAAACGAACTGCGCACCAGAGAGGCACTCACACTTGATGAGCAAAGAATCGAACAACAACAAAAACGCCGACAAAAAGGTTATTTAACAGCAAGAGAGAATTTACAAAATTTATGCCCCATTAATAGTTTTATGGAGTACGGACAAATGGCGGTAGCTGCCCAGCGTTTGCGCAGAGACTATGATGATTTGAAATCGGCTACTGCCGCTGACGGTATTATCACCGGTGTAGGACAAGTGAATCAAAATTTAATCACAAAGCAAAAAACACAGACCGTCATCGTGATCAATGATTACAGCGTATTAGCTGGCACGCAGGGATATTTCCATCATTTAAAGTTAGATCGGATATTAGCCGTTGCGGTGGATAAAAAGTATCCAGTGGTGATGTTTACTGAAGGGGGGGGGGGTCGCCCTGGCGATACCGATATCACGACTGTAAATTCTGGATTGCAATGCCAATCTTTTGCCTCCTGGGCTAGTTTACAAGGAAAAGTGCCGCGCATATCAGTGGCAAATGGATACTGCTTTGCAGGTAACGCTGCTTTGTTTGGCGCTGCAGATATCACTATTGCAACTGAGTCTTCATGGATAGGTATGGCGGGCCCTGCGATGATAGAAGGGGGTGGTTTGGGGGTGGTTAAGCCAACTGATATTGGCCCTAGTGCTAAACAGGTTAAAAATGGTGTGATAGATATTTTGGTCGAAAACGAGCAGCAAGCAGCCAAAATGGCAAAAAAATGTTTGTTGTATTTTCAAGGACCATTAGTCGACGGACAACAAAGTACATATGCTGACCAACAAGCTCTTGAACAGGTTCTTCCGGAAGACAGGCGTTTTGTATATGATGTAAAAGAGATCATTAATATTCTCGCAGATACCGATTCTTTTACTGAAATTAAAGCCCAATTCGGTACTGCAATTATTAGTGGTTTTATGCATTTACAAGGTCATCCGGTGGGAGTGTTAGCCAGTAATTGCAAAGTATTAGGCGGTGCTATTGATGTTGACGCCGGCGAAAAAGCGAGTCAATTTATGCATCTTTGCCAGCAGTTCTCTATTCCTTTAGTGATACTATGTGATACTCCCGGATTTATGGTGGGGCCAGAACATGAAGAGAGAGGCGCCGTTCGCAGGCTGGCTCAACTGTTTGTTGCTGGCAGCCAACTTACTGTGCCATTAGTCGCCGTGGTTTTAAGAAAATGTTATGGATTGGGTGCACAAGCATTGTTGGGAGGAAATACCAGTCAGCCAAGTTACACTATTGCTTGGCCCACAGGTGAATTTGGCGCAATGGGGCTTGAAGGGGCGGTTAAGTTGGGTTTTAAAAAAGAACTTGCAGCCGTGCAGGATACGTCAGCAAGAAAAGTACTCTATGAACAACTCTTAGCTGCGCAATATCAAAAAGGCCAAGCCCAAGAAGTGGCCAGTGTTCTAGAAATTGATGCGGTTATTGAACCGGCTAATACCAGGCAAACCCTGCTATTAGCTTTAAACATAACCCAATAAATAAGCTAATAGACTTTAGGCTATAAAAAATAGTTGCACAATTAATAATCAATATTTATACTGTATGTATAAACAGTTGTTTGTTGGAGGCAACATGATCAGTTATTCAAATACCACTCTTTTTATAAAAAGTGGTGCAAAAAGTGGTGCAAATAGCGTTGTAAATAGCGTCAACCACAACCATCCCCTTTGCCCCAAGCATTACGCCAGTATGGACTTGTGTAGTCAGGCTCAAATTTCTGAGGATGCGGACAATATACTGAATAGAATGAATAAACTCAGAGCCTTTGCAAGAGAACAGCAAGCCAAACGTTTGAAGTCACAAAGGCAACAAACCAGTTTTTGTTTCTAAATACTTTTCAAATACAATAGTAATTAAAGCTAAGTTTAAAAGCATATATTGCAGACCGTTATTGATTAACTGTCAATAAAGTAAAACATTCGTTATAAAAAGCTTTAAACTAGTGACATGTTTAAAGTTGAATAAACCAACTTAGTCTTTAGGAATATTATGATCAACAATGATGTTATGCGCCGTTTGCGCTATATCTTCGATTTCAACGACGCAAAAATGCTTGAAATTTTTGCTCAAGCTGATTACCCCGCTACAGTCGCACAACTACATACTTGGTTGCGTAAAGACGATGATCCTGCTTTTGTTGAACTTACCGATCTTCAGTTTTCTCTATTTTTAAACGGTTTGATAAATATGAATCGTGGCAAACGCGAAGGCGTTGAAGCACCCGTTGAGCGTAAACTTACCAACAACATCATCTTTATGAAATTAAAAATTGCTCTCAATATGCAAGCCGAAGCGGTATTAGAAGTAATGGATTTAAGTGGCTTTAAAATCAGCAAACACGAATTAAGTGCCTTTTTTAGAAAACCAGAAAATCGCCAGTATCGTGCTTGTAATGACCAAATTATGCGTAACTTTTTGAAAGGGTTACAGATGAAAATACGTGGGGAAGGAGCTGTTGAAGGTGAAGATGAGCTGGTTTGACTCCCTATTGGTAAATATATGTACTGAATTTATGTATTTTTATTTGACTCCACATAATCTTTTTTACTAGCATCCAGCCAAGACTCCCTGTTCGCCTTCTTCTTTTCTACAATCAAAAGAAGTAGGGGAACAGAACCGATTTGTTCAATACCTTTTATTAGGTGACCATATTAACTATTTCACTAAACGTTCATAAATATTGGCACTCGTTTAGAGCGTATCATTCTCAATTATTTCGATAACTGGATCGCCAGTAAGGTGAACCAGCATTATTCTTCCTTTATGTGTCCATTTAAGTCGTATGTCGAGCTGTTTAAATGAGCGAAGCTATCCTTTAAAGATGCCAGTTTCATCCCAATAAAGCCGCTTATTTCTAAAGCAAGTTTGACAAAGTTTAAGCATTCACTTAACTTAGTCTTATATAAGACATAAAATCAAAATTAACACTTTATTAATTGGATACAATAGATGCCAAATAGTCATAAAACGATGCCAAAGGTTGGCTTTGGTCTTTGGAAAATACCTAAAGATATCTGTGCAGACGCAGTGTATAACGCCATTAAGGCTGGATATCGTCATTTAGACAGCGCTTGTGATTACGGAAACGAGGTGCAAGTAGGTGAGGGTATTAAACGTGCTATTGATAATGGCCTGTGTTCTCGCGAAGATTTATGGGTGACATCTAAGTTGTGGAATACTTATCATGCTAAAGAACATGTAAAGCCTGCTTTAGAAAAAACTTTGGTTGATTTGCAGTTGGATTATCTCGATTTATATTTGATACATTTTCCTATCGCACAACCATTTGTGGATTTCGATGATCGTTATCCACCTGAGTGGATAACTGATACCGCAGTTGGCAAAATGGAATTAGCACCCGTGCCATTATTCGAAACATGGCAAGCTATGGAAGATTTATACCAACAAGGCCTGGTTAAACAAATTGGTGTTTGTAATTATAACTCGGGTTTGTTGCATGACTTGATGTCTTATGCTCAAACTAAGCCTTCGGTATTACAAGTAGAATCCCACCCTTATTTGACCCAAGAGCGTTTGATGCGTTTAGCTCATCAGTATGAGCTTCAGGTTACTGCTTTCTCTCCCCTTGGCGCGTTATCATATTTAGAGCTGGATATGGCTGGGGCTTCAGAGTCGGTGTTAGAACAGACAGCAGTGAAACAAGCAGCAAAAAGGTTAGGTAAAACTGCTGCACAGGTCGTGTTACGTTGGGGTGTTCAAAGGGGTAACGCTATTATTCCAAAAACATCTCGTCCTGAGCGTTTAAAAGAAAATTTAGATATTTTTGATTTCGAATTGACTTCACAAGAGATGGATGAAATTTCAGCGCTTAACAGTAATAGGCGATTTAATGATCCGGGAAATTTCTGTGAAGCTGCCTTTAATACTTTTCATCCTATTTACGATTAGACAGAGGCCAAGCTATGCAACCGGTTAATTATGTAGAAGTCCCACATCAATTAGATTGTGGAGATTCGGTTTTCCCTAGTGTTGTGGTCAACGATGGTTCGCTGACTACACAACAAGAATGTGACCACTGGATCAAATCAAATTTGACTGAACTAGAGGCTAAATTACGTAAAACGGGAGCGATTTTATTTAGAGGTTTTCCTGTGAATTCGGCGGAAACGTTCGATGAATTCTCACATTCTTTTGGTTATCCAAATTTCACTTACAAAGAATCTTTGTCGAATGCTGTCAGGTTAAACTTCACTGAACGTGTATTTACCGCCAATGAAGCTCCAAAAGATGTGGAAATATTTTTGCATCATGAAATGGCGCAAACGCCTATCTCACCCAGTAAATTGTTTTTCTTTTGTAAAAGTGCCGCTGAGGAAGGAGGCCAAACACCTCTATGTCGCTCCGATATGTTGTTTCAAGACTTAGCGAAACACATGCCAGAGTTAGCTGCTGATTTTATGAGTAAGGGTCTTAAATATACTACTCAGATGCCAGCAGAAGATGATCCTAACTCAGGACAAGGACGAAGTTGGAGGAGTACGTTAAGTGTACAAAATGATGTCCAAGCCGAACAAAAATTGGCTGAGTTAGGTTATAGTTGGGAATGGCTTGCAGATGGCAGTTTACGTGCTACAACGCCAGTATTACCTGCTGTAATCGATATGGGAAATGATAAAAAAGTATTTTACAACCAATTGATTGCAGCATTTATGGGCTGGAAAGGAGTACGTGAAAATCCTTCTAGTGCCATTACCTTTGGTGATGGAACTGCTATCCCAACTGTAGGTTTAGAGCTGGCAGTGAAATTGTCTGAAAAGTACACTTTTGATTTGCCTTGGCAAGACGGCGATGTCGCTTTAGTAGACAATTACATGGTCATGCATGGTAGACGTCCATTTACCGGTGAGCGCAAGCGTCAAGTGCTGGTGGTTTTAGCCATCGACTAAACGAGTATTAACGTTTTTTTTCAATAACCTTTACAGGTCACTCGAGCTAATAAATTGCATATAAAAACGAAACTTCCAGGTGTTTTAATTTCTGTCATTGTTGGTCTAGCTGCATTGTTCTTGAGTGAACACTATGGCGCACCTGCTATGTTATTTGCCTTGCTGTTAGGCATCGCTATGTCGTTTTTGTATGAAGGTACAATATGCAAAGAGGGAATTGAGTTTACCGCACGCCATATTTTGCGAATTGGTGTGGCGTTGTTAGGATTACGCATCGCGTTTGGCGATTTGGCTGCACTGGGTTGGCAAACTGCTGTGTTGTTGGTGGTGGCTATTGTTAGCACTATTGGTCTTGGCGTTGTTTTAGCCAAAGCACTTGGCTTACAAAAGCGCTTTGGGGTATTAACAGGTGGCGCAGTCGGTATATGTGGTGCTTCAGCTGCCATGGCTATTGCAGCGGTATTACCCGAGAGTAAAGATAAAGACCGCGATACCCTACTGACAATTGTAGGCGTCACCGCATTGTCTACCGTGGCTATGGTGATATACCCAATTGTCGCGGAGCTACTTAACCTTAGCCCTACTCACACGAGTGTCTTTTTAGGGGGCACCATCCATGATGTGGCACAAGTAGTCGGTGCTGGATATTCGGTATCAGAACAAACGGGTGATTTGGCGACATTAACTAAGTTAGTCAGAGTGGCATTTTTAATGCCTGTAGTGGTGTGTATATTGTTAGTATTGAGAATGAATTTGGACAAGACTTCAGATGCTAAGGCGCCTAGTATCCCTGCCTTTTTAATTGCTTTTGTTGTGCTGATGACAATTAATAGTGTAGTGGATTTGCCCGAGACATTAACACAAGGCGCCACCGATATTTCACGTTTTGCCTTAGTGATTTCAATTGCCGCCATTGGTATGAAGTCAAATCTTGGGCAATTGTTAGAAGTGGGGCTAAAACCTATTTTGCTCCTATTATTAGAAACACTATGGATAGCGGGATTGATACTCCTAAGTTTACCTTACATTTAGGCTGTATTGACTAAAATGAGTAATATCAAAGATAAGACTAATAAAAGTGTTAAGCCAGAAAAAACACCTGCTGATATACCACCACTATATCAACCAGTCCCTGTTAACAGACGTAGCTTTTTATCTGGCCTAGCTACCATAACAACACTAATTGGTAGCGAAATAGTGTTTGCTCGATTTTTGCCTGCAGGTCTTATCCCAGTGGCCTTTGCCCAGACATCATCGCCTTTTTTGATCCCCGGTAAAGACCCAGAGTTAGTGCTGTTAAACGACAGACCTATAAATGCCGAAACGCCTGCTCATTTACTTAACGATGAGGTGACACCAGCCGATAAACTGTTCGTACGTAATAATGGTATACCGCCACAAAAATTCGATATTGAAAATTGGACACTCACTATTGAAGGGGAGTCAGCAAAGCAAAGTAAAACCTATACCTTGGCAGAACTTAAGCAACGTTTTACCCATTACACCTATCAGTTAACTTTAGAATGCGGTGGCAATGGACGCTCTGAATTCAGTCCTCCTGCTAAAGGTAATCAGTGGACCAACGGTGCAGTAGGTTGTCCTAAATGGACAGGTATACGTTTAGCTGACGTATTAAAAGATGTAGGCTTAAAAGATGATGCCGTTTACATTGGCTATTATGGTAAAGATACACATTTAAGTGGTGACCCAAACAAAAACCCTATTTCACGTGGCGTACCGATAAATAAAGCGCTAGAAGATGAATCGTTGATCGCATGGGCGATGAATGACCAAGATTTACCTGTGATGAATGGCTATCCGTTGCGATTAGTATTCGGTGGTTGGCCAGCGTCAACTTCAGGCAAATGGTTAGAAAAAATTGTTATTCGCAATCAAGTTCATGATGGCGCCAAAATGACTGGAACTGCCTATCGTGTGCCTTGCAAAACAGTGGCTCCCGGTGCCAAAGTAGCAGATGAAGATATGTGTATTATTCATGCTATGCCAGTGAAGTCGTTAGTCACGTATCCCAAATCAGGTGAATTACACCCATTGGCTAATAAATTAGGTGTTAATGGCCACGCCTGGGCAGGTGATAAACAGGTTGATAAAGTTCAGACGTCGATAGATTTTGGTCAAACTTGGCAATCGGCTACATTAACTAAAGCAGTGAATCATAATGCCTGGCAACATTGGCACATCGCTTTACTGTTTTCACAGAAAGGTTATTACGAGGTCTGGGCCAAAGCCACAGATAGTGACGGAAAGAGTCAGCCTATGGTGCTTCCTGGATGGAACCCTAAGGGGTACTTAAATAATGCCTGCCATCGTATCGCTGTGCAGGTCGTTTAGGGTGTTCTCCATTAATATTCGTTGTATGCCGGTGTTTGTGCTGATCCTGCTTGGGATGAGCACAATAGCATTATCAATACAGGCAAAAGATAAAATAACATACGACCCCATGACAGGTCTTGTCATCAGTGAAAACTATGACATTGTACGTGCTCATTGCACTGCTTGCCATTCTGCAAAACTAGTGACCCAAAATCGTATGACGCGAGAGAATTGGTTAGAAACGATCCGCTGGATGCAAAGGTCTCAAGGGTTGTGGCCACTGGGTGCCCAAGAGCAAAAAATACTCGATTACCTCGAGACCCATTATAGTCCTATAGCAATCAGTCGCCGCTCTCCTATACCCAGCTATTTAATGCCTGTACTAAAATAACCAATTCTTACCTATAACTTTTTTCTTAGCGTTAAACTTGGATCTGGTATTCATATCTTAAGTAAAACCTGCGTTGCCAAGAAAATACAATGCAATCATATTATGACAATTCACATAAGCTTTACACTTAAGATTTCAGGCATGATGAGAGTGGATCACTATCCCTAAGAATACAGAAAATAAAGTGATGTTCACAAGAAGGTATTATATGGATTTTCTATAGGCTGTGAACGTGTTGCAGTGAGTTTACTATTTTATGTTACTTTCAAAGGTGAGCCATATGTATTTGTTAACCTTGCATTATAGTTGGCGATGGTATGATGTTGTTCTTTATCTGCACGTCTGAAAGGTTCTGTTATTGTTTCAATAGCATACCTTTTTACTCACCTGATATTGAAGGGCAGACATTTAGATTGTAAAACGCCCATAAAAAAAGCGCTCTCACTTCTTAGAAGCAGAGCGCCAATACACACTAAATTTTTGTTTAGAACTTCGCTCGTAACTGCACACCAAAGTGACGATCTGCATCCCGTGGGATCTGATAACGGAAGTTGTCTCCGCTGTAAGTGGTGACATAACTTTCATCAGTAAGATTTTTGCCAATGATAGAAATACGGTAGTCATCATCACTGAATGAGAAGGCTAAGCTAGCGTTAAAAATGCCATAGTCAGGTAACAGGTCTACAGGGTTCTCTGCACCGGCTGTATTGCCAGGTGCCCCGACAAATAATTCGTCTGTGTAAACATAAGAACCATTTAGATAGATTTCCATATCATCCATTTCCCACACATATTCTCCTGTCACTGAGTATTTTAAATCAGGAGAAAAAGGTAAGTCAGCACCTGATCTGCCATCACAATTTGGCAAGCCAACGGGGCAGCGGAATTCATCAACTTCAGCGTCAACACTTGATAGCCCACCTGTTAGGGTAAGTTGCTCTGTCGCTTGCCACATAAAGTCAAATTCAACCCCCTGGGTGATGACTGAACCTGCATTAGTCAAACGTGTGATAAATACGCCATCTAATAATTCTGGATTATTGGCTTGAAAGCCATCAATATTGGTACGAAATATAGCGGCATTAAAAATTAAGTCACGACTCGCATATTTATACCCTAGCTCATAAGCATCTGATGTTTCTGCACCAATGGGCAAAGTATCGTTATCTGCCATGTTGTAAAACACGTTAAAGGCTGGGCCTTTGTAACCTTGAGAATAAGTGGCGTAGACCATGCTGCTATCATTGATATCAAACTGCGCGCCGAATTTACCTGATACATTTGACTCATCGGTAGAGCCATCATAGTCGGTATCTAGAGAGGCTTCACGCACACCTACACCTTTACGTCCGTATTCATCGTTACTATTTCTGTTGTGGGTAAAACTCACTTCATCAGCGGTGTAACGTACACCAAACAATAATCTTAAATCATCACTGATATGGTATTTACCATCTGCAAACAATGCCCAGTTATCAAACTCGGTTTGCATATATGCTGTGGCGCCAACGATATCATTAGCGTTACACGTTAGACTTTCATCGCTGATAAACTGTTCTATGTCTGCATCAGAGGGGCTGGCAACGCCCAACACGTCAGTGAGATAATTGCCAATCGCAGTTTGGAATTGACCACCGTTATTTTGACAACTGGCGTCACGAGTGAAGTTACGTTCTGATTTTTGGTTCCACCAGAAAAACCCCGCTTGGTAATCTAAGGCTCCACCAGTGGGAGAGGCTATACGGAACTCTTGTGAGACTTGGTCCCATTCTTGGGGGCCTATATCGTGTAATTGAAACGCTACACCTCCATTGTTAACGTTACCAAAATTAACAGGGAAAGGAATTGAGCCAGTCGTTGAAGTGAAATCACCCTCTCTAAATTCAGTATTGTTCCAACTACGGTAGGCGGTAATTGAAGTTAATTGATGTTCACCTAACTCTTTATCCACTTGAATGGAGAATGAAGTGGTTTCATCTAAAGTACGCGTTTCAAAATCATGGTCAATTTGTCTTTGTTCTAAATCAAGAACACCATTGCCTGAGCTGTTAGGTGACGCTTCAGAATTATGTCGGTTACTTGGAGCCAGTTCTAAATCAGCGCAACAACTGTCATTTGAATTTACATTTTCAAAAATAAATAAGATGTCGGTGTCACCAGCCGCTTCGATATCAAGCATGGCTCGCACACCTTCTTTGTCGTAGCCACTGACTGTTTGATTGTTATATACGTTATTAATATAACCATCAAATTGAGACTTTAAAACCGTTAAACTACCACTAACGTTATCGTTTAGCGGGCCTGTTACACTGGTTTTTAAACGGTATTCGTTATCTTGGAAAAGTGTTGCTTCAAAGCTGCCTTCAAACTCATCTGATGGGCGCTTAGTGGTAATATTAACGACACCAGCGGAAGCATTTTTACCAAAAAGCGTGCCTTGTGGTCCACGTAATACTTCAATGCGATCAAGGTCGTATAAGTCCACGAATGCCTGTCCAGAGCGCCCGAGTACCACACCATCAACAACAGTCGACACGCTGGGCTCAGCAGCAACACTAAATGAAATAGTACCCACTCCGCGTATTGTAATCGCTGAATTTCGTGTGGTGTTACCTTTTCTAAAACTAACTGAAGGCACTAAAGCTTGAAGGCCTTCAATATTTGCAGAAAACGCTGAATTGATTTGATTTTCTCTAAGCACAGATACCGCTATAGGCACCTCATTTAAGTTTTCAACACGCTTTTGCGCGGTAACAGTGATTGTTTCAAAACCTTGCTTTTCTTCACTTTTAACGTTTTCAGCTTCTTGAGCGTTGGCGGTTAGACCAATCGTCATACAAGCAGATAGTGCAAGAGCTTTGGTTATGCCGGAGTGTAAGTTACTGGGTTTAAGTTGCATAGTATTCTCCCAAGATGTGTTCTTGATCTAGTTATGTAACCGCGCTCCAATGAAAGTGTTTCAACTGCTGGAGTAACGAATTATGTGTTATTGGATGAATGCACCAATTATTATTGTTATTACTTTACCTGTCTTATATAAGACAGAAGACGTGAGAAAACTTAACCTCTAAGTAAACAATATGCAATCATTTTGTTGCTTGGACGTTAATTTTGTGTGTGGCGAGGTGTATTAATGAATATTTGCGTTACATTTCTCAACTGAGGTTTCCAACAAATCTAGCCATTCTTGTCCAAAATTAGTGATAAACCACTGACGCATGTTGACCGATGCATTTTGAAACGCTTGTTTCTCTGCAATAGAAGGGCGGTAAATAGTACCGCCTGCCTGCTCAAAAATTTTATAAGAATTACTTTCCTCATTGGCTACTAATTCACTGGCTGCCGCTTTTAGTTTAATAAATCCTTCTAGTACAATTTGCTGAATATCTTCTGGCAAGGTTTTCCACACGGGTTCAGAAAACCACCATAGAGTTGCCATGTATGAGTGCCCATCAAGAATAATGTATTTTAGATGTTCTTGTAACTTAGCACCAATAATATCTTGAATACCGTTTTTACTGCCTTCAACTACACCCGTTGCTAAAGCGGTATAGAGTTCAGCCCAAGATATTGGGGTAGGGTTTGCCCCTAATTGTCTGACCAATTCTTGTTGGATATCGGCTGGTGTAGTGCGAATTTTTTGCCCTTTTAGGTCTGCTGGACTGCGAATGGGTTTATCGGTAGTGGCAAAGTTACGCCACCCTCCAGTATTAGATACTCCAATTAATCGAATATCTAAGCCTTGGCTGAGAACAGTCTCTCGCATTTTAACTAAGATGGGTCCATCTAAAACACATTCAGCCTGTGCATCACTGGTAAACACATAGGGCAAATCTAACACTTGAGCCGGTGCGAAAAAATTACCAGTGCCACCTGCTGTGCTAGGAAACATTTCCAAGACGCCTGATTGTAAACTCCCGATACATTCGGGTACGCTACCGCAAAATTGCCCTGAGGCATAAAGCTGTACTTGTACACGGCCGTTGCTGTTCTTCTCCACATGTTCTTTGAATGCCAAGAGTCCAACATAATCTTCATCTTGGGTGGAGGCTTGAATCGACGCTTTAATAGTAAACTCTGCTTGGGTCACACTCGCACGAAAAATACCTACTAAGCAGCCAATGGCAATCAGCCCATAAATAATCAGTAAAATTAAGCGTTTTGATGTCATGTTAAGCGAACCCAAAAAAGGTAGGTAAGGTCATTGTTAGGGCCGGGAAGTAAGTGATCAGAAAGATGACAGCCGCTTCTACGGCTAAAAAGGGCAACATTTCTAAGGCTATATTTTCCGTTTTTTCACCTGACACTGCAGCAGCAACAAACAACACTAAACCCATAGGTGGTGTGGCGAGCCCCACAGTTAAATTCACACACATGATCACCGCGAAGTGTAACGGATCTATGCCCAGTGATATAAATATAGGAGCGAGCACGGGGCCTAAAATTAAGATGGCGGGGCCTGCATCTAAGAACATGCCTATAGCAAATAAAAATAAGTTGATGATCAGCAACAGCAACAACACATTATCGGTGATACCCAATATTTCTGAGGCGAGCGTATCGGCCATGCCCGATACCGTAATGATCCAAGCAAAAGTGACCGCAGAGCCGACCAATAATAAAATGGTTCCAGATTGCACAGCGGCATTGACTAATATCAAAGGCAACTTTTTAAATTTGAGAGTGTGAGTCACAAACAGGGTGATAATTAGAGCGTAACCTGCTGCTACTGCGGCGGCTTCGGTGGGGGTAAAAACGCCAAGCACTATGCCGCCCAACAAAATGATAGGTGTTAAAAGCGGTAAAAAAGAGCTTTTTAATGCGCTCCCTCGCTCATGCCACGTGGCTTTTACATTAGCAATAGGGTAATTTCGTTTTTTGGCAATATGGTTGGTCATTAACATCAAACCCGCACAAATCAGTATGCCTGGTACTATGCCGGCCAAAAACATGCCTGCGACAGATACATTCATAATAAACGCGTACAAAATCATAATGCCTGAGGGCGGTATAATGGGACCAATGACAGACGAGGCGGCAGTTACCGCTGCAGCAAAACGTCTACTGTAACCATTTTGCTCCATGGCTGGGATCAGCATTTTACCTAGGGCCGAGGTATCTGCTACCGCTGAGCCAGATAAACCTGCAAATAACACTGAAGATAAAATATTCACTTGGGCTAATCCGCCTCGATAGTGGCCTATCAAGGTTTGGCTAAAACGCACAATTGACTGGGTGATACCTCCCTGATTCATCAATTCGCCAGCGAGTATGAAAAACGGCACTGCCATCAAAGGAAAAGAATTCATGCCTGAGTAAAGTCTATTTAACAGGGCAGAGAAGAACACTTCCTTACCGTCTAAAATTAGGCTGACGCCGGGGCCAATTAACAGTGCGAATATGACTGGGGCACCGGCGGTTAACAATAAAATAAATACCCAAAAGTAACTTAATGACATATTAGGTCAGGTCCTGTTGTGGTGCGAAGCAATGATCTAAGGGTAAGCATAATTGCTCGATAAGTTTTTCTAGACCAACCAGACAAATGGAGCCAAAAGCAAAAGGTGCACAGCTATAAAAGTAAGCTAATTTCACGGGCACAGACGATGCGTTGATACTCAGCCCTGTCTGCCAAAATTCTAAGCTCTGCAGGAAAAATATCCCGCAAATAACGATCACTAATAGGGTGATCATCAGTTCGGTTATTCTGCGTAAGATTGCCGGTAGTGCATCGGCAAACATTTGGATAGACACATTTAAGTGCTCACGATACGCCCAAGGTGCCACTAAACAGGCTACCCAAACCATGGCAAATTTTGCCAGTTCTTCGGTCCAAGCTAATGAATCGTTGAGAACATATCGAAAAAATACCTGCGCCAGTATCATGCCTAACATAAGGGCAAGTAATCCACCGGCTAAGTTTTTGGCTACACTCGCCACTGCATAGTTAAACTTACCCAATGGCGTATTGATAGCGAACAATTTTTGCTGCAGTTTAATCATAGTAATTTTGCATCTTTAACTGGCCAGTAATGACTGATTTGTTGGCCAATGTTGGGATGTTCTAATTGTTCGGTATGCAACACATTTGGGCCTATAGGTATTTTTTGACCCGCGGGAACAAACACGGCTATTTCATCTAGCGCTAAAGTCAGTTTGTGAACCCCGCCTCCGGTAAAGGTTTTTTGTCCGGGGAATCTCAGCCATTGGCCTTGAGGTAAATAAAATTCCACCTCACCACCGACTTGTGTGCAAGGTACCACCAATAAATTGTCACCAAACATAAACTGTATTTCAAAGCCTTTGGCTAATCTGTCATCAGGAAAGGCTAAGGCCATAGCACGCATCACGGGTAAACCTGTTTCGCTGGCTTGCTGCATAGTAGTTTGAATATAAGGAATCAGTTGATAACGCAGTTTTAACGCCTGATTAACAGCATTTTCTGCCTCTTGACTATAACTCCAAGGCTCTCTTTGTCCTATACCGTGAAGACGCATATGGGCCGAAAAAACAGCCGTTTGTGACCACCGAACAAATAACTCTGAATCGCGAGTGTCTTTGTAAAATCCGCCCACATCGGTGGCATAATAAGGTGCACCAGACATCCCCCAAGACAAAGCACCACGAATGCTACCAATCAGCCCCCCCCAATCTGCTTGAGGGTCGCCGCCCCATTGACTGGGGTAGCGCTGCGATCCGGTCCAAGCGCTGCGGCTAAATAAGAATGCACCTGTTTTGCTATATTTTTCAGCTGCTCGATACACACAGCGGTTATATAATAAGCTATAAACATTATGTAATCGATGCCCACAATCACCGTTGTGGGCAAGCATATTGTCATCTTCTACTTGCTCGCCAAAGTCCGCCTTGATCATATCTATGCCCAGGTCGAATAACGGTTTGTGTGATTCTAGCCAAAAGGCAAAAGCGTCGGGATGCGTGAAATCAACTATGCCTGACTCGGGCAATGGCGTAAGTACTTCGGCAAAGGCACTCATATCCCATTGATACCGGTAGGCTTCGCCACTGCGTTTATCTTTAAGTAACCAGCCCTTATTAGCCATTTTTTTAAACAATGGATTTTGTACAGATACTAAAGGGTATTCCCAAATACACACTTTAAAGTTCATGGCTTTTAAGTCACTAATGACTTTACTTGGCGCGAAGTCGGTAAATCGTTTTGGATCCCATTCAAAGGCGAAGCGAGTGTCGGTATCTTGCCATGCGCGTCCATCTAAAGTGATCACATCGCAAGGCATATTATGTTCACGCACTGCTTTTGCGGTCGACATTAGTTCGGGTACATCTTTGTAATAGGCTTTAGATAAGATCACACCCAAGCTCCACACAGGTGGTATGGGTGCTTTGCCTGTTAATTCGGTATATTGATGGATTATGTCACCACCATTTTCACCTTTAAGGATAAAGATATCTAATGCGTCATCTTCGACCAACAAGCCATAAGCTCTTTGCGACCAAGGTGCATAACCGACAGCATGAGTGACTGGAGCAGGGGTATGTACAAATACTCCCCACCCTGATGGACTCCAAGCAAAAGGGGTGTTTTTATAAGAAATTTCGGCGTTCACCCCAAGGGCGTCATGATTATATGAGCGAATAAATTGACCTCGTTTATTCAAGCTCGACCATTTTTCGCCTAACCCATACACCGCTTCTTCTGCGTCTAAGTCTAAGCTGAACAACCAACCTTGAGCCGTTTTTGCTAAAGGTGGCATACGGAATTGGCGTACAAAATGTCCATCGTTAGGTGTTTTTTGTACGCTTTCTCCATCGTAACTTAAGGCAAATGAAAAAGGAGTATGCTGTATCAACAGTTTATAATCATCGCAGGTAATGGTGGTACCTTGTTCTGAGTGACTGAGACCACAAGTGAGTGTTTCAGGCTCTTGCAGTAGCATTTCATAATGGGTATTAGACTTACCTGCTATTCGAAGGCGTAATCCACATGAGTGAAAACTCACCTGTAACGATCCAACCGAAGTGGGTAATATAATCGAATCATCATCGGCAAAATAAGCCTCACCCATCACAGTCACTTGGGGCACTGTATTCCAATCGGGGGCGGATAGATTAAGTTTGGGAGCAAGTGATGGTGTAAGCAAGGACAAAGGTAACCTCTGATTGTTTTTAAACGCTACATTTTATTCATCAGAAACTTGTTTCTGAACATTCCTGCTAAGTGAACGGATCAAACATGAATAAAGAATGCGCCATTAATCTTATATAAGACACAAGTTATAGTAGTGTTAAATTTTTGTCAATCGATGAGAAAAATCAATGGGTATGAATGTTATCTGTCATTGTTTTTATTGCTTATTGCCTTTACCAATTGCTTTTGTCTAAACTTTTTAGAGATAAAATTTATTTAATATCTTGTATAAGAGTCATAGTTAATAATATTCTATAGGTACGTTAAATTTCTGTTCACGTTAATGAATAAAAATCGTTTTGATAATAAACTCAGCCGCCCTGGGCTAGCTTTCCAACCTTTATACAAACAAGTTGAAGAACATGTGACTCAACTGATTGTCGAGCAACGTTGGAAGCCTGGTGAAATGTTACCAAACGAGTTTCAATTAGCGAGTGAGCTGAATGTTAGCCAAGGCACGGTTCGTAAAGCCTTAAATAGCTTAACCGATGCAAAAATTCTGAACCGTAAGCAAGGTATTGGCACCTTCGTATCTGAGCATACTGGCCATCACAGTTTGTATCGGTTCTTCCCATTAATTGCAGATGGAAGCTCCCCTGAGTTACCCAAAGCGGAATTGTTGTCAATCGAAACGCAAGTGGCATCACAGCAGGTTGCACAAGCATTAGAATTAGACTCTTCAGCAAAAGTTATAGTGTTAACTAGAAGGCGAATTTTAAATAACGAGTTTTGTATGGCTGAGACTATCTTTTTGCCACACAAGTATTTTGCTATATTAGAAAAAAAACCTGAAGTCCCTCATACCCTTTACCACTTTTATCAAACCCAATTTAACTTAACAGTACGCGACACTAGAGACAGTATAAAAGCTGTGCTTGCCACAAAAAAAGATGCCCAGACGTTAGGTATACAAGAAGGGGTTCCCCTACTCGAAGTGACAAGAGTCACCCACTCTCTAGACAACAAGGCGATTGAATTTAGATTGAGTCGTTGTCGTAGTGATCATTATCATTATTTGGTGCAGCTCGATTAAGTTGGACTTGCTGAGGAGTTGTTATCAAGCTGGCTCCTCAAAAATAACCATAGTATTTAATTGATTATTCCCTTGAGAACCATTGTTGCCTATAACGCCCATTACCCAAGTCATTTCATTCTTAATATTCATTTAAATTTAGTGTTAGGCCATTGTTTGGGTAAAGCGAACACTCGGTATTTTGATTCATTAACCAATCTATTTATATCAGAGCTATTATTTTAAATTCTTAGAATAGCCATTCCAGCCAATGAACATTTTAGTGACGAATGTATGCTGTTTGATTTTAACGTTTTGAAGGGGCGGAACTTTTAAAAAATGTCATTTCATAACTTAACTGCCATATTACTTTCACTAATACCAACCACCATAGGTGATTGGTATAATGAATGGTAACAGCCATTACTCACCCCTATAAACGGGATAAAAGTCCGTTACAGCGTAAATAACTTGATAACTATGCCGCAACTTCGATTTACTATAGTTAATTATCAATACAGCATCCGGATTGTGGGAAATACAATATGAAATTATTATCTTTTATCACCATGATATTAATATTGACGGGCTTTCATTTTCAGGCGAGTAGTATGACAACAAAAACAAATAATCCTTTGAATATAAAGACAGTATTTGATCCTAAGATAGATGATAAATGGATTGGTATAGGGATCTCCTATGGATCTTACCGTGATGGTGAGAGCCCTCATAAAGGCAGTGTTTCCTCTGAGAAAGACATTCTGCAAGACATGATGTTATTGACTACTAATAACGCTATATCCTGGAATCTTATCCGCATGTATGCGGCTGATGCGGCGAGTGAACATGTATTAAAGACTATTAAAAAACACAATTTACCTGTCAAAGTCATGCAAGGCGCTTGGCTATCTTCTACTCAGACTGACGAAGAAAATGAGCAACAAATTTCAGAGGTGATTCGTTTGGCCAATGAATACCAAGACATAGTGGTGACAGTCAACCTTGGCAATGAAATTTTTGTCGACTGGTCAGCGCATAAACTCAAAATATCTGATTACCCAAAATATTTAGGATGGGTTAAAAAAGTTAAAGCACAGACGCAAGTACCAGTCACACTAGCCGATGACTATAATTTTTGGAACAAACCATGGAGCCAAGAAATAGCACAAGCATTGGATTATATTGTTTTGCATGCCTACGCAATGTGGAATTCACAAACTCTAGAAAATGCCTTGCCATGGACTGAGAAAACCTTCCATGATATTCAAACCCTGCACCCCAGTAAGCAGATTGTGTTAGGTGAATCAGGTTGGGCAACTAGTGCTGTCACAAGTAATGGTGACGAAAGTTTAATCATCGGTGAAGCTAGCGAAAGCGCCCAAAAAGTATTTTATGACGCGTACAGACAATGGCTAGTAGACAATCATATTGTGTCTTATTATTTTGAAGCCTTCGATGAAAAGTGGAAAGGTGGCGAAGACAAGCCTGATGGCATTGCAGAGAAAAATTGGGGGGTATTTCACTCAGATCGCACACCTAAAATAGCCTTAGAAGAATACTATAATATCGAAAAATAATAGCGTTGTTGAGCATGTAAATTGCTTAATAAAGAATTATCTAGAGTTGAATGCCTATTAATTTAGGCATTCAGTTTTCACAGCCTCAAATCCCTTCTATGACCTTTTGATATGAGAGTAAAACTGGTCAATCTATCAATATTAATTACTTGTACTTCGTGACGCAGGATCACTTATCACCCTGAAAGGGAAGTAAGGTGGGGCGATGTTTCAATTTAATCCTATCTTAATATACTTATTGGTTGGTTGAGCCTAAGACTTTTGGTTGCCAGCGGTATTTATCATGCAGTTAAAATTTGTTGTTATTGATGTAAATCGAAAAAAAAGAGCTTAGCTATCTTGATTGAAAGAGAGTGAATTCGAATTGACCCATCTTCCACATAAGCGTTATATTCTATTTCTTGGCCAGCAGTCTCTATTTTGTTAGTGGAAGTTATCAGAACGTCCAATGTGAAGATGGGCCAGTAATTAATATGGTTATTGAGTTATTGTCCTTACACAATGCAATTAAGCATGACGTCGATTGTTAAAAATAATAAATAAGGAAATTTAATAATAAGAATAAATACTTGTGACTATAAAGATAAAATTGAAACAATATACTAACGGAAAAATATTAAATAAAGTGAGCCGTAAGATCCATAAATGGCTCATGCTTTTTATCGGTATTCAATTCGTTATTTGGTCAGTGACTGGTACGTATATGGTCTTCTTTGATATTGATTATATTCATGGCGATAGCCTAGTGGTTAATCACCAAGATAAGATCAATCCACATGATATTGAGTATTCATTAAGTACCTTGTTTGGCGAATACCCAAATGCTGAAAATATTCGCCTATCAACATTTTTACAGCAACCGGTTTATCGCTTCAAGGTTAACACTCAAAGCGGACCTGTGCAGTTTTTGCTGGATGCTCGTTCTGGGAAACCACTTTCACCGATTACAGAGTCGAAAGCCATTGAAGCCGCTCACTATTATTCAACACTGGGTAAGGTGAAAAGTGTGGTATTAATTACTGACAATCCCCCTTTTGAACTCAGTCCTCGAGTATTACCTGCTTGGCGTATTAATTTTGATGACTTTGGTGCACCTTCTCTTTATTTTTCTCAATCAACCGGAGAACTTGTTGGCAAACGTCACACATTTTGGCGTTTGTTTGACTGGATGTTTCGCTTTCATGTTATGGACTATGAAGATGGAGGGGATATAGGTAACTGGCTACTATTCATGGTGACTTTTTTTGCAATTTTAGGGTGTGTATTAGGGCTGATAATGACCGGTTTTTTACTTATCAGACCCACTAAAAAATTAGCCTCATTCCATAAAAACAAGTCGCGAGGGGTCATTAAATGAAGTGGATAAGAAAATTTCATAAATGGGCATCGATCGTTGTGGGTATTCAATTTTTACTGTGGTTACTGAGTGGTATTTACTTCAATTTAATGGATGCGACTAAGGCCAAAGGTCGAACTTATCAGGCCCGCATCAACTACGAAAGTCCACTCGTTGGTGATCGTCTAGTTGAACCTTCAATCGTGTTGTTAAAAAACAAACCTAGTGTGGCTATTGAGCTAATACAAATCCTGGGCGAACCTTTTTATAAGCTGACACATGAGAAAGCGCTTTACCCACATTTTAAAAATAAATATACATTAGTGGATGCTTACACGGCTAAAAGATTCTTAATTGATGAACAAGTAGCAGCTGAAATTGCTAATCTTTCTTATAATGGGCCAGGAGAAATCTTCAAGTTCAGACTGCTGGATCCAACTATTCCAGATTTTCCCAAGCAACAAAATCCCACTTGGGAAATATATTTTGATGATGTGATTGATACAAGCGTCTTTATTGAGGCGAATTCAGGAAGGATTATTGGGCATAGTGATGCGCACAAACACTTAGCAGATATTTTCTTTATGTTGCATTTTATGGATTATGGTAACACTGGTAGCTTTAACAATATTCAGAATATGTTCTTTGCTATTGCCGCATTATGGTTAACCCTAAGTGGATTTATTTGGACAATCCACTTAGGGTTAAAAGGAAAATACAAGATTAGACATTAAGAAGGCAGGCTAGTCACTCATATGCTTGTCAAAAACGACATATTTAGCCAAGGTCAATTGCCACCCTAGACTCTAACAAGCCAGATATTGTGAGTGCTTACATGATATTCGCTGGCTGATGCGTTACCCGAATGTTCATATAATCCGATAACTTATCAGCCAGACGATTGCACCGGCAGTTTGCGAGGGCATATTCGTCAGTATTTAAAAGCTGTGACCTAGGGGGTTCACCCCACCACTTTTTTTTCTGCTCCATGGTTTTTTGCCACTAACGCCTTTAAATTTGGTAATGCGGCCATTGTCGCAGAACGGATTTGACTGGCGTCATGCAGAACATTTTTGCTGAGATCGGCCATTACATTCCTCATTCGCTGTGCAGGATCAAGGCGTGCGGTGTTCAGAAAGTCCATAATGGCAGTGTTTTGCGACCAAAGCATTCGGTTCATCACGTTGCCCAGCATCGCCTGGGGATAATCTGCAGGGGTATCTGTCATTTGTATTGGAATGGCGAGAGCATTTTTTTCCTCATTGGTGTCGAACGTTGCCTCGATAAATCCTGCGACTGATGCACTGAGAGAGACCAAGGGTATCTGCAGAATGGCAGGTGTGATGCGATCACCATCCCAAATCGGTGACACTGCAGAGCGTGTTGCGGCGGTGGCGGTGCAATCAATAAATAACGAATCAGCTGGCACTTTGGCGTCACCATCCAATCCGTGTAAAACGCCTGGTTCAATTAAGTTTACGCGTCCGATTTTAATCACATGTTCGATTTTTCGTAGTAAATCGACCTCGCCTTGAGATATCGTTGGATAATGAAACTTGCTTGGCAGGCTATTTTGGTCGAGACGAAGCATATGCCCATGTTTTTCCAAGTGCAGGAATATTTCATCGCCGCTAGTGGCCGTTGCGCCAATGCGCATTTGTTCTAGCTGCCAACCAATAGTGTTCCCTGCGAACTTTGAGCCGGGTTGGGTAGAAGCTCGGTTGATCAACCAGGTTTCACGAGGGCGGACCCAACTTATTTTTGAGGCTTCAACACCCATGTTCATAAGCCAAACGCCAACATCCATAGCCGTTTTCCCCCCGCCCATTATGACGTAATGTTCAGGGACCTTCGCATCGGTGATCCATGTTTCAGGGAGTTTGCCCGGTGTGGTCAAACGCACGCCATCAGTGATGTCAAACTTGCGTTTATGAGTAGCAGGAACAGAAGCGCTCCAAGCACTGCCATCGACCAGTTTACGACGAATATTGACACGGGTTTTTTTTCCAGAAATATTGGACACAATAGTATGCTCGCCGTTAGTGCCTGATTGATACTTAGACATAGGATAGTAACTAACGCGCCCGCTTGGGATGAAACGTTCTTGCATAGCACGCTCAAAATAACCGAGTACTTGTGTGCCTGTCGCTAGCTTGTAAAAACCTTTGTTGGGACCATCTGTGTCCATAAGCTCATCCCCAAGACTCATCGAGTTGAGCCCATAAGTTGCGCTAGGCTGATGTAGCGTTACAAATGGATAAGCGACATTCCAGTGACCACCGGGCTTTGCATGCTGATCAACAAAAGTAATCTGTCCATCGCCATATTCGAGCAACGAATCCGCAAAAGCTAAGCCAAGTGCGCCCGCGCCAACAATTAAGTAATCAGTATCAATTTCATGCATGCACGTAATCCTATTTAAATTTGATTTGGTATAGTCAGAATAAACATTATTCATGACCTATACAACAGTCCTAGAGTGAGTCAATACTGACTTTATTTCTTAAGAGCGCCCCTGAACTCGCGGGATTATGAAAAAATCAAATAGTAAGAGGAGACAATAGGGCATGTTCAACGTCGGCTCTATAGCCCTTACTTTTTAAGTCCGTATTTTGAACGACGGAAAATGGACTTTTGAGACAGACACATATTGATGTTTACTTACTTATATTTATCGCAAGACTATCAGCTCAAAGCGAATAACAGAGATAGAATGAATTGTCGTTTAAACTTCTAAATAGTCGCTTGTTTTTTGAGTAGGATCATTGCATTTGATTGATCAGAGCTATAAACCAAGAGACTTTAAGCCTAAATGTCTGACTTGAATTACAGCCTATCCTAACGGGTATACGAAAAGAGTGTTGGCCCATTGAAGTTCAAAGACCGCCACCTTTTTACATATTGCAATTTATTTCTGTACTACATAGGCCTATGCCACCCTAGCAATGAGGCTATTTACAGACCCTTCGTTAAAAGAAACGGGGTCTAAGTCAAAATAGCCTACACAAAGCTTGGGACTGGGACTAAATCGTTTTAAAACCCAGCCTGCTGTTTTACATCCGTCATTTTGAGGAGGCATGGGTATATATATCGACACTAAAGTGTCAATTAATTCAAGTCGATGTCGATTTATTACTCGCCACCATTTTCTCGTTGCGAGCTTCAGCCTCAGCCCAATCTTTAGGCAGTGTTTTGGCCGCCCAAAAGAATGCAATAATAGAGATTATATAAGGAACAATTAATGTCGTAATTGATAAGCGTAACGCATGCACTTCTCCATATTGCTCCGTTAATGCAGAGCTTAAGAGACCGATATAAGTTGGGCCTCCGCCCAGCGCTATCAGATTTAATATTAAAAAGAATAATGCTGTCGACATGGCGCGCATGTTAATCGGTGCCAGCGTTTGCGCTGCAGCAAAGCTTGGACCTAAATAAACGCCTGCCGAAATGAGATAAACCGTTACCAGTGCTAAATGAAGATATATGTTTTGTACCCAAAATGCAGCAATCAGGGCTGGGACCCCAACAATAAGTACTGCGCCCGGCAGCCAGCCATATGCACTGATATTTTTTTTAGCTAACTTTTCGGTAATAAGGGCGCCATAGTAAGTGCCCGCGCCATAGCCAACAAGATGAACTAAGCCAAGCATTAACATCAACCAGCGAAACTTGCCGTTGCCAACGCCAGGTGCGTATTCAGGAAGAAAGCGAACAATATAATCGACTCCCCAATTAGCCACAGCATAACCACCAAAACTGACCCACGCAATGCCCATACACATAGCCCACCAACTAGGAATTTTGGCTAAGGTCTTTATAGACTCACCAATACTAACAGGCTCAAAGGTAATGTTGTCGCCTTCCATTTGCCCACGTTTAGGTTCACGGACTACCAGTGCGATAATTAACGACAAAACAACCCCCGCGACCCCCAGTGCGATAAGAGTGCCTCGCCAACCAAGAGTCTCAACCAAGATGCCAGCAAGGATGTAGGAAAATGCGATACCAATAGGAATACCTAGCGAGTAGACACCCAAGGCGCTTGCACGTTTCTCTTTTGGGTATAGGTCTGAAATGATAGAGTGCGAGGGAGGCGAGCCGCCTGCTTCGCCAATACCCACACCCGTCCTGGCAATAAGCATGCTTGTAAAACTATTAGCCATACCTGTAAGTGCCGTAAATAAACTCCAGAAAAAGACTGAAATACTGATGATCTTTGTACGGCTATAACGGTCAGCTAACCAAGCTATTGGTATGCCAACTGTGGTGTAGAGTAAAGCGAACCCAAAGCCTTTGAGAAGGCCTAATTGCCAATCTTCAAAGCCGAGGTCGGCCTTGATGCTTGGAGATAAGGCGCCCATGATTTGGCGATCGATAAAACTAAATATATAGGCTAATGTGAGAAGCCATAATACAAACGTGCGGTAGTTTTTTGTCTCGGCCATCTTTGGTTGGCTCATATAATATCCTTAGCTTTTATTTGAATTTATAATTATTTTTGAAGCTTTAATGCGATTTTTGACGCACAACAAGACTAATCGCTATCCCTAATCTACACAATGGACCTGGATGGGGGAAGAGCTAACTTTACGAAACGGACAACGGCTAGTTTGAAAAGGAATGATTAAATGAAACTTTATGATTTAAGTTTGGGAAGTTTAAATATGTAAGGGGCAAAGTACATGATTGATCATCATCGTTTAAATACGAGATAAAAAATATGTCACTGCCAGCTATTTTATTTAACAACGTAGCTCAAAGAATGTAAGTCAAAATTTGAATTGTTCTAAAGTTTGAATTTTTCTAAAGATAGTCTATTTTTTGACAGCTTGTGAACATAGGTCCATATCATGTGATTAGTTGAGCTGTTTGTTGGATCGAAATGTTAGATTGAGGTGTTAGGGGAATCGATTGAGAAACCATAAGAGTAATGATTTTCAATCGATTTTCTAATTGTTACTCGATTAACTCAAAGGTTAAACCAGCATGATTTTCTAAGCGTGAGATTAATTTAGAGCCAAAGATACTGGCTGGTGTCCAAAATCCACCTTGAACTTTATCCTTACTGATATCTTGAACTAAACAGGCGGCCGCTTGTGCTAACATTTTAGCTGTGGAGCCATAACCAGGATCTTGATCGCCTGTGACTTTACAGCGAATTTCTTGACCACTATCGGTCTTGCCATAAAAGCGCAAATCGTAAAAACCTTTTTCTTGGGCCTCTGGGCTTGGGCCTTCACCAGGTTTAGGTAATATAAATTTTTCCATTGCCCAGCGGGTAGGCGGGATAACCGCAGCCATAGCAAAGCCTCCTAAGCCAACACCTACACCAGCAGCTATACCACTTCCCATTAACCCTTTTCCGGTCAACATGGCTTCGTTATATTCAAAATGTTGACTGTAGCCATCTTCAACTAACGCATTGCTTCTATGCACAATACGGGTGTTAATGACAGCCATAACAAAAGGTGCCACCCAGCTGTTAAAATCGTTGTCGTATTGGGGGCGATTCATATTGTTTTGGCGCACAGTATTGCCATGATTTGGCGGGCAAATCGCATATGGGTTAGCTAAAGTTTTACGCAGGGTAGGGTTACTGGCTACTTCTTTAAATATATTGGTCATGCTTGCCACAGTCCCGCCCGACGCAGCGCCCTTCATTTTTTTGACGCGCATTTTTATACTGCTACATGTTTCGCCAAACTTTTTCTTGGCATGTTGTTGCAAAAAGTACACGCCTAAATCAGAGGGTACAGAATCAAAACCACAACTATTAACAATACGCGCACCGCTTATTTTAGCCACGTCTTCATAACGCTCTAACATTTTGGCTATCCATTGCACTTCGCCCGTTAGATCGCAGTAATCTGTGCCCAAAGCTACACAAGTTTTTACTAATGGTTCACCATAAAGTGCATAGGGACCAACGGTTGAAACAACCACTTTGGTGGATTCACACAATGAGCGCAGGCTGTCTTCATCTGCTGCATCGGCAACAAAAACGTCAAGTGCTTCTCCTGTGGTACCCAAAGACAATTTTAATTCGTTTAGTTTACTCTGTGAACGCCCAGCAATCGCCCATTTTAGATCGCCATCAACGGCAAACTGAGCAATCATATATCGAGTCATTATTTGCCCAACAAAACTGGTGGCGCCAAATATTATAATATCAAATTTAAGGGGAGTATCTTGCATAGTCGTTTTGCCTCTTAGGTAATCATCTTAGTTTATTTCACAGCATTCAAATTTGTGATGCCGTAACAACGATTTAAAATCTTATACTTAATCTATCAGAATAAATTCACTTTAGGGCGAAACATAATGAGCGAAGCATACAATGTAACCGAGATTTGGATTGAAAAATCCAATGTAGCTAATACTAAAATTGTTGAAAAAGAGTTTAACAGCGCTCAACTAGGTGCCGATGAAGTGTTGTTAAAAATCGACTCTTTTGGTTTTTCAGCAAACAATGTCACTTACTCAGTTTTTGGCGATAAAATGGGCTATTGGGGCTTTTTTCCAGCTGACGACTCATGGGGTATTGTGCCCATGTGGGGTTTTGCTACGGTGCAAGAGTCAAAGAGTACAGACGTTAAAGTAGGCGAAAAAGTTTATGGTTATTTGCCTATGGCTACGCATCTAGTCATCACTGCAGGCAAAATTTCACCTACTCACTTTTTTGATATCAGTGAAAAACGTAAAAGTATCTCACCTGTATATGACAACTATGTGCGCTGTGCAACCGACCCCGGTTACCAAGTTGCAAGAGAAGCATGGCAGCTAAATTATCGTCCGCTGTTTATGACCTCTTTTGTGTTAGATGATTATGTTGGTGAAGGATTAGTTGCTTCAGAGCAACCTGTTACGCAGGTGATATTAACCAGCGCTTCCAGTAAAACGGCTTATGGTGCGGCTCATTTGTTGATGAAGCACAAAGCAGAGCGTGGTTTAAATTATCAAGTGATTGGTCTAACATCTGCCAGCAACAAAGCTTTTACCCAAGACTTAGACTGTTATGAACAAGTACTAAGCTATGACGAAATTGCCGAACTGGGCCAAGATAACACTAGCTGGGTTTTGGACTTTGCAGGCAACAAGAGTTTGCTACTAAATTTACAAAAACAATTTTCTGACAATCTCGACAAGTTAGTTTTAATTGGCTCAACCGATGTAGACGCGCAGCAAGATAAACCAGATGGTCATTTAGACAGTGAATTTTTCTTTGCTCCAAGCCAAGTGAAAAAACGCTCAGCTGAGTGGGGACATGCTGGTTTTGCTGAACGTTATGCAAAAGCTTGGCAAAGTTTTGCCATTCATATGAATGACAAAGTCTCAGTAGCAGAATACTCAGGAGCCCAGGCGATTGAAGCGCTTTATCACACTGGTCTTGAGAATAACTTAAATAATTTGGAAATTAATGTACTGAAGTTTTAAGTTTATTAACCTTTTCATAAGGGCATGCCAGAGATGGCAGTGCCCAATAATACCCATTCTACGGCCTGAAAAGTAGAAGACAGTTTTATTAACTGCGTGGAATTTTTATACTATCAGCCACAATTTCATAAACTACACCGGCATTCAGCATCCCAGTGTCGCCTTTTAGGTCGGCTTTAAAATGAGCCGCTTGTTCTGAGCGGATGACTTTTTGTACCAATTCACCTGCTAAGATAACGGTTTTACCACTGCTGTTTGTTGGAATAAAGAATCCGTAATCGCGCATAGAAACCCGTAAAGTATGTTGGTCTTGTTGTACTATGAAGAAACACCCTTTCTTTTGACATACTTTGGCGATCCTAGCTTCTACTTGAAATGACTTTGTTAAGTGTGAAGCGGAGTCAGTAACTAAGCTTGCCATACTCAGTTTAGGCAGTGAGTGATCAAGTTTTGCGCCAAACGTTTCACTTTGTGAGTCTTGTATGACGGGCTCTGATAGTCTCAATGTCTCTGCGTTAACTGCGAATGTGAAGGCAAGGCCAATTAAAATAACGAATCTGTGTTTCATCTATTACTCCTTGGGTTCGTTTTATAAATAAAAATTCTAGCAACATAAATCTTAAAATGTATGGAACCAGTCGGCCAACACTTGGATAGCAATGAGTTTAGTTTTAAGACTGCAACCATACCCTACTTCTTTGCAGGAGGCTCCTCGATATTGGCCACCAATAATGGCGAAGCCTTTTTCTGCCATGGGGAAAATAGAGGACATCATTTTCCCCAATAGGACAGCGCAATAACGACCATTAGCTAATCTGTTTATACAAGTATAAGGGGGGCTGTTTGACCTTTACACGTTTATGTATTCTTAGAGACCATTAATTTATTACGTACTGTTTAGTATTTTTCTAGGTTTATAAATAGCCCTAAAAGAAACATTAAAGACTCTTCAAAAAGTCTAATAAGGTCGTTTTATCTGTTTCGGAGAGCGCTTCAAAAGCGAGCTTCGAACTTTCGCCTTCTCCACCGTGCCAGCGAATAGCTTCGTCGAGCGTTCGGGCCCGACCATCATGCAGGTAGCCGATACGATCGACGTCACTCGAGTCTTGTGCCTTAGAAATTTCATCATTAGCCTTCGCATCTCCTAACATTACAGCACGGGAATGGCCTAGGCCCCATAACGCTGCAGTGCGCCATTCGGCACCAGTGGCAATGCCTTGCCCCAGATTATCAGCCAATCCCGGTCCCATATCATGGAGCAAAAGGTCTGTGTACGGATAGATGGTTTGGCTGCGCAGTTCTGTCAATGGATGATAGTCACTGGTTGTCATACTTTCCCTGTGACAGTCTCCGCAACCGATATCCGAAAATACCGTCTCGCCGCTGGTATTTTCATAGTCGCGGCGTGCTCCGACACCTAGCAGACTCATATACTTAACCAGGTCGTTGAGTTGCTCATCTGCCAGCTCCGCACCACTCTCTCCACAGCCGGTTTGCTCGCGGCCACAATCAGGATCCGGAAGCACGCTGGTCATCACACCAATATCAGTGTTCAAGGCTGATGCGACCTGGTGCCTGACACTTGCCGTAGCCGCTTTGTAGCCGAAACGACCCAGACGTACTTTTCCGGTTTCAGGGTCGCTTACAAGAGACGCCCGCCCGGTGATACCATTTCCATTGTGGTCGACATTATCCTGCTCGGCCCATTCGAGTATCGTTGACTCATCGATTGCTTCCAACAGTCCAACACCCACTAATTGGGGTGCAATCCGGGCAGAGAATCGTGCAGGTTCGCCATTACTAAATACATAATTTGGGGAGCGAAGGCCATTGGATAATTCAGTCCATGGGTTGAGCATTACCGTACCTTCTGGTGTGGCCGAGCCAGTCTGGTTCGGTTGCAAGACGCTGCCTATCAGTGGGTCTGGATTGCCATCGACGTCACCGACCTTGAAGACCCACTTAGTCAGGTTATTGCCCACATCTTCGACTAACGCGCGGCCATTTCGAACATGGCAATTTGCGCAGGACTGGTTAATATAATGGTTGCCGGCCTTGCCAATTTGCTCGCTCCAGATGGGGTTGTCGTTGCGTTCATCATGGCTGCCATCTTCAAAGTTGGTGTGATGTACTCGACGACCGCGTACGAAAGGCTGGGCATTGCCTGGGCTCAGGTTGGTGGCCATCTCGATGAAACGGCCCGCAGGCTCTTCGCTATAATTGTAACCGAGTGTGGTAGCACCTCCCGATAATCCCTTGGCAGGGATCGGTGTGCCATCGTTGACACCCAGTTCATCCTGAACACCACGCTGCCATTCAAACGGAGACACGCCCGGTGTTCCGATCTTATAGACATATGACGTGCCGTAATAGTTCTTGCGTACGCCGGCAGGGGGTGCCAACAGGAACTGGCTTATCTCGAATTCCATGTTTACACCTAACTTAAGTGGTGTATTGAAAGTTGCGACTTTTTTCCATTGCTCGGTGATATCCACGGTGTACATGTGCTGATTGCCTGCTTCGCTGACTTTCACAAAGTCATTGTTCCAGGTTCCCTTACCTAAATAGGTTGCCTCAGGGTTCCAGTGGAACTGGCCGGTTGTCGTTAAACCGAAGAACCACACCCTGAATTCCCGAGCTCCAAGTTGAGCCTCAGTGATATAAGTTGCCCTGATCAGGCTTCGCCCGTTTGGCACAAAGTCTTCAAACTGTACGCGTGCGGTGCGGTATTCCCAGTAATGGGCAAGCCAATGATCGTAGTGATCCGAGTTAAAGATATTATTCGGATCATACATGCCAATATCCTTTGCATGACGATCACGTCCCCGGTCACCAAAACGCGTTACCACCACGCCGTCATTTCGCACAAAAGAAACCACGGGTTCAAGCTGCGTGGTTTCGTTGTACAAGGGTTCAATAGCGCTTAGGCTGGCGAAAGGCACTATATGCCAGCCGGTAATGCTGTCGCCATTGGTATCACCGGGATTATTGTCATTAATATAGTGATATAGCGGGCGGTCATTATAAGTGACTTGAACCTCGCCATTATTAAGGTCGATAGTACCCAGCCCGGATATTCCCGATGGAAGTCCATCAGTGACCAGTAATGGCGGCCAGTTATCGGCACAATCACCATTACAGGCACTGGCTCCAGGGACGGAAAGATCACCATCAAATACATAAAGGGCATAACCCGGCTGGGGGGAGGCCGAACCGCCTACGAGAATATCGTTGGCAGATGTTACTTCAATGCCGTCTAGGGCTAACGCACAGCCATTAGCATCAACCTTAACGCCACTTGGTGTGTTCGCACATAGGTCGTTGCTATCGGATACACCGTCATTGTCACCATCGCTGTCCGCTGGGGGTATCACTACCGTACAACCATTTTTATCTACAACGTCGCCATTAGGGGTGTTAGGGCACAAATCACTGTCATCGATTATGCCATCGTTGTCGCCATCAAAAACAGTCTCAATCAATAACCAATTAATATTGAAATCACCCGCAATAGCATTGACTTTTAAGGTGTAGATAGCGGCTGACGAAAGCTTTATTGACCCCAAGGTTTGCGTAATAAACGTTTGCCAACCTCCTGTTGCAGAAACAGAAGCCGTACCCACAACTTGCTCATTAAGGCTCACTGAATACTCACCGCTACTCACTTCAGAGGCGATCCGAGCACTAATAGCATAAATACCTGCGGGTAAATCAAGCGAATATTCTAAAAATTCGTTAGCAACGATAAATCCAACGTTATGTCCGCCGTCATTATCAGTAGTGACTTCTATATCAACATCATCCGATCTGTAGGCGCCACCAGTATTTCCCGGAGTGGTATCATAGTAATTGGTGTAGTCCTCAGCCTGAACAAGAACTGACACATTACCGCCTGTTTGTACTTCACAGCCTTGGGCATCGACCGTTTTGTCAGCCGGTGTATTGGGACAGATGTCAACATCGTCGTTAACACCGTCGTTGTCACTATCAACGGGCAAGGAACAGCCATTTGCATCTACTGTGTCGCCAGCAGGTGTATTGGCGCACTGGTCGAGGTCGTCGTTAACACCGTCGTTGTCACTATCAACGGGCAAGGAGCAGCCATTTGCATCTACAGTGTCGCCAGCAGGCGTATTGGCGCACTGGTCAAGATCGTCGTTAACACCGTCGCTGTCATTATCAACGGGCAGGGAGCAACCATTGGCATCTACTGTGTCACCAGCAGGTGTATTGGCGCACTGGTCTATGTCGTCGTTTACACCGTCGTTGTCACTATCAATGGGTAAGGAGCAACCATTGGCATCTACTGTGTCGCCTGCTGGCGTATTGGCGCAGGTATCTAAGTCATCATTGACGCCATCTCCATCAGAATCCTGCACAACAATGGGTGGACTGGAAGGAACATCTTCTGAACTGACGCCTCCGCCACAAGAAGATAGGCTAAAGCATAAAAAAAGTGATATGGCTAAAGGTGGCTTAATGGTCATTCTGTTTAACTCTCTATAATACCTAAGGTCTTGAAACCTGTGATACACGCACAAGGGGCAATCAAACTTTAACTTAATCAATTACACGCCTATATTTCAAACACAGTGTAATAAAGATGTTAACTTAAGAAACCTATATACGACAAACTAGGCCAAAGTATGAGGTTAGGCGGACAGTTCAGCGCAAGCGCTGAATAACCAATTCCTGCTTTGTTTTATTGTTTTCACCTTCATCTTGTTTTCCACCATCTGTCAGTATGCACATGCAGTTTAGCTTTTTTTAAGTGCTCTAATGTGGCCACCCTATCTGGTTGATTGAGGAATTGGCCTATAACGATTGTCTGGTGTCCATCATCTAAGGTGATTTGAGTTTGTTCGAATTCACTTTGTGCTTCAATGGTTTTTACTGATAACTTGTCTTTACAAAATGAATGAAAACGTTTGGGATAATAGACACCTGCTTGAAATACAACTGTATCTGAGTGGATAGTAATTATTTGTTTTTGATAAGTAAAGTAGGACACGCGATACATTAAAAACGCTAATAAGCCTACTTCAAAACCGGCAAAGGGTAATATTACCCAAACGCCTACTACACTCCACGCAATGGCAATGATCATTACAAATGCTGTCATAACCATAATGATAATTTTATTTTGTCGCCAATTAGCTGAGCGATTTGGTTGAAGTGTTAAAGTAACCGAGTCATGTTTGTGTTTTAGTTTAACCATTTGATGATCTTTTCTTTGTTTCAGTTCTTATAGTCTGGCAGAGTTCGCCTTTTATTTTTCAGTATAGGTCATGCAATTTTTATGTTTTCAAAGATGTCAGCCAAGCATATTCGTGTATTTTTGCTATTTGTATGGTTAACCATATTGTTTTGGCAAACCCAGCCACTCACCCTAATACAAGAATACGCAGGGTTTGCCTTTTTGGGTCTGTTGGGTGCAATTTTTGCTAATGCTACTGGCGCCGGTGGGGGCGTTGTTTTTGTGCCTTTTTTCAATCAACTAGACTTTTCTGTTGCCACTTCAGTCGCTACCAGTTTTGCCATCCAGTGTTGCGGTATGACAGCTGGAGCCCTTACCTGGTCAGCGTTTTACAAACAGCTTAAAGCCAGTAACCAGCCAGAGTCTGCATATTGGCAACCTTTAACTAAGGTTCTATTGTTGACTGTACCCTCTTCTTTTATAGGTCTATGGATGGTGCAAATTAATCCTCAATTTTTTGCACATTTTAGCGATCCTACTAGTTTGCATACCGGTTTTGGCCTATTTTCAATAGGCCTTGCAGTCACTATCTTTGCCACAGTGTTTTTGCTAAGCAATCAAAGCTTTACTACACGACTGTCTTTGCTTGACTATATTGCTTTACCTTTCATTGCTTTAGTAGGCGGTGGTATCACTGCGTGGTTATCAATAGGGGTAGGGGAGTTGGTGGCTGTGTATTTAATTATTTGTCGCTTTAATGTGACTTTTGCTATTGCTGCTGCCGTTATATTGAGTGCATTGACAGTATGGGCTGGGATTGTGTTTCACATACTCATTACTCAAGCCGTATATTGGCCAGTGGTATTATTTGCTGGTGCGGGTGCCATAGTAGGCGGTATTTTAGCTAAACAGTTGGTTTTGTATTTCTCAGTCAAAAATTTAAAGCTGTTTTTTGCAGGATGGATATTTATTTTAGGGATCACATCTTTACCCATCTAATCGCCTAAGGTAGGTTATGTGTCATGACTCTCTATTATAGCCTTTATTCTTGCAATCGATTAAACAGTATTCAGTAGTTAAAATTTCTTATTCTAGTGATCTGGGCGTCACTGCGGAGCGTCTTGATTGCAAGGATGTTATTGTGTCAGAAGAGCCGTTACAAATATGGCTTTCTGCTCACCCCAATTCACCCCCAGAATTATTATTTACCACTATGCGCACTCCTGGAGATGATCATAATTTAGTTCTAGGATGGTTATATTCAAGTGGCGCAATTCAGGACACTACAAAAATTCTGTCGATTCACCATACAGGAACAGGGCGATTGAAATCTCAGCCCACAAATCGAGTACAAGTCAATTTGGCAGAAGGCGCAAATTTTAACCTTGAAACGTTTCAGCGTATTGACGTAATGAACTCGGCATGTGGGGTATGTGGACAGCAAAGTATCGAGAATATATTAGACAAATTACCCCAAGATTTAACCAGAGATACCCGAGCACCATTGCTTCCGATTGCCGCTGTCCACACGTTGACAAAACAATTAAGAGATAAACAAGTGATATTTGGTCAAACGGGTGGCAACCATGGTGTGGCGTTATTTGATCAAGGATTACAAATATTGGATGTGCGTGAAGATGTGGGCAGACATAATGCGTTTGATAAACTAATAGGTGCCAACATGAATATCTTGGCAGGTGATATTGATCCGATTAAACAGAATTTAGGTGTGGTGCTGAGTTCAAGAGCCAGTTTTGAACTAGTACAAAAAGCGGCAATGGTAAATATTAGATATATTATAGCTATGAGTGCCCCGTCTAGTTTAGCCATAGACTTAGCCATAGACTGCGATATTTGTCTGCTCGGTTTTATAAAATCTTCAGAAAATTTGAGCGGATTTACAATCGAATTTAATGTTTATTCAAACCCACATATGTTGATTTAAATTAGTTGTGGGCTTGAAATATCTGAAAAATGTGTATGTTCGCAACATGCACATTTTATTACTAGGTAGGTTTTACTAAAACACGACTAACTAATATCACTGCCCAAATTACTGAGTAAATTGCAAAGACCACAATCATCCATTGCGGCATACTCATATCCATAAATGACCAGTTAATATCCCCACAGTCACCGGTTGCACTAAAGATAGACGGAAGCCATTCGTGCAAGGGTGCCCAGAAGGGAAAATTAGGTACAAACTCACAAGTAGCAAAGAATGGATTCACAGCGGTTTGAATATCCACATGTTCGATGGCTATCAGTAAGCCCCAAATAGCGGATATGCCCCATCCTACATAACCTATTAGTCGTGTAATAAGGTTGTTAAATAACATCGCCGGCATAGCCGCAAACATAACCCCAAACAAGGCGGTACGTTGGTAAACACACATAATGCACGGACGTAAATCCATAACATATTGGAAATACAAAGCGCCCATTTCCAAGCTCAGCGCAGAGACAAATAATAGTCCCCACGCGCGCCTATCAGTAGATAATGACGATAGTTTTTTTAACAATAACAAGCTTACGTCCTTATTTAATGAGGTAACGCTTCACTGCCTGGTATCGTTCCAGAGTGACGCTCAATAAATTGCATTTCATACAACCACTGTGTCAAGTCGTACAATCCAAAATAAGTCGCAGCCAAGCCAACGAGTGTTAATACCACTGTGTAAGGCAGTGCCATATACACCATGGTCCCATAAGACAGTCTAAGCAATGGCGCTATGGCTGATGTTAGTAAAAATAAGAACGCGGCCTGACCGTTAGGGGTGGCAACACTAGGTAAGTTGGTACCTGTATTAATGGCAACAGCCAATAAATCAAATTGGTCACGAGTGATGACGCCGTTATTTAGTGCAGCTGTCACTTCGGTGATATATACCGAGCCAACAAACACATTGTCACTGACCATAGATAACAAGCCATTAGCCAAATAAAACATAACTAGTTGAGTGTTACCCTCAAAAGTGAGTACCCAGTTTATTACTGGGCTAAATAAGCCTTGATCGATGATTACCGCTACAATGCCAAAAAACACACACAACAAGGCTGTAAAGGGTAATGCCTCTTCAAAAGCTTTACCTATTGAGTGTTCGTCAATTATACCGCCCATTGATGTCGTCAAGACAATAATAGACAGTCCAATTAATCCTACTGCAGCTAAATGTCCTGCTAGACCGATGACTAGCCAAACTGCAATCAGTCCTTGTATGACTAATTTTACTTTGTCTTGTGTGGTTAAGTTAGCTTCGATGTTTTTGTCGTAGTCAGTCAATATTTGCCTGACTATTGGCGGTAATTCTGCACCGTAATTAAACAGTTTAAATTTCTCAACGATAAAAGTAGTGGCTAACCCGGCAAAAAACACAGGGATCGTAATAGGAGACATGCGGATAAAGAACTCTATAAAGTCCCACCCGGCTTTATCTGCAATGATTAGGTTTTGTGGCTCACCTACCATAGTCATTACCCCACCCAATGCTGTACCTATACCAGCATGCATCATTAGGTTGCGTAAAAATGCTCTGAAATCTTCTAAATTATCACGATTAAGGTGAGGCACCTCATCGTCGTGTGAATAATCATGTTCAGAATGAAAGTCTTTACCTGATGCAACCTTGTGATATATGGAATAAAAACCCAAACCTACCGTAATAATAACTGCCACAACAGTCAACGCATCTAAGAATGCAGACAAAATCGCGCAAGAAGCAGCAAAGGCTATTGATAAAGCAGTTTTGTTTTTAAGTTTTATCAGTAGTTTAGTGAAAAGGTAAAGCAACAACCCTTTCATAAAGTAAATACCAGCCACCATGAATACTAATAGTAAAATGACCTCAATATTGACAACCATTTCATGTTTCATATGCTCTGGTGTAGTCATACCGATAAACATTGCTTCCATTAATAACAGACCGCCAGGCTGTAACGGATAACATTTTAATGCCATGGCTAAAGTGAAAATAAACTCTAAAACTAAGGCCCAACCTGCGATGTAAGGGTTGAGTATGAATAAAATAGGGTTGAGGATAAGAAAGGCGACAATGGCTTGTTTGTACCAAGTTGGGGCTTTGCCCAAAAAATTGGCGGCTACTGCTTGAGGTACTGACATTTGCATAGGCAAAATTCCTTGCTGAATATTATATTTATTGAATCAACGAATTATAGATTGTACATATAAACTATCGCAAAATCCCATAGACGAACCACAATTATTTATTAATTGTTTGTTTTATTGGCAATAGTTTATGGTCAAAGTCTTGTTATGATTAAAATTCATCTGGTACAATCAGTCCACAACAATTAGAGAACAATAACAACGAAGTGAGTGGTTGATGATATATAAGGCACAAAGCCCAGCAGGATTCGCTGAAGAATATATAGTGGAATCTATCTGGAGTGGACGCTTCCCCCCAGGCACAATTCTTCCAGCAGAACGCGAATTATCTGAGCTTATTGGTGTAACTAGAACAACTTTACGTGAAGTATTGCAACGTTTAGCCCGTGACGGCTGGTTGACTATCAAACATGGCAAGCCTACCAAGGTTAATAATTTTTGGGAAACCTCGGGTCTTAATATACTAGAAACTTTAGCTCGACTCGATGAAGATGGTATTCCTGAACTTGTTGATCATTTATTGGCTGCTAGAACTAATTTAAGTGCGGTATTTATTCGCGGAGCTATTCGCCATCAACAGGACAAAGCTATTGAAATATTGAAGGGGTATAGTGATGTTTCTGATGATGGTAAAACGTTTGCTCAATGTGATTATCAGTTAAATCATGATTTGGCGTTTGCTTCTGGCAATCCAGTTTATGTGTTAATGATGAACGGTTTTAGAGGTATGTACGCACGTATTGGTGGTTATTATTTCTCGAATCAAAAATCTAGGGATTTAACCCGCAGTTATTATAAACAATTATTAGAGCTCGCCGTGAGCGGCGATTACGAAAGTGTACTCTTAGTGATCAGAACCTATGGCATCGAAAGTGGTAAAATTTGGCAAGAGTTACGTGCAGATATGCCAAAAGGAATAGCCGATTAGTCAGTAATACAGCATGACGCGGCAGGTATTCCTGTCTGCTGCGTTTATCCGCACCATAATCCCAACATAAAAATTCTATATATATCAATCGCATATATTTTTTCATAAAGTAATTGCTTAATTAGTATGCGGTTTCTAATTCCTTTCTTTAGTCTTGTAACCAATCCAGACAAACCCATTTATTTAAACGAGGAAAGGCACATGTCCAAATTAGATTCTATCAAAAGTAAAGTGAATGAAGCTGAAGAGTTTGCACGCAAAATATGGCTTGCAGGTTTAGGTGCTTACGGTAAAAGTTTTGATGAAGCACAAGGTCAATACGAAAAAATCAGTGTTGAAGCAAGCAAAATGTTTGATGAACTAGTGGTTAAAGGTTCTAAAATTGAAACTGAAGCAAAAGACAAATTTCAAGTAAAAGATAAAGTTGAGACTCGAGTTGCGGAAGTACGCAAGAAACTAGGTTTAGACAACGTCAACGCCGATCAGAGAGTTGAAGAATTATCGGCAAAAATTGATGCGCTTACTGACGCTGTAGCAAAGTTAGCGGCTAAGTAATGCGTTAATACCCAACGTAAGCTTAGGACCAGAAATTTTAGATGTCGTTGGGTGTTTTGTTTTTATCTTGAATCGCCCTAAGCCCAAATGTTAGGAGAATCAATGTGAATACCGCTAAAAAAACTGAAAGTTTGCTACATAAAACTTGGTTAGCTTGGGTCGGTGCTTGTGACAGTGGACGCGAAAAAGCGGCCAATAAGTTTGACCAACTATTTGTTGATGGTTCGGCACTTGTAAATAACTTACTGGAAAAAGGTGAGTCGGTAGAAACGCAATTACAAGCAAAAATAAAGGCTAGAAACATGTTAAAAGAAAAAATTTCAGCACTAAGAGCAAAACTTAGTTTCGGTAACAATAGCCGTGACCATCAAATTGATAATTTATCGCAACGCGTTGATGGCTTGATTGATGTTGTGGCTAAATTAGCTCAACAAAAAGCAGCTGAGAATAAAGCAATGACCACTGCATCCGCAAAAAAAACACCAACTAAGACCGCTGCCAAACCAGTAGCAAAAGTATCTGCTATAAAAACATCTGTAAAAACTGCCACAGCTAAACCTGCAGCAGCTAAACCTGCAGCAGCTAAACCTGCAGCAGCTAAACCTACAGCAGCTAAACCTGCAGTGGCTAAACCTGCAGTGGCTAAACCTACAGTGGCTAAACCTACAGTGGCTAAACCTGCAGTAATATCTGCTACCAATCCACAAGTAGACGATAAAGATTAACTAATGAGATTTTAAAACCCCTTCAATCTCGTTTGTGTTAGGAAAGCCGCTAAATTTAGCGGCTTTTTTATGACCCGTTTTTATTGAAACTGGTTATTTTCACATGCAGTGCAGGTGTCATTTATTTTTAACACGTGGGTAACGGTTTGTTGTGAACAATAATGGCATCTAGTTAGATTTAACAGGGGATGTAAGCTCCTTTATGTTGAGTCCGAGGCAGTTATTAGTGTCTCTCTTGTCGGGTTGAAATAGCAATCATAATTGCTATTTCACGGGATAAAATTAAATGGCAAAAGAACCGACAGTTTAATCTGCAATTTATAATATTGTGTAAACCTGAATTAATAGCCTGAATGTTTTTTATTATGGTAGAGATTAAACGACAAACAATTTATTATCAGTGTAGTTTGCGACAACAATTACAGGTTGCGGATATAAATTGTCAATAATTCATTTCTAAAAATGAAATATGGCCTTCTTCAAGTAAGAAGCCTTTTATAGTGCTAATTTAAGAGCAGCTAATCTCGTACAGTGACTAATGATATCTTTAACGGCTCTGGTCCCGCAGGTTCAGGCGTTATAATGTTGACTGGTTTAAGCAAACTATTGACTAGTGGTCTGAGTCATAGTTATAAATAATAAAAACTTTAGGGAACAACAATATGTACATGATAGTTAAGCATGCTCACCTGTCGATAATTACACTTACATTTATCTTCTTCATCATTAATTTTGTGTTAACCATGAGAGGGTCTGACAAGGTCAATAATAAAATTTTGAAGATTGGCCCCCACATCCTATATACCTTGTTTATCTTATCTTTTATTTACTTGGCTTCCGTTAATCCGCTTAACTTGTATCCCTTTGTGAATGGTTGGGCTTCATCTAAATTAGGTGGTTTCGTACTTTATGTGCTCTCTATTGCTTTAGCGCTTAAATGGGCAAAGTCAACCTTGTGGCGTATCGTGGGTTTCATCAGTGCAATATTTTGGTTTGCCATGAGCGCACGGCTGGGATTTGCGGATCACCTGAAAGTAAAAGGTATAAGCGAAGATGCTAATGCTTATATTGAATTAGGGCAGTCTATGTTGGCATCAATTTGCTAGGGATTTAATGCGCATCATGGGTAAAATTAGCGAACGCTTTTCTTTAGTGATTTGTCTTGTGGAGTCTTAATTCATAAGTTAAAAGTAACTTAGAAAAATGTCCTGTGACATCAGCTAAGTTTCCCGTTTCAAATGCCTGCAGTTTTTAAAGGTATTAATTTTATTTTTGGTCAGGTTAGCGTTTTAGCTTTGGGCTGATGAAAAATTAAGTGTGATTGGGGGCAGACAGGCCAGGCTTTTTATAATAATTATTAAGCCTACATCGACACTTGTTTTAGAGCGCTGCGGGATCTACATATAACCACTTAACATTAAAGGAATGAGTATTATGAAGTCAGTAAAAATTATCGCTGTTATTTTTGTCTTAGGTTTAACAAGCTGTGTTTCATGGGTGTTTGCTAAAAGTGCTTTTAATGACATGCCAACAGGCGAATATAAAGTAGATTTAAGTCATGCGTCTGTTGTTTGGAAAGTCTCTCATTTAGGTCTGTCTAATTACGTAGCAAGATTTACAGAGTTTGATGCGGCTATCGATTACAATGCAAGTGACATAGAAAAAAGCCAAGTAACCGTTAGTATTGATCCCATGTCCATACAAACTGCTTACCCCAATGCGGCAGAAACAAACTTCAATAATATATTGGCCACTGACAAAGGCTGGTTTAATGCAAAAAGTTTCGCCAGCATTGATTTTGTATCAACCTCTATAGATATGACGAGTGAAAAGACTGCCATGATGAAAGGTAATTTGTCCTTTTTAGGTGTCACCAAAGAGATATCCTTAGATGTGGTGTTTAATGGTGCTATGACTAAACAGCCATTTACCGGTAAACCTACTATGGGGTTTTCTGCGACAACTCATATCGTGCGTTCTGACTTTGGTATGAAAAAATATGTGCCAAGTATCGGCGACAAAGTAGAGGTTATGATAGAAGGCGAATTTACACATTCTGGTGAGTAGCAAAGCAAAGAATCATAAATATGACAACCTCAACGCAAAGATACCATAGCCTAAGTATTGTGCTGCACTGGGCTATTGGTTTGGCTTTATTGTTTATGTTTGCCAGCGGCCTTTACATGGTCAATGCAGATATCAGTAAGGCTGACCAATACCGGCTTTTTCAAATACACAAAGCCTCAGGTGTGCTGGTTTTGTGGGCTTTGATACTCAGGGTAGGAACCAGATTGGTTACACGTTCTCCGGCCTTACCAGACGCGCTAAGCCAACAGCAGGTATTCAAAGCTAAGTTGGGGCATATATTTCTATATATAGCATTGGTCACTATGCCTTTGTCTGGGTGGCTAATGGTGTCGGCCAGTCCGTTCGGTTTACCCACTTTTGTGTTTGTTGACTGGATCAACTGGCCACATATTCCAGGTGTGGCCAGAAATAAGTCTATTGAGACGTTAGCCAATAATGTGCACTGGATAACAGCAACTTTGCTCGGCACTTTGATCGCCGGTCATGTAAGTGCGGTTGTGTGGCACAATAAAAAGCATGATATAAATTTAATTAGCCGAATGTGGTGGAATAAAAAATGAAGACTCCTGTAAACAGTATCTTTTTAAACAGTACCTTTTTAAACAGAACGTTTTCGATGGGAATGCTGTTGTCATTTTCTATTACAATATATTTAAGTTTGATTACAACAGTGGTCCAAGCAGAAATTAAAAGTAGTCATCAATCAGGCACTGTGTCTTTTTCTGGTCAGCATGCAGGTATGAATTTCGAAGGAAAATTTGAGCGCTGGCAAGCCACACTCAACCTGCCACCTCAAAGCAAGCCTAATATCATTGCCACTTTTCACATGAGCTCAGCAAAAACAGGAGATAGTATTTACGACAGCACGTTACCTGAATTTGACTGGTTTGATGTGGAAAATCACGCTCTAGGTACATTCGTGAGTACTAAGATTGAAACAACTGAAGAGGGATATCAGGTATTGGGTGATTTAACGATCAAGAATATAGCCCAACCAGTGAGCTTCATGTTGATAGACAATCAAGACAAGTTAAACGCAAATTTTGGCATTAACCGTTTGGACTATAAAATCGGATGGGAATCAGATCCTGATGCTGACTGGGTGAGTAAAACAATATCTATATCGATGGTGATCAATAAGTAAAAAGGCAGCTGTGAGTTGCGAGCTATTCCCTTTTATTTCTTTTATTTTATATTGACATATGAGTCATTTTTTATGTATTGAAAGTATATCTTCAATAACAGCGTACCCTGTTTCTAAGCGTCCAGCACCCGGGCCAATAAGGGTAATATCACCTAGTAATTCTGTTGAATAAGTAATAGCATTTGTTGCGCCTTTAATTGATGCTAATGGGTGTTCACTCGATACCATCTCAGGTTTAACTGATGCCAAGAACCCATCGTTATACTTTTCAACTGTTCCAATTAATTTCCAATGCTTATTTAAAGAAGTGGCGTTAGAAATATCCTTATTTGTGATATGGCTAATGCCTTCACGATCGATATCATCTAATGTAAGGGATAAATCCATTAAAAGATTTCCCAGAATAACTACTTTTGCAGCAGCATCATAACCCTCAATATCACCTGTAGGATCTGCTTCAGCATAACCAAGTTCTTGAGCCCGTTTGAGAGCATCTTCATATCCAGATCCTGAAGACATCTCACCTAATATATAATTTGTTGTGCCATTAAGAATCCCCTGGATCTTTGTTATACCTGCGGCTAACAACATTTCATTACCTAAACTTATTGAAGGAGTTCCACTCATTACAGTACCTTCAATGCCAATTTGAACATTTTTTCTTAATGCTATTTTACGAAGTTCAGGAAAGTGTAACGCAACGGGTCCTTTATTAGTCATAGAAACATGCATACCATTATTTAATGCCTGTCTAATATGACTTACTGCTGGCTCACCTGTTTGTAGATCTGTAAAAGCAAGCTCTACTAGAATATCAGCTCCACTGTTATCAATTGTCTCAGTCGTATTCCACCCAGTGAATGGAGCAATAGTACTTTTTAAATCACCATATTTTTCTAGATCAGATAATAAGACATCAGGGTCCAAACCGTCAGGGTTAGAAATACTGCCTTTAAACAGGTCACATACAGCTACGATGCTCAAACTAATACCAAACTTTTCTATTAAAAAATCATTTTTATCACTAATAATTTTAGTTAGGCCTTGCCCAACATTACCAAAACCGATTATTGCTAATTTATATGTTTTCATTATGTTCTTCCTAAGTTGCATCTTTAAGATGTTGAGTGATTGTTTTGGGAGCGTTATTTTCGTAAATTAAAACAATAAGTTTTTATGTCTGTCATTTCTTTAATAGCATTCATAACACCCTCTCGACCCAAACCTGACCCTTTAACTCCACCAAATGGCATTGCATCAATGCGATAATCACTGCTGTCATTTATCATTACGCCACCACAATCCATTGAGTCTGCAAGTTCAAAAGCCAATTCAAGATCATTGGTAAATATTCCAGCTTGTAAGCCAAATTCGACATCATTTGCTTGAGTTATTGCTTCTTTTTTATCAGAAAATCGATACAAAATAGTTATAGGTCCGAACACTTCTTCTTTGGCAATTAAGCAGTCACTACTTACATTTGCAAAAACAGTAGGTTGAAAAAAGTTTCCCTGTCTTTTCCCACCACACAGTAATGTTGAATTTTTTTCAAGCGCATCTTGTACCATCGCTTCAACTTTAAGCGCCGCACGACTATTAATCATCGGGCCCATCTGTGTAGATTCAGATAGTTTGCCTCCCATAGAAATTTTGCTTGCACGAAAAGAAAATTCTGAAGCAAACTGATCATATCGTTCATCTTGAATATAAATTCTTTGAACATGTAAGCAGTTTTGGCCTGCAGCCCAGAAAGCACCACCGACACATGCCTCCATTGCCAGCTCAATATTTGCATCATTCATTATTATTACGGGGCAATTACTGCCAAGTTCCATAGAAACTTTCTTTAAACCGGCGAGACTTAGGATCCTTTCTCCCACACTTTTTCCTCCCGTAAATGAAATCATATTAATACGAGGATCTGATACGATCATATCGCCTAGTTCTATTCCATAACCTGTAACCAAATTTAAGATACCTTTAGGTAAATTTGTTTTATTAAATAGTTCTACAAGCATTGTTGCGACAAGAGGTGTCTCATGGTGAGGTAAAAGGATTACTGAATTTCCTGCCGCTATAGCGGGACCTATTTTATGAGCGACTAAATTTAAAGGGTCATTAAAGGGAGTAATAGCGGCAACAACTCCAAGAGGTATCCTACGATAATACCCAAATCTATTTTCCGAGCCAGGTGCTTGATCAAAAGCAATAGTTTCTCCAGTTAAGCGCCTAGCTTCTTCCGCGCTGATGCGTATAGTCTCCATACACCTAGACACTTCTTTTCGAGCTTCATTAATTGTTTTAATACCTTCACGTGCAATCATTTGAGCAAACAATTCTTTTTGATTACTTAAATTATCAGCAACTTCATTGAGCACAGACATTCGTAAATTTGAAGAAAGCTTTTTAGCTTTCGCGGCTCCTATTACTGCTGCCTCAATAATAGAGTCAACTTCACTTACAGAATTGTTCACAACTGTACCGACTAAACTACCATCTTCAGGGTTTAAGACTTGTATCTGTGGTGGTGAGTTTTGTATATCTATAGCAGTTAGAGAAGGCACACTTTGTATTGTAGGCATGGAGATATTCCTGTTTAAATGATGTAGCAAACTATAGATAGTTTACCGACCATTTATGGTGCAAATTAGCCTTAATTTTAAGATAAATGATTTTATATTCGCTATTTTTAAGGTATATTGATATATTTGTATCAGTAAGTGCTAAGGGTTTATTGAATTATTGAATTATGAAATTAAGTAAGCAAGATCTAAAAATATTGGAATTATTACAAATAGATGTCAAAACTTCTGTTGAGCACCTGTCTGAAGAAGTAGGATTATCGACGGCAAGTATACAGAGACACTTAAAGCGTTTAAGAAATAATAAAGTTATCGCTCAGGAAGTAGCGATAATATCGCCTAACGCTGTAAATCAATCAATGACTTTTATTATATCGGTACAACTCAATAGAAATTATAATGATTGTTTCAATTATTTTAAAAACAAAGTAAAAAACAATAATAATATCCAGCAGTGTTATTACATTACAGGTGAAGCAGATTTCGTACTGATAGTGACAGCAAAAGATATGGAAAATTTCGAAGAATTTACTCAATTATTTTTTTTTAGCGATATTGCTGTTCTTCATTTTAAAACATCTGTCGTTATGGGTAGAACAAAAGTTAGCTTAGCATTACCTCTTAATTGTGTAGATATATGATGTCAACAGTAGTTTAAAATTGACCCAACCTTAACGAGTTTGGTTTGTATATCAAAGTGCGTTAGCGAGTTAGCTTTCTAAAGCGGAAAGGGTGCGAAATTGCCTTAGAGGTAATACTCAATTTTATCTGAACTTTTATAAGGCCAACGACGGCTTTGGTAGCAAACGAGAGCGTCAAAACCAGTTTTTCGAGCTACCGCTATGACCGCTCCTGGCACATACTTCACCGTTAGGCTTAACGATCGTCTGTTCGCTTTTAGGCACTGAGCTGCCTGTCAGGTTTCGTAACTGGCGGATATGCTGTTTACAACAACGTTGCTGGTTAATGAAATCAACCATTTCCCCTGGGGATCACACCCATTCACTTTTGTAGAATGGTGAATTTCATAAAACGCAAAAACACCCATTTCATGCTGCATCTACACTTAGCCCCTCAGGTTTGATGATTCATTGGGCTTTACATTCTCAAAAGGCTCAGATGGCGATCCTTGTACAAAACAATCTTAATAAGACCAATTAATTCATACGCTTCATTTAGTGTTGGATGGGGTGGGTTATCATCGTTCTAAGGAGGTTAAAGACAAAATAACTGAATTAGGGCTGCATTACCTTCCCCCTTACAGCCCTAATCTGCACCCCATAGAGCGCTTATGGAAAGTCATGAATGAGTATGCTCGCAATAATCGGTATTTCTCTAACGCAAAAGAATTTCGACAACATATTCGACACTTTTTTAACGTTACCCTTACCGAAATTGCTAACACGCTAAACGGCCGAATAAACGATAACTTTAAGGTGCTAAAATCTGAAAGTTGAAATGACTTGGGTTTATATACAAATAAAAGTTGTAAATATGATACCCGCATTGCTGGTAGTTATGGTATTAGTTATTTCTTTGCATAAAATATTAAATTTGAAAATGAACAACAATTTATATATAAGTTTTGGTAGTAATACCGACACAGGATTAGATAAAGAGTTTAATACAGATGCAGCACTAGAGTTTAAAATACTTGATGGGAACGTGTTTATTGTTTGTGATGGACATAATGGTGTTGAAGGACATGGTGCGCTAGCAGCAAAATTAGTATTGGGGAGTATAAAAAAATATTTTTATAATAGTTCCTTTAAAGATTTAACAAAGGCGTTAACCAATGCCATTACTTTTGCCAACGAGGCATTATACGATCAAGCTAAAAAAGATAGTAAGTACGAAGGAATTAGCAGTACTCTTGCAATGGTAATTTGTCGTAACGAAAATCTGTATTATGCTTATGCAGGTGACAGTCGTATTTATGTATGTCGTGAAGATGAATTAAAACCTTTAACAAGAGACCATGTTGAAGATCCTGCTAATGCGAGTGGAGCCGAAGTAAAAATTTTACTTGGAAAAACCAAAGATATTAAGTTTGAGGTTTGTAAAATTCCGTTGTCAATAGCTGAAGATGATGTCTTTCTGCTTTGTACCGATGGTTTAACTGATCAGCTAAATGAAGATGAAATTAAAGCTATTGTTAATGATGCTAATAAGGCACCGGAGCACAAATGCAAGGATTTAATTGAAGCAGCTAAAGAAAAAGGTGGCAGTGACTGCGTGTCGGTTCAAATAATTGAATTTAATAAGCTGTTAGAGCCTATTAAAAAAAAGAGGCTTGTCAATTTACACCCAGTACTATATTTATTTCTCGCCATAATTGCATTGGCAGTATTTAGTTTTGCGGGTTATAAAGGTTTTGAAGTTTTGGCAAATCGTCCGGCTAGAGCAATTGTTATTGAAGAACCTCTTGTAGATAATCCTGAAATTAAAAATAAAACCACTCAAAACATTATTGAGCCCATACAAAAAGAAGCAGAAACTGTGATTAATGTAGCAGAAGCTGTGGTTAATATAATAAAAGAGCCCATAAAAGAAGTTGTTGTGCCAGCTTTGTTGGAGGTGCCGATTTATTATAGTCATAAAATAAGTTATGGTGAAAATTTGTATCGCTTGGCGAAACGATTCAATCTGACACAGAAAAAGCTAACCGAGTTGAATGGAAATAAAGCAAAAAGCTTAGTTGCAGGCAGCATTCTTAAAATTCCGGTGAAGGCTTTACATAAAGTAGAATCTGGGGAATCGCTTAGTGTGATTAGCGATGAATATAATGTTAAAATAAAAACGATTTGTCAGGCTACGGAAATTAGTAAAACAGCAGTTTTAAAAGTAGGGATGATGCTCATTATTCCAAATGTAAAATAAAAGATCTCTTATTAATTTCACGGGTTTATGATTGCTTATTTTTAAGCAATAAAACTGACCCTTATTATTATAAAAATGAACATCAAGCAAATTTTTATAAAATCACTTCTCGATTTATTCCCTCTTTTTACTTTTATTATTGCCGATGAAATTTGGGGTGCTAAGATTGGTTTTGTCCTAACAATAGGTGCTGAGCTTACATTTATCAAGGTAAAAGAAATACGGTTCGATAAGTTTTTACAAGCTGAACTGGTGCCCAAATCCAGAGTTAATTTGACGCGCTTAGATGAGAAATATCCTTATTTCTCACCCTTCGGGCAACCTAAGGTTGTCCAAACTCATTCCCGATGAATTTGTCATGGTGTGTTTGTGCGGGACGGACCTCCTCAGGGTGGCCTCCACTGAACAGTCGGCAAAGCATGACAATAACACCAGCCTTACGAAATAAGGCTAAACAAGCATTGTCGACAGGGCATGAAAAAACACAGGCACAAAAGCGCCAGTCGATGACCTGGACGCAAAGATTTAAACGGGTTTTTGGGATGGAAATAGAAACCTGTGAGCAATGCGGTGGTGCAGTTAAGGTTATAGCGAGCATCGACAAATCGGCAGGAAAGCCGATTTGCACAGCATTTTCTGCCCGAAGGGTTAGACACAGGGATGTGTCTAATGCACATCCGTTGGTGAACCACAAGATACTAAGCCACCTGAATGCAAAGAATGACGATGTCGTCGAGCTATTGCCCCCACAAAGAAGAGCGCCGCCTCAAATAAGTCTGTTTGAATAAAACCGTTTATCATCATAAACAAAAGCAATGTTCAAAACTGGTTTGCCCAACAGTGAGCGGTGCTTGTTTTGAATTATATAAAAACGAATGATTAATAGACGAAAAATAGCCGACTTTCACTCCCTCAAGTATATAAAATAGAGAAAAATATGAGGCAAAATATATTTTCATTTAATAAAAAATGACGTTTTATTTTACCTATTAACTCGACAGTTTGCGCTCTGGCCGGATGATCGCACTCATCGATCGGACCTTGTCCATGGCTACTTACCAGGTGTTGGTTTATAGCCTTCATACTTCTTATCTTTTGCACGGATCTCGTCAAACGGGTTTTTTCCTCGACCATTCAACTGATTCACCAACAGCGAACTCTGTGAAAATAAATAGACAACTACATAGGCAGTTGTTACGGAGAACAATAAGGGCAATGAAGGTGACAATTTTCCGGTCATTTCGATCATTGCGATAATCGCGGCAAAGACTGCACCTATCACTGTTGCAACGGTGGCGCCCATACCTGCTATCGCGTAAAGCGATATACCTGATATTGGAATGCCGGCACCTTCGACCATGATCCCAACCGCAGAACCCAGCATAGCTCCCATAAATAAACTTGGCCCAAATACACCACCATTAAAGCCAAAGGCAAGGCTGACAATAGTAGCGACAAATTTCAAGACCAATAAAATCAGGCAGAGTTTAAGCGCAATATTGCCGGCCACAGCCATTTGAGTTTCGTAGCCACCAAGACCCAGTACCGAGGGGAAGCCCAGGCCAATACAACCGAGAATTAAACCACCTACAGCGGGTTTCAGACGGTTGTCGATTTTCACGTTTTTCGCAACCCAGCCGGCAGCCTTGGGTAGTCCGTTATTAAACGCGATACCAACACAGGCACTCAAAACACCGATTAAACCAAAGAAGAAAAATTCATAAGGTGGAACCGTATCAGGGATGATATTACTGGCAATAATGAAATGCACATCAAGCAATTTGGCCGACTCGGACGCCGCAACCGCTGCCGCCGCAACAGGAATAAACTGATAAATGCGCCATTGTCGAAGAACGACTTCCTGAACGAAAATAACGGCTGCCAAAGGCGCGAGGAATGATGCTGATATAGCTGCGGCAATCCCCGCACAACTCAGTGTCAGTTTTTCCTGATCAGAGAGCTTAAAAAAAGTACCTACACCACTCGCTGCCGCTGCGCCTAAATGTACAGCGGGGCCATAACGACCAACTGATGCACCTGCGCCGATAGAGACTGCAGAAATCAAACCCACTGAGAGGCCTTCCTTTACATTTGTTTGTCCTCGATTAAAGTGAACGTCTTCGATGACGTGCGACAAGCCGCGATTGGCACGTCCAGGCATCAGGTAATGCGTCATTAAGCCAACCAGAAGTCCAAATGCAGACATTATGCCGACTTCGATAAAAGTTAGTCCCGCCTCACCGATACCCTGCTCTTGAACCAGCGTTGATAAGGGGACAGTATGAAAAAAGTTTTCCGTAAATTTGATTGCAAGTAGCAATCCTTTTGCGGCAAAAGAAGCCATAACTCCGATAATAATCGACAGCATCACTGTGCGTGCCATCGTCCAGTCCAGGTTTTTAAAACGTTTACTTTCCGAGCTTTCAGCTTCGCTCATTGATATTTCCCCTTTATTGTTATTAGTTCAGCCAGCCCGCGAGGGTGGGCTAATGCCAGTCAATATAGCTCGATTCGGGTTAATTGCAAACTGCCAGTTTAAGACTGATAGTTTGCACCTTTTTTTAACGATCAGTCAAATGCTTAGTAAGCCTTTTCATAACGCTATCCTGATTAAAATCAGCACCCATTTTAAGCAGTGCATCTGACAGTCGCCCAACAATATCCGTCAAGGCTGAATCAGTTAGCTGATTTAGAATACCATCTTGAACTTGGACTGCTTCAGACAAGGTTGGCTAAATCCCAAAACCTTCGGCATGACAGGCGCCGACCAGTTCTTTCTATCGACCAGCGTGCGAACCAGGCAAATTGCAAACGACCAAACTCGTCATATTAGAAGTCACTTCACAGTCCATGGCTTTAATAACTTTTTTCAAACCTTGTTCGAAGAAAGTGTAATCTGCTGTTTTTTGTGCAAGCCCGTGCTCAAGCAAAAGTCGCAATGCTTCAAGAAAGGAAGCAACGGCATAACCGGAGTGTGTCCGATGATAAACCGCTGCGTCAACATACTGACCACCGACAATACTCCAATGACGTGCTTCCAAAATAGGATTGTGAACATACGAGTAACAACTGCGCAGCTTTAACAAATCAATAACCTTTGGTATACCTAGTCTACTTAGAGATATAACCCGAGATTCTAGGTCATACATTCGTCTTAGGACCTTTTTCTTCGGTCTGGCGCAGGCTACTAACCATGCCGACCAAGGTATAAGACCGGCTTAGTAAAGTCGGCGGCCTAGATTTATGTAAATCACTAGAGTAAGGTCTGCGACACTACTCGTACCATTGCCGCAATCAAAGAAGCAATTCCCTGATGATAAAAATACTTCGAAAGACTAAAAACGATATGATTAATGAAAATCAACCGACTAAATATTTCCTTATTGCTTTTGGTGAAATTGTACTTGTTGTTATCGGTATTTTGATTGCTCTTCAAGTCAATAACTGGCAAATCGAGCGTACCAATGCGAAGCAAGAAATAAACATTCTGTTGCAATTGAAAAAAGAATACGCAGATAACTTAAAAGAAATTGAACAAAAAATTCAATTAAGACACGCTATAAACACATCGATTTATACGCTGATCAATTATTCCGATGAAGGTGTTGATGGTGTCTCAATAGACAGCATCGCTAAACATGTAACCCGCACACGTTATAACCCTACATTTGATGGCCCAACCGGTGTTACTAATGACCTGTTAAGTTCTGGAAAGTTATATTTACTGCAAAATACTGAACTAAGGAATCTATTAACTAACTGGTCTGGAACAACCCAAAAAGTCATTGAAGAAGAACAGTTTTTAGTCAATCACATACTCCCTAAATACATTGATTACATCGGCAGAAATTATGATGCCAGAAAAATGATGGCAGCCCCTTCTGACCAAGATTTATATGTGGGTAATATGCTGATTAATGGAGAGCAGCCCATTAAGGTTGACAGTAGTGTAATCAAAGGCCAAACGGATGTAGCAGAATATTCCAGATTTATTAATGACATGATTATTAGCAATTACCAGATCGAGCTTTTCAACAAACACGCCTTGGCTAACGACCAATCATATGGCTTGAAAGCAGAGATACAAAAAATACTAGCATTAATACAAGATGGCATTAATATAAATCGTATGCAGAATTATTAAATAACCATCCACAGCCCCAAAAACTGGCAGTAATCTGGATAGAATAGATGATGAGTTTGTCCGTCTATTTTTTGCCGATTTGACGCAGTAATAGAAGAACGTAAACGAGCGACTTTATGGCAAAGAAGCCCTCTCGTTAGACATTCCTCATGGTATTCTTTATCGGTAACTGACGAATACGTTTGCCCGTCGCATTAAAAATAGCATTGGCCAATGCTGGAGCAATCGGTGGTGTGCCTGGCTCACCCGCTCCGCCCATGGCTTCGCCGTTATTAATAATATGGGTTTCAATAATAGGCGCTTGGGACATTCTTACCGATGAGTAGTCATGGAAGTTACTCTCTGCCACCGCACCATCTTTAATAGTAATCTCGAAATATAAAGCAGCACTTAGACCATAAATAATACCTGATTCAATTTGTGCCTTCATGCCATCCGGCGAAACCGCGTATCCTGCATCAATGACAGCCACCACTCGGTCAACAGATAAACTGCCATCATTGACAGTCACTTCAACGACCTCTGCGATGATCGACCGATGACCTGGGCGTAAAGACTTAAACGGATTTTTGGGATAGAAATAAAAACCTGTGAGCAATGAGGTGGTGCAGTTAAGGTTATAGCGAGCATCGACAAATCGGCAGGAAAGCCGATTTGCACAGCATTTGCTGCCCGAAGGGGTAGACACAGAGATGTGTCTAATGCACATCCGTTGGTGAACCAAAAGATACTAAGCCACCTGAATACAAATAATGACAATGTCGTCGAGCTATTGCCCTCACAAAGAAGAGCGCCGCCTCAAATAAGTCTGTTTGAATAAAAGCCGTTCATCATCATAAACAAAACGGGTTTACACAACAGCGGGAGGCGTTTGTCTTGAATTCTGAATTACGTGGCAACAGTTGATTAATAGACGAAAAATAGCCGACTTTCACTCCCTTAAGAATATATAGTAGATTTCAATATGAAAACATGAGGCATTATGTATTTTGATTTTAGGAAATATAACGTTTTATTTTACCTATAAACATTCTAAGGGCCACCAATATTGGTCTTTTTTCAATCAACATTAAAGTGTCGGTCGGTCAAAAAAAGTTCTGTTTTTTCCTCACAATTGTCTAAGAACCTAGTTCCTCAATGCGAGTTACGCCATGCGGGTTTGGTTTGCCGTCGGCACCGAGGCTGACAAAAACCATAGTATCAATAGAGATAATAGTGGCCTTATTGAGCTTGTTTCGTACTTTGGCGCACAAGGTAATTGAGCTGCGTCCCAGGGACACTACTTCAACACCCATTTCAACAACATCGCCCTGTTTAGCAGAGCTTACAAAATTAATTTCAGACATAAATTTCGTAACGAGGTGTTTGTCTTTCCCCAGCTGGCACATGGCAAAAATGGCGGCTTCTTCGTCGATCCAGCTAAGCAGTTTGCCGCCGAATAAGCTGCCATTAGGGTTTAGGTCTTCGGGTTTGATCCATTTACGGGAGTAGAATTGCATAGTGTTTTCTGTCGGCCTGTGATTTAGAAAGTGTGGATTTGTGAATATTAGGTTTACTAAACGCACAACGTTAACAACTAGTAATGATATCATGCAAGCAGCTTAGCGAACAATATTCAATGCTGGTTTGTACAAGTGTGGGAGGCGCTTGTTTTGAATTCTGAATTATGTAAAAACCATTGATTAATAAACGAAAAATAGCCGATCTTCACTCCCTTAAAAATATGAAATAGATGTTAATATGGAAAATATAAGGCATCATGTATCCTGATTTTAGGAAAAATGACGTTTTGTTTTACCTATACGCGGAGGGGCGTTTGCGGGAGTATTGGTCAACAAGATACTATATTAGTTGAAACACTTCAAAATTAGATACTGATCAACTGTTCGATTTTTGCCCGCAATCGACACTTAAAACTAAATCAAATTAGGAGTTAATTAGAATGCCCGTTTATATAATTGCTAGATTCAAAATACATGACCGTAGTGAGTATGATAAATACTCAGCTGGATTCTCAGAGGTTTTCCAGAAGTTTGATGGCAAAATGTTGAGTGTTGATGAAGATCCCACTGTACTGGCCGGTGACTGGGATGATACAAGGTCGGTAATTATTGAGTTCCCATCAAAAGAATCTGCTTTAGCATGGATGACATCTGATGACTACCAAGCCATAGCGAAACACCGTAATGCCGGAAGCACAGTAAACTCTATACTAGTGAAGGGATTGGAAGTACCGAAGTAGGTAAAGCCTATTCCAGCCTAAAAAGTAGTGCGAGGACTTATTAGTGAGGGATGATGATAATGACTGCCTGGATTTGGATGGGTTGGAAGACGATCCGATGTTATAAATTCACGGGTATTCCATTACTTATTGCATCGCTACGGGCTACAGTTTCCATGCAAGTGTCATGAGCAACGCACTGGATAGGCGTAAATTCGAAAGGTTGTGCCGTTACTTATTTTGAAGAGAGTCCCGCTCTGGGGTATCAGAAAAAAAGGTTGGCAATAAAGACTTACGGCAAGGTGCGCTACCTACTCAAAACACCCTACCATGACGGAACCACCGTTGACCGGCTTAGTCTGGCACTGAGCTGCCTGTCAGGTTTCGTAACTGGCGGATATGCTGTTTACAACAACGTTGCTGGTTAATGAAATCAACCATTTCCCCTATGGATCACACCCATTCACTTTTGTAGGATGGTGAATTTCATAAAACGCAAAAACACCGATTCCATGCTGCATCTACTCTTAGCCCCTAAGGTTTGATGATTCATTAGGCTTTACATTTTCTAAATGCTCAGATGGCGATCCTTGTACAAAAACAATCTAAATAAGACCAATTAATTCATGCGCTTAGATTGTCAATTTGTTTATACAATTCTATAGTGCGTTCATTGTTGTTGAAAATGTAGATAAAGAAATGAATACAGATAAACCACGTAAATATTCACAAAAAATCGTAGACGGTGCAGCTCAAGCACCTAGTCGCTCTATGTTAAGGGCTGTAGGCTTTGGCGACGAGGATTTTAAAAAATCTCAGGTGGGCATTGCCTCTACGTGGTCAATGGTGACCCCGTGTAATATGCACATTAACACTCTGGCAGAAGAGGTAGGTAAAGGTGTCGATAGCGCGGGTGCTAAAAGTGTGATTTATAACACTATTACTGTATCTGACGGTATATCTATGGGCACCGAAGGTATGAAGTATTCTTTGGTCTCACGGGAAGTTATTTGCGATTCCATAGAAGCAGTATCCGCTGGTATGGGCCACGACGGCATTATTGCCATTGGTGGTTGTGATAAAAACATGCCGGGTTGTTTGATGGGCTTAGCCCGTTTGAACCGTCCTTCAATTTTTGTCTACGGTGGTACGATTTTGCCGGGTGAAAATCATACGGATATCGTATCGGTATTTGAAGCTGTTGGTAGTTACGCTGCGGGCGATATTCCTATCACGCAATTAGAACATATTGAAAAGACGGCGATACCGGGCGCGGGCTCTTGCGGTGGCATGTATACGGCAAATACCTTAGCCTCGGCAATTGAAGCTTTGGGCATGAGTATGCCTAATAGCTCTGCTCAAAATGCGGTTTCAGATAATAAAAAGCAAGACTGTATTGATGCAGGAAAAGCGATTGTTTATTTGCTTGAACATGATATCAAGCCTTCTGACATTATGACCAAAAAGGCCTTTGAGAATGCCATTACGCTGACCATTACTTTAGGTGGCTCTACCAATGCAGTGCTGCATTTAATTGCAATGGCTGACGCCATAGGCGTAGAAGTGACACTGGATGATTTTGTGCGCATGGGTGAAAAAACGCCGGTGATTGCTGACTTGCGTCCAAGTGGTCAATACTTAA
>Ga0209199_1000285_pt1 | contig 77659 bp, 81 predicted proteins | sample COGITO_mtgs_1105_7_FD_184805 | JGI IMG/M metagenome (GOLD analysis project Ga0209199, IMG submission 184805) | Pelagic marine microbial communities from North Sea - COGITO_mtgs_110523 (SPAdes) (version 2) | ecosystem: Environmental > Aquatic > Marine > Epipelagic ... | reverse complement strand
CAAAGGGCTAAGAGATAAGTTAAGAGTATCTTTCTCTTTAAGTGTATTTTTCTCTTGGGAATCTAGAGGTCTACTGGGCGCATGACTTTTACCATTTCAAAAATTTCCAGTCTAGAAAATGAGCTACTTCCAGATCTCACTAGTAAATAGATGTCTATAATACGCATTTCTAGTCCAGAAAAAAACTAGCCCGAAAAAAATATGTGTAAAAAAAGTCTTATAACACTTTCAGAGTTGAGGTACACTTGTTATATTTAATTTAAATAACAACTTAAAAAAGAAAAATATGTTAGAAGCCCTTACTCAAAACTCAACAGATGTGACATCAATCAAACTAGCCCTAGACAACATCGCCCTATCTCTGCGATTCGTTGTATACATTGGTCTGGTAGTATCCGTGTTGTACTGTGGTAATACTATTAACAACTGGCGCAAATAAGAAACAATGAAACTACTACTCTGTAACTCTTGCGAGGACATCGTGAAACTATCAAAGACTACCAGGACCTGCCAATGCGGCGCGACTGGTGGACACTATAAGGAAGACGGAGTCAACGCGGTCTATTACGGTAATGCTACTACTATAGGTTTTGCTAATAGCGAATTTAAATATGCGTTGGCTAATAGACCTAGATATGGTAGTGGTGTAGAATTTACTGCATTCGTTATACCAGATAATGTACCGACTATTACTCATGTTGATATAGAGGATTATGAAGAAGTTGTAGATTACTATTGGGATGACGGGTTTGATGATATGATGGAAGAAGCTGAGTTAGCTAAGAAGCAGGTTAAACTAAAAAATGTATTTAAAGATGAGGAATAAAGTACTACGATTTTGTGAGAGCTGTATCTGGTTTTGTGGATGGAGTTTTATGGCATGTTTATGTGGTCTAATAGTCTACGGTGTATCATTTGCTTTTTGGCATTTGATTACGGACTTGATTGGTTAACTATGTGCTTTCAGTATAAAATGTGCGACGGATGTGCGACCGCCCTATAAAGAATGCAAATACTAATAATAAATAATAAGAAATGAAAAGATGGAATAAAATAAAAGAACAGAGCTGGCTAGCTTGTATGTTAGTGGGCATCTCTCTACTAACTTGGGCAGTTGCGCAAGGCGAAGGTTTTGTAGGTCATATCCCACTGGCTTGTATACTCCTTGTTATTGGAGTTAGCGCAGAGGCTAGCTGTAAAAAGTAATTATGAATAGAACAACTAAAATATATCTTAAAGAAACGCAAGGCAAGGGTATGGGAGTCTACGCAGCAGAAGATATTAAAGAAGGAGAACTAATTGAAAAATGTTATCTTATACCTGTTGATACTAAAGTATCCGAGCTAGGTATGATATATGACTATGTTTTTAATTATCCACAAGAAGGTAAGTTTATAACTTTAGTACTTCCTACTGGTGGAGGTTGTGTTTACAATCATGATGATAATCATAATGCTTATTGGATTGATAGTGAAGAGAATATGCATTTTGATTACATAGCAAAAAGAGACATTAAAAAAGACGAAGAAATTTGTACTCATTACGGTGAAAACTATTGGTTACAAATGGCTGACCGAAAACCTTATTTAAAAAAGATAACAAATGATTAATAGTGGAAGAGAATGGGACTTCATAGAAGAGAACATTCAAATAGAAGAAATATTAACAGAAGCCAATGCCTATAATTTAAAACAAGAGGTTATAACAACAGCTGCAATATTTATGAAGGATGATCCTGAGTTAGATAAGGTATCTGCCTATAATATGGCTTACTTAGAATGGGTAAAATAAATTATGACAAAAGTAATTAAAACTCAATTAAGGATTGTAATATTTGGAATCTTAGCTTTACTATTTGGTTTTATGTGTTTAAGTACAATAGAAAAATCAATAGTAAATGAAGAACCTTTAGATATACCTTGTCAAAACTTAGATGTATTAGACTCGGTAGACGATATCTTACATTGGGAAATATTAAATGATACATTGCATATTTATACTAAAAGAGATTCTGTTAGGGATGAATATGAAAGATATATGTATATTAAAAATTTAGAAAATGACAACAATTAATTATATAGCAATTTACATGCTTTGTGGTATTATCTTTTCAGCTGGGTTTGAATACTTGATGAAAAAGTTTGATACTCCAGGTAGAGAAGATACTAACAATTGGCAAAGATTCTTTTGGATCACCGCATGGCCATATTGTATGATTAAATTTATAATAGGATATAATAGTAAAGATTAACTTTCAGAATAAACCTTTATAGATTATAATTATAGTATAACAAACAAATTAAAAATGAGTAGGTACAATTCAAGAATGCACGGAATAGCTGAAGACAATCTTTATGTCGACCTCAATTGGGGATTTGATCATATTCTAGGTTATTGGTATGACATTATAGAAACTCGCAATGGTAATGAAACTGTTGTTGAAGAATGGAGCTCAACAATGGGAGGAAGTAGAAGTAAGATGTTAGAATTTTTGATAAAGTATAACTTACCAGAAGAACACCGTAGTATGGTTGGTTTAGATATGCAATTCTAAAACGAATGCCGCTGTGGTGGAATTGGTAGACACGACAGACTTAAAATCTGTTTTGCCGAATGGCGAGTGAGGGTTCGAGTCCCTCCAGCGGTACCCAAGATAAAAAGATATGAATACAAAACTATATAGAGGAAACGGATACATTGGTGGTGTATGCCAAGGTTTAGGAGAATGGTCAGGAATACCTTCAATCTTATGGAGAGTAGCCTTTCTATTTGTTATACCTGCAGCTTTATGCATTTATTTAGTTTTATGGATCTTTCTTAAAAAGAACTTTCAGAATTAATGCAAATAGATTATAATTATATTATAACAATTAAACTATAAAATAACATGGCAGAAATTAAAAAAGGCGATAAAGTAAAATGGATTAGACCAATGACAGCAGTACCTCACCCAGAAGGAAAGACTTGCAGAAAAGGTGAAGTACTTCCAGTATTTAGAGATAAAGAATTTATTGGCGAGGTAATTACATTCTGTGGAAATGGAAAAGTACAAGTTAGACCTGAGGGTTTAAAGTGTAAACTACCAAAAGGAATACCTTCTTATTTTGATCAAAACATTGATAGAGAAAAACTAACAAAAATTTAATAATGGCAGCTCCGGAAGAATATGAACTAACTGTAAACGATTCCAAAGAAGTTTGGTGGGCAACTACTAAAGAATATGATTTGGAAATTGATGGACAAAATATAACTGTTAGGATTGCAGAAAATCCTAAAGGAACTGAATTCTTTGAATGGGATGCAGAATCAGGATTTTCAGAAGCAGATACAGATGATGGCTTAATGGCTGTTGTATATGAAGCTTGGTCAAATGGAGAATTAGAATAATATGATGAATCATTTTGCAAATAACGGTAAAGAATACTTGAAAAAGATTAAAGAAAATAATATGTATAGACAAGGAAGATCTAAGGAACAATTAAGAGCTAGTTATATAGGAGCTTTTATTGCAATCATAGGATTAGCTGTTACACTAATAATAGCAGTTATAACATCCTAATCATCTGGACCAGTAGCTCAGCTGGATAGAGCACCTGCCTTCTAAGCAGGCGGTCATAGGTTCGAATCCTATCTGGTTCACCGCGACTCGGGATGTATCTCCTCAAGCTTATACCTTGTAGAAAGAGTAATTGGTTACATATGGGTTCAAGTCCCATCTTCCCGACCTTAATCTAATAAATATAAAAACAAAAACTTAAATATGCTAATAATCAAAAAAGGAGAAAAAGAATCAATCGACAAAGTATTAAAAAAGTACAAAAGAAAATGTAGAGAGACTAGGCTCCTTAAAGATATTAAAGCAAGAAAAGAATTTGTTAAACCTTCCGAAACTAAAAGAAAGCAAAAACAAAAAGCAATATACCAGCAGAAGCAAAATAATAAATGAAAGCAACTGATTTATGTTTAGATTGTGGCTTATGCTGTAATGGTACATTATGGCCAGGTGTATATGTCGAAGAATCAAAACATCATTTATTTAAAAATGTTGTAAAGGAAAAAACTAACTTTGGTTTTTCCTGGCAAGTCCCAGGTGGCTGTGAACAGTTAGACAACTGTAATTTATGCAAGATTTATGAAAACCGCCCATCCAAATGTAAAGAATTTACATGTGGTGTTTTAGAAGAAGTTAAAAGAAATGAAATTTCCTTTGCATATGCAGAATTGCTAATTAAAGATCTTAAAAATAATCCTAACGATGAAACTCTAATCAAAAGGTTTAAAAATTGTTAATAACTTTTTGAAAATAACGTGAATTTATGGTTCAGAATTCGAATAAATTGTTTATATTTATATTATAATAATTAAAACAAAAACGGAACTATGGCAACATTAAGAATTTTTACTCAGTACTACGAAAATTACTCAGACACTCAAACTCCACATTGGAAACCAAAAGGTGGGCAAACATTTATCATCAAGGATATTGAAGGTGATATGATTACGTACTGTGACAATCTAAAAGAGGTTTGTTCAAACCTTGTATCTGCAAAAAGCAATGAACATGCTAAATATGAATATAGAGAACATGAAGTTGACTTTATCGGCGACGAGGAAATCTCTGTAGCAGAACTTACTAAAGAAATAAGGGATCAGTTTAACAATGAAGGGAAATATGCAACAAATGATATACCTGGATTTGAAGGTACATTAGAAAACCTAAATAAACTCTGTGATGATATGATTAGTCATGCAAACAGTTCAGGTACTGTAATTGAATGCTCTGCTGATTTAGATAATGAATGGGCTAATGAATCAGAGTAATATGAAAGCAATGAAAAAATACTTAAAGAATATTGAATCTATAGATATTGTAATGATTTTTGCAATCTGTCTATATACAACAATTTTATTGTTCACAATAATAAAATGGATTTAGATAACGACATAACCATTAATGTTTTGGAGGAAAAGTTATGGGATCATTATTCCGAACTTCCAAACCCTTTATGGTATGCACAACCAATTAAAACAAAAGATATGAAAAAAGACGTAGTAATATTTGACCTAGACGGTACTCTTGCTCTTATTGATGATAGGAGAAAACTCTCTACTAAATCAAATGGCAAAATGGATTGGGATACATTTTTTGATCCTGATAATATTAAATTAGATTTACCTAACCACTCAGTTATTGAAATGGCAAAAACTTTAGATGCACAAGGGTTTACTATTGTTATATTCTCAGGAAGGAGTAAAGCTACTAAAGATGCGACAGCCGCATGGTTGGATAAACATAATGTTCCATTTAATATAATGAAGATGAGACCGACTGGCCATCCGTGGGCATTTATGCCAGATGATAAGTTAAAGCAAGGTTGGTTGGATGATATATTTCCTGGTGATAAAAAGGATAGAATACTTTGTGTATTTGATGATAGAACTAAAGTAGTAAATATGTGGAGGGATAACGGCTTAAGCTGTTTTCAAGTAGCTCCTGGTGACTTTTAAAATAAAGATATGGAATTTAAAGATTTAAAATTTAAAAAACAAACCCATGGTGGTGTTGGAACCACTGCAAAATTTAAAGATGTAACTATAAGTATTCAGGCTGGTAGTTTTGTCTATAGCACCCCACGAGAAGATGGTCTAGACTCCACTGAGTACTGTTCATTTGAAGTAGGAATATTTGAAAATGGTAAGGGTGGTGGTTTTGTTACAAGTAAATATATTGATTGTGGTGAAGAGCTTGTTGCAGGGTGGGTATCAAAAGAAGAAATTGAAAATGTTTTACAAAAATTAAATTAAAGAAAATGAAAATATTACAAAAGATAGCATGGTTAACTAGAAAGTGGAATTTATCAATAAGACTGCTTGACTTACAATTACATGATGGAGATAACTCTTGGGGTTTTCATCTACTAGCAATTAGATATAACTATGCGGCATATTCACTATTAGCATTTGAATGTAGATTACCTAACGGTGCAGAAGTTAAACAGTTTGTAGTAGACCATGTAGACATTTTATTTTTAAGACAGCCTCTTAATGATTGGGCTTGTGACTTAGAAGAAAACAACATGTGGTCTGGTAGAACCCCAACTAAGTTAGAAGAGATTGCAATTAATTTAGTTGGTACAATCTTTAAATAAATTGTTAATAACTTTTAAAAATAATTAGAGAAGTATGGCTACAATCGCGAAAAATTGATTATATTTATACTATATTAATAATTAAAAAATAAAACATGAGTAAGTATCAAGAACTATTACAAAACCCACCAATATTTACAGAACTTTACGACAGTGAAAATCTAAGAGAAGTTATTTTTGAAACTATTAGCTGCATGTGTGATAACAAACACTTCCTAAAATTCAAAAAGAATTCTGATGGTGATTTTAAAATGAACGGAAATGGACATTCACTTAGCAATTGGTCTATGAAACATACTCCTCATGATATTGAATGGGAAGCTGATGATCAAAATTGGGGCGCAGTTGTAAATATGATTAATACTGGAACTTCAAAGATATCAACTGTTAAGTGTAGATAATGAATTGTATTAAATGTAAAGAAGAGATTCATGCTGCAAGACTAAAAGTTTTACCTAAAACTAAAGTTTGTGTTAACTGCTCAACTGCTGAGGCAGTTAGTTGTGTTGATGTTATCTATCATAAAACAGGAAATACAATTCAAATCATGGATAAAGAATCTGCTGATAAGATAAACAAACTTGCTAAGAGAAGCGGTTTTGGGATCATGGCAGGTATGAAAGGTGGAAGCGGCGGTGCAACTAAAATTACATCACTTGGTAATGTTGCAGTATGGAGAGTACCAACTGAAGAAGATTACCAAAGAGCATTAAAAAGAGTAGGAGAATTAATTGATTTAGAAAATCGCGAAAAGTGTTTAAAATATGCACAACAGCAATATGATAGTAAGTTAATTAATTCTAAGCATCTTTATAATCTTAAAACAATAATAGATACATTATTACCCTTACCAAAAAAGAAAGAGGTTGTTAGAGATGAAACTTTAGATGAAGAAGTAACTCATGCATTTAGAAATTGGAAAAACTCAAAAATATACAGATAATGAAAAATGTTTTATTAGTATCAACGTTTTTAGTAACTATGACGGGTTCACAGGAGATTGCACAAAGTCATGTACAAGATGTTTTAAAGGAGGAGGTTGAAATGTTTAATGAAATTATGGAGGAAGAAGTTAACCTCATCAACGGAAAGATAGATAACCGAGAAGAGTTAATAGAAGCTATGGCTTTTGTAGAAAGCGGTGGTAATCCTGCAACAATTGGAGATATTAATTTAGGCACACCTTCAGTAGGACTTTTACAAATCAGGCCTATTATGGTTAGAGAAGTAAATAGGATACTAAGAAAACAAGGATTAGATAAAAGATTTAAAAATAGTGATAGAAAGAGTGGTGATTTATCAATTGAGATGTTTAATATCTGGGCTGATGCTTATCACTTAAAAAGTTCCTATGAAAAGATGGCTAGGAATTGGAACGGTGGGCCTAAAGGATACAAGAAATCTGCAACTGCTCATTATTGGAAGAAAGTTCAAAATTATGTAACATTAAATTTATAAGATATGGTAATAGTAAAAGTAGTATATATGAATGGGAAAGAAACTGAATACGATGTTGATTACCCAAAGGCATACATAGCAAAAATTATGGAAAGTGAAAATGACTTAATGCCAGACAGAAAAGCAGTAAAAGAAATTTATGCTAGCTCAAAACTTATTGCAGAATTTATAGGATCTGAATTAAGACTAGTAGAGCCTAAATCTAAAAAGACCGCAGGTATGGGTAGGTACAAAGGTCATACAGTTCCAGCAGGTTGTGATGTTGGTCAATATGCAATTGATGAAGCTCTTAAAATAGCTCAAGATTTAAAAGATCAGATTACAGCTGAAGAAGATTGGAATGAATATCAAGCAGAAATCTTGCATGCTCAAAAAATGATAAAAGAAAACATATGGGTGATGGATCATACTGGTGGAAATATAGAAATAACTTACTCTTGAAGTTATAAGGTTCTCGAGAGTTGAACCTAAACAAAAATTAAGCTCTCTATATAATTAAACAAAAAAAGATGAAGAAGATTTTATGGATGTTAATGGTTTCGCTTGGCCTACAATTACAAGCACAAAACAATTTATGTGACTCATTATCATATACCTCAATGGAAGGTTTACCTTTAATGGTGTCTGGGAGTACTAATGGACTATCCCCTAATATGATAGATTCTATAGATTGGAACTTTACAGCATGTAATGCAATAACATGCTATACACCACAAGGTAATAACCCTTATTCATTTCCACTAATCAATATGACAGACACAGTTAAATTATGTTATGATGCTATTGTATATTGGTTTGGAACTGCTACTTTATGTAATCATTGTGATTCATTAATCTATGATTTAACTGATAGTACTTGGGTAGCTTATAATAGAATGGGTAATCCAACTAACATAGAGGAATTAACTTCTACCGAAAAAGTTGACTATAGGATATTTAATGTATTAGGTAGACAATTAGTAGAGGCTCCGATTGGAGAAATGTATATTCAAAATAAAAAGAAGTATATTAAGCTTAAATAATAAAAAGCTATAAGACTAAAAGGCCACTCATTGAGTGGTCTTTTTTAGTTTATTTAAAATTCTTAAATAATGGGATGTGGTTTTCATTAGTCTCTTCCCAGTGTGGACTTTTTATTTCACCTCTTACTGGATGTACACCATCATATCCTTGGTATTCTGGGGTATCATAAGCGTTGGTATTTTTGCCATCCGCTAAATCATCAAACATTTGTTTAAACTGAGCAACGCTCCCTTTGTAATGTCTTATTGCATTTTCATCTTTAGTTTCTTGTGGGTCCATTATCTGTTTAATCTTTTTACTATTTTATCAAGAATTAAATCAAATGCATAACCTGCACCAGGATATCCGGCATCAGTTCTAAATTCAATTATTCCTTCTCTTTTAAATTCTTTATTAAGAGCATCTTCTAAATTTTGCTGTATATGAAAATTAGGTAATCCTTCCAATTGATCTAAAGCTTTAGAATCTCTAGCCATTAGAATAAGTTTACCTGCAGTATCTCTTGTAGATCCAGGCATAGCTTTAAAGTTGGCTACAACAGAACCTTTTTCTTTATGAGGAATTACAACCTGGAAATTCTTTTCATTTAAAAAGCTATTAAAATTACTTATCATTACTTTTTGTATTTTTGTTTAAGCTGATGAATTTGTGTTTGGACTTTTAATCTTTGTAAATCCATCTTATCTAAAGATATTCTTAATTGATAATATTGAACAGCAAAAGGATCTTCTCTATCTTGTGCAGCTCTGAACCTTTCAATATTTTGTTGTTCTCTTCTCTTTAATCTTTCAGCAGTTTCATTTGGATTAAATTCATGTTTCTCTGCTTCATCAATTCCATCTTTACCATCCATAGTATCATGAACTGAATTTAGATTTTTAACCGAGTCTGAAATTTTAGAATACATCCAAGCATCCAATTGTTGGCCTTGTGACATCCTATCTTTAATCATATCTGCGTAATCACCAATTCTTTCTAAATCAGTATTTGCCATACTATTAAGATTGTCAATAGTATTGTCATTTTCATTAAAGGATTCAAATCCTGGTATTAAGTCTATGCTTGCCATATTAAAATGTTGATTTAATTATTAGATCTTGAATTTCAGCTGTAAGTTTTTTCTCACCTGCTCTTGTAACAAGTTTCTTATCCATTAAATGATCTACAATAACAGATGCTAATACTTTAGCTCCTGATGGTTTATCTTTTCCTGCAACCTGAACCATTGCTTCATTAGTAGCAGAATAAGATTCATAAGCTTTATCTATTGCTTCATTAATATGCTTCTTAGCTTCTTTAAGATATGAATCGGCTTTATGTTCGTCATTATCATTTTTTTCATAAGTATCTGCTTCTTGTGCTACATGATTTGAACATGATTCTACTATACCGGCTATCGGAGTCATACTATAACCTGTTTGTGGTGTTGCTCCACCTAGTGCAAAATTATTGATTCCCATTTGACCAAAACCTGCTGCAACGATAGTTTCATTAAATTTATCGAACTCTGGTATCTTACTCATAATTAGTTTTATTTGTTTATATATTTGTAAACAAACTTTGAGTTTGTGCATATAAAAATAAACATAATTATGTCAGAATTTTTTAGAACACAAATGGGTCGTAAATTAATAGACGGAGATATACCTAAATTGGTAAATGTCTTAGAGAGAATTGCGATTCAGTTAGAAAGAAAAAACAAATTAGAAGAAAAGAAATTTGTTTTAGAAGAAAGAATACAAAAGCTTACAATAAAAGAATCAAATAAGAATGCCTAAAAAGGATATCACATATAAACAATTTATTGCTCACATGGATAAGGGTAATAAAGTTTATATGAAAAAACCTAGATCATGGCAAAAGGTATGGTTCTGGTGGGAAAGTAAAAAAGAGAAATGGTTTTTAAATAAAGCATTTGATAAAAGAGAAGATGGAAGAGTAGAACCTGAACCTTCAGTATGGATAACTGCAAAGCAAATGGAAAGTCACATGGATCATATGTCAAGGCAAGGTTATAAATATCATATAGATGAATAAATTAATAGCAGCGTTTTGTTTATTCTTTTTAGGCCAAACAATGATATGGGTACAAACTAATGGTCAATTTGTATGGCCTTGGTTTAAAAAGAATCCTTTTGCGGTATCAATTATATTTGGTACAACTATTAGTTACATATTAATTTATGGTACTAGGTTTATTGTAGAACATTATGATGGTCTTTTATGGCCTGGTAGATTTATAGCATTTGGTTCTGGTATTATTTCTTTTACATTTTTAACTTGGTATCTTTTAGGTGAAGGTATTACTACAAAAACAATAGTATCTTTATTCTTAGCATGTAGCTTAATAGGAATACAACTTTTCTGGAAATAATGAAAGATCCATATAGCATATTAGGAGTAAATAAATCTTCATCAGCAAGTGATATTAAAAAAGCTTATAGAAAGTTAGCTAAAGAATATCACCCTGATAAGGCCGAGGGTAATGAAGAAAGATTTAAAGAAATTGCTGATGCATATGAAACACTAGGAAATCCCCAAAAGAAAACTGAATATGACCAAAGACAATCTAATCCATTTGGTGGAGGGTTTGGTGGAGATTTTTCTGAAAGCATGTTCGAGGATTTACTTAGAAATCAAAATTTTAGTGGAGCCTTTAATGCAAGATATGGTTATAATCAAAGAGGTAGAAATACCAGTGGAGTTTTACGTATAACACTTGCTGATTCTTATTATGGTACTAGCAGAGATGTTAGCCTAGGTATGAAAACTATAAAGGTTGATATTCCACCAGGTATAAGAAGTGGGCAAAAGTTAAGATTAAAAGGTTTAGGACAAAGAGGACAGACTGAAGAATTGAGTGGTGATCTTATAATGACAATAGAGGTTATAAATGATAATAACTTTTTTATAGATAATCAAGGTTTGCATACAATTAAAAACATAAATTTGTTTGATGCAATATTAGGAGGTAAGGAAACTATTGATTGTTTTGACAAAACCATAACATTTAATATTCCTCCTGGGACGGCTAATGGAAAAGTATTAAGAGTTAAAGGTAAAGGGTTTCCTATTTATAAACAAGAAGGTAAGTTTTCAGATTTACTTATAAGTATTATAGTAGACATACCTACTGATTTAGATGAAGAAGATAAAAAAGCAATACAAAAAATAAAAGATAAACATAATGGAAAGTAATCACGGAATGGGTTTTGGGGATGATTTTATTAAAAGCTTGTTGTTAACACTAGAGCAAACAAACTTTGATGAGTTTATGAATCTATCATATGCTGTAATGATGCAAAGCCCTAGTCAAGTTTTAAAAAGAAAAGATTCTGTAGAACTGAAACTTAAAGCTATTAATGGAATGATAAAATATTTTGAGGAAATAGAAGCATACGAAAAATGTACTAACTTACAGAAGCTTAAACAGTTATTATTCTTAGATACTCCAAATGATGAAGAAGTATAAAATAAAAGCACAAATAAATAAACAAATAATTAACTATGCAAACAAGCCTAATCATAACAGACAATTTTTATAATGAACCAGATGAGATTAGAAAATATGCCTTAGCTCAAGAATTTGGAACTAGGGGTAATTTTCCTGGCCAAAGAACTAAGCCAGTTCATCACTGGGATTGTAAAGAAGTAATACAAAGAATTATACAAAGTCACGGTGGAGAGATAACATATTTTGGTGATGCTTACACTACAGCATTTCAATATACAACAGAAAAAGATTCTAGTTGGATTCATGCAGACCAAACCACAAACTGGGCAGGTGTTTTATACTTAACACCTGATGCACCGGCTAATGGTGGTACTGGTTTATTTAGGCATAAGGAAACAGGCTGGGAAACTGCACCAAGATTAAAAAATGGTAATTACGATCAAAAGGGACTTGATAAGGTAAACGCTGATGCAAGAAATTATGATGCGTGGGAAATGACTGCAATGACAGCACCTATTTATAATAGATTGGTTTTATATAGAGGAGATATGTTTCATACTTCGTTAGAATATTTTGGTAAAGACAAATATGATGGTAGGTTATTTCAAACATTCTTTTTTGATACAGAATATTAAAGGACTTAATTGTCCGATGGTGTAACTGGCAACACGTCTGGTTTTGGTCCAGAAGAGTCTAGGTTCGATCCCTAGTCGGACAACATTGTTTCATAATTGTTAATAACTTTTTTAAAATAACAAGAATTTATAGTTCAGATCCCAAGAAAATGTATTATATTTATATTATAATAAATTAAACAAAACGGAATATGACTGAACTAACAAACAACTTTGATTATCTACAATCTTTCATTAATGAAATGAATGATTCATCTTCAGGTAATCATAAAATTGCAACTATCAAAAAGTATGCTGATAACTCAGAAGAAAATGACGATAGAGAATTTCTACAAAATATTTTCTACTATACTTATAATCCTTACTTTAAGTATAATGTTACATCCAAGAATTGCAAAAAGAATTTCGATTTACTAGGTCACCCTAATACTTATGGAAGTATTTTTACTTTATTGGATGATTTAAGAAATAGAGTTTGTACTGGTCATACTGCGATTGCAAATGTTAACAGATTTATTTTAGAAAACAAACAATATGAAACTCTTATCTACAACATTATTGATAGAGACCTTAAAATGGGTGCTAATACAACATCAATTAATAAAGCAGTACACCCTGATTTAATTCCAACATTTAAGGTTGCATTAGCAAATCCTTATAATGTAAAAAGAGTAGATTTTCAAAGTGGAGATTGGTACGGTTCCAGAAAATTAGATGGAGTTCGATGTATTTGCCGAAAAGAAATGAATACAGTAACATTCTATTCTAGAAGTGGTAAAGAATTTTTAACGCTAGATAATTTAGCAAATGAAATTTCTAAGATAGGTGGTGATTTTATCCTAGATGGAGAAATCTGTATGGTTGATAAAGATGGTAATGAAGACTTCCAAGGAATTATGAAACAAATCAGAAAGAAGGATCATCAAATAGATAATCCTAAATTCTTTGTATTTGATTATTTAACTTTAGAACAATTTGATAATAAGATTGGAACTACACCATTAACATTTAGATTAGAATTAGGAAAGAATAGTTTACCAGAAAATATTAATTCTGATATGTTAGAATTCTTACCACAAGAACAATTAACTACCGAGGAACAATTTACTGAAATGGCAAAGGATGCTGAAGAGGCAGGATTTGAAGGAATCATGGTTAGAAAGAATGTAGGCTATGAAGGTAAAAGAAGCCATAATCTACTAAAGGTTAAAAAATTCCATGATGCAGAATATACTGTCCTAGATGCAATCAACGGAAATATCCGATGGACAGAAAATGGTAAACAGGTAGAAAGAGAATGTTTAAGCAGTATTATAATTGAACATAAAGGATGTAGAGTTAGTGTAGGATCAGGATTTTCTAAAGAACAAAGAGAAATGTATTATGAATCTCCACAAGATATTATTGGTAAGACTGTAACTATTCAGTATTTTGAGGAAAGCAAAAATCAAAACGGAGGATATAGTCTAAGATTTCCTGTATTAAAACATGTTTATGCTAACGGAAGGGATTGCTAATCGCAGACACCTTTTAAGTACATCTAATGTGTTCTACATATTTAATTGATAAATAATAAAAGGAAAATTTAAAGTGAGGCTATTTGAAGCAAATAAAAGAAATGCAATTACCATATTTGATGTGGATGATACTCTTGTAGTTACTCGCAGTAAAATTAAAGTTCATAATCCTAAAACAGGTTTTTCTACTGAACTTACTCCACAAGAATTTAATACATTTAGGAAAAGACCAAATGATAAGATGGACTTTTCAGATTTTCAAAGTTTAGATATTCTTAAAGGTGGTAAAATTATTGAATGGGTATTTTCTATTTTAAAAAGAACTATACAAAAGGGCAAGGCTGTTGGTATTATAACAGCAAGAGATGATTCTAAGCTTATTCAGCAATTTTTAGCTCATAATGGAATTAACATAAATCCACAATACATATTTGCTATTAATGATACCTCATTAGGATTTAAAGGATCAACGGCAGAAAGAAAAAAGGAAGCATTTAGAAAATTTATAGAAATGGGATTTAATGACTTCACCTTTTTTGATGATGATGAGGATAACATTAAATTAGCAAAATCATTAAGTAAAGAACCTGGTATAAAAATGAGAGCCAAATTAATTAAGAGCAAATGGATACCAAAATTCAGCGACTTCAGATAAAAATTGAAACCTTTAAAAATATTTTAAATAATATTAAAGATCTTTCTAATTCTTCTACAACTAAAGTAGGTTGTATTGCATTAAGAAAAGATTTTAGTAAAATTGCCAGTTTTGGTTATAACGGATCATATAGTGGGGCTCATAATAATATAGAAACTGGAACTGAAGAAGAAAGTTTGGAACCAGGCGAAAGTGGCTTTATTCATGCTGAGGTAAATATGATTGCTAAATTTAAAGAGCATGATCCGGAAAATTACATAGTTCTTTTAACTCTATCTCCTTGCAAAATGTGTACCAAGATTTTAGTTAATGCAGGATTTAAACATGTATATTGGATTGATGATTATCGTAACTTAGATCATTTACAAATTTTTAAACAATGTAAAATCACTTATGGACCTATATCCTATCTTATAGATGACTACCATCTAATCAAAGACTGAATATATAACAAAAAAGTAGACTCCATTGATTTTAGAAGGAATAACATTTAAACTAGCTTTAGACTTCTTTACCTTTTTGAAAAAAAATAAAATAACCTCTACAAGTATTAAGGTTGATTTTTTTAATAGGGTAAAACATGAGTACATTGATTTTGCAGATGTTGCTGCAATGGAAAAGTATTATAACAAAAATTATAAGCCTCTTGATAATTGTAATCTAGGAGATTTGGTTTCTATTTCATTTTTCTTAGCCGCGAGTGATCTTTATGATTTTAGTACTGAATTTAAAGCAATAGATGTTACTAATAATTTAAAACTTGAAACAGGCTCTGCATATGATAGACAACGAAACTCCGGTAGACAGGTATTTATAGACAGACAAATTCAATTAATAAAGAATGCAGTTACTGATTATGTAAAGTATTATTCAGAGCTAAAATATATTTATGTAACTGGAATTTATTCACCATGTTATGCAGTACCAGGTTGGTCAGAAAACACTTGGTATCTTAAATCATTTAGAGAGGCATTTACTTCTGTAAGAGATACTTCGCAGTTTCCATATAATGATGTTAAGATTGAGGAATATCCCCCAAACTAAATATATAAAGAAGAAGAATAAATAAAAAAATATTTAAATCAATGGCAACGTCATTTAACCTACAAGAATATATTCTTTTTAGAACAGAGATAAAAAGAGAGCTAACTAATGCTGAGGTAGATACTAATTTTAAAATGGTGGCTAACCCTTGGGAGAATGATAGGACATATGAAATAGGAAACATTGTATACCACCCAGTTATTGTAGATGATCCTGCGACTACAGGTGAAGATCAAGTATTAGCATGGTGGAGAGCAAATGTTAGAACTACCCAAGGTGTATTTAATACTGCACAGTGGGATATGATTGGAGGTATAGGTTCAGGTAACATTAATATACAAGGAGCTAATGGCTTTGGTAAAATCAATGTTAATTCTACATCCCCATCTGGGGCACTGCAATCTGGTAATGATGCATTAATACAATCAACTACTCCTAATGATACTTTTAATTTTATTGCCGGGCAAGGGATGCAGCTGCAATATAATCTATCTTCTAAAACAATAAAATTAATAAACACACTAGCATCAAATCCAGGTGAGGTAAATGTTGGTGAAAATATTGGAGCGGGAGCTGGCCATCAGGATGTTTATTCTGGTAAGGTTGGTGTTAATTTACAATTTTACGGATTTCAGTCAACGAATACTGGAACCGGTGCTGCATTATCTATAAGTACAAATTCTGGACAAAAAAATATTGAGTATAATTTTAATGAAGGTTTAGTTGACTTGGCTCAATTAAATAGTGGAGCACCATTGATTAGTATGTTATCTGATGTATCAACAAATGCACCTAACCCTAATGATATTTTACAATGGAATAATGGTGCAGGTTTATGGACACCGATAGCAATAGGTTCTTTAGGACAAGTTAATCTTTATACTAATGACGGAAGTATTGGTGCTGCTAATCGAACTGTTAGTCTTAATAATAGTGCAGGACAATTACAATTTAATAGAGTAGGTGATACTGGAACAGGTATTCATTTTGATAATGCTGCAACTACTCATCAATTACAATTAAGAAATTCATCTCCTACTGGAAATGCTTCTCAGACATATGCATTAAATAGTGTTATCCAAGCAACATCTGGTATTTACGGAACTGATAAATCTTTTGGTATTAATATAGGAAGTACTGGATTAGGCGGTTTAACAGTAGATGCATTAAGCATATCTCTAAACAATGAACTATATGTACCTAATGTTGCAACTAGTTCTTTACAGACAACAGCTGTTGGTTATAGAATACCTTTAGTGAATGCAGCAGCCTCAAGTACAACCGGAAGATTTGAATCTACTGGTAGATATACTCTTACATCTTACACAAACCAAGGTGGTACATTAGATGCAAGCGTTAGACTTAGAGGTAAACACCTTTTAACTGGTATAAGTGAACAAAATACAGTAGTAGCAATATCATCAGATATAGACTCTCAACATGATTTTGTTGGTAACACTTCATTAACGGATGGGTACGGTTTACGTATGACTTATAAGACACCTACTGCAACTGAAGGTGTTAACATATATCAATGGATGGATAGAGGAGCTGAAATTTATTATGCTCAACAATTACAAACAGACAGTGCAACTGGTGCTTTTGCTTCTAAATATATTGGAACTAATATTTCACTTGATAATAAAGTTGGTGGAAGTGTAGCACTTAATGTTGGTCAAATAATTGGATTCACGGGTACTGGAACAAATCCTCAGAGAGTAGGATTATATTCTAATGTTATAGATACACAAACTGACGCTACATCGTCTACTATTTTAACAGGCTTGGTTGCTGATAGTGGTACATGGGCTGGTTATTTTGTAGGTTGTGTTAATATTGATAAAGGAGGATTAGTTCTTCCATCTACAACTTTTGCAAACAGACCGCTTTGTAATGATGTGAGTGGTGGAACTATTTCTGATAGAACATTATGGATTAATTCTGCTAACGGACATTTATATAGAGGAACTGTAGATGTTGAAGCAGGTGGTGGAGGAGGCGGAGGATCTTCTACTTTAGCTGGTTTATCTGATGTAACTATTACTGATGTTCAAAATGATCAACTCTTAGTATATAATTCAGCAACAGGCCAATGGGAAAATGCCGCTCTTGCTGCATACAATTTAAATGCTATTAGTTTAACTAGTGGAGGCGTAAGTATTGCATTAAGTGACGGTGTTGCAAGTAGTGATGTTGATTTATTACCTGGTACAAATATTACATTCAGTGTAAATGAAGCAACTGATGAAATAACAATTAATGCTGCAAACCCACCAGCTAGTGTTAACATTGGAAATACAGATTTAACTGTAGAAGAACCTAGGACTTTAGATTTTTATGGTAGTGCTACAAATAACCCTCTTACATTTATAAACACTAATGGTGGTACTAAAAATTTATTTAAGTTTGAACAAATTGGTGTAGGCCTTACACCACAATTTACAGTTGGTGGTGGTGCTACTGATTCAGAAGGTCAAATTGTTTTAGCAGGTAATGGTAGCGGTCGAACTGGTATATTGATTTTTAATGATGATGATGGAAGTAATTATACTTCTTTTAAAGCACCTAATACTTTAGCTAATAATATTAATTATGTTTGGCCTTTAGCAATGGGTACTCAAAATCAAGTTTTAGAAATATCAGCTGTAGCTGGAAGTACAGCCACTTTAAAATGGACTACTGTTTCTGGTGGAGGTGGAGGAATTGGTGCAACTGGAGCTCAGGGTGCTGCTGGTGCAAGTGGTGCTCAAGGTGCCGCTGGTGGACTTGGAGCAACTGGAGCAACGGGAGCAATCGGCCCAAGAAACGGTTTACCTTGGCAATCAACTACAGCAACAACTACACCAGCCGCTGGTAAATTTTATTATGATGCTGCAACCACAAGTCTGTATATTAATAAAACAGATAGCTTAGGATTAGATCAAACTACATTCCTTAATACATTTGATGATACAGGGCAAGCGTCTACTGGATTCGGTGCTGTTATTTTAACGGCTGGTAATAATCAACAAATTTTACATGGTGTAGTAACTGCCGTATCTTTAGTAGGTAATGTATATGACTTAACAATTACTCCATTAACTTATACTTCTAACTGGGGGTCAGGAATTGACTTTACTTTAGAATTTACTGCTTACGGTACTTCATTCCAAGGAGCCACTGGTGCAACTGGATTTAATGGAGCTACTGGTTTTATTGGAGCTACTGGTTTTATTGGAGCTACTGGAGCTACTGGAGCAACAGGACAATCTGGTAGTGCAGGAGCAACAGGTTCTCAGGGAGCAACAGGAACACAAGGTGCAACAGGAGAAGTTGGTAAAACAGGATCAACTGGTGCAATAGGTAACCAAGGTGCAATTGGATTACAAGGTGCAACAGGAGAAGTTGGTAAAACAGGAACACAAGGTGCAACAGGTTCTCAGGGAGGAATCGGTTTAAAAGGTGCGACTGGAGAAAAAGGCGAAACTGGTTTTGCTGGATCAACTGGTGCAATAGGTAACCAAGGTGCAATTGGATTACAAGGTGCAACAGGAGAAGTTGGTAAAACAGGAACACAAGGTGCAAGCGGATCACAAGGATCTATAGGTTTACAAGGTGCTACTGGAGAAGGTGGTGCAATAGGTAACCAAGGAGCAACTGGAGATATTGGTAAACAAGGAGCAATCGGTTTACAAGGTGCAACAGGAGAAGTTGGTAAAACAGGAACACAAGGTGCAAGCGGATCACAAGGAGCAATCGGTTTACAAGGTGCTACTGGAGAAGGTGGTGCAATAGGTATACAAGGTGCAACCGGAGTTGGTGGTGCAATAGGTAATCAAGGTGCAACGGGAGTTGGTGGTGCAATAGGTAACCAAGGAGCAAGCGGAGCTGCTGGTCCTCAAGGTGGATCGGGTACTGGATTTATAGGAGCTACTGGTGCTGGTGGAGATTATGGAGGATATGTTACTGCTTATAATAGTGCAATGGTTTCTACTGCAACACTACAACAAGGTAAAGCAGTTGTAAGTACTGCTAATTGGATATCTGGCGGTGACATTAGCTTATCTGCGCAAGGTACAGATCCTTCTAGTGGTGGTACTACAATAAATTATGAAGTTTCCAATACAGTCTATTCTTCGTGGAAGACTTCACAGTCTGGTGTTGGAGCTACTGGAAAGGTATATTTCCAAATTCATGAATATGATGCACCTGAAAGTGTTAATTATTATTATACGACATTAACAAATGTTACAGTTACAAATGGTATTAATGGTGGTATAGTATTAGCTAAAAATGTTTACATAGGTGGAGCTGGTATTACATCTTTTGATAAACCAATTATAGGATGGAGTTTTGCTGGTTCGGCAGGATCTTCTGGTGCAACTGGATTTAATGGAGCTACTGGTTTTATTGGAGCAACAGGTTCTGGTGGTAGTGGTAGTGGTGAAACATTACTATGGGCAGGAAATAGACAATATAGGGCATTTATTCCTCAATATGGTGTAGGTGTTTATAGCTTCGGTCAAAGCATCGGTGCATCTTTACCATCAAGCCCAGGATTTAGTCAAACCGCAACTGCTATAGTTTTATCTGGTTCAGGTGCTCTAAATACTTATAATATGAATGCAGGTTATAGAGTAAATCAAAACTTTGGAGTTGGTGATACAATTACCATTCGTGGAGTATTATGGTTTAATAGACAAGCCCTTGCAACAGTTACCAATTTATCTGCCTTACGAACAACGGCATCTTATATTAATGTAAATGGTACATGGGATCCTGCAAATGCAACACGAACATTAATACCTTTCCCAGGAACAACTAATACAGCATCTCATCAGGTTCAAACAGGAGTAAATGGTAGTACATGTATATTTGCACATGAAATGGTATGTGATGCAGCTTTACAAATGACTGTTGGTGATTTAATTTACTTTGGATGGTCTGTTGAAAATTTAAGTGGTGAAGCAAATTACTTTAACCAACCATGTTCTATGACTTACCAAGTTTACAAATCTTAACATATCTTAAACAATTATTATATTTAAAGTATAATAATAAATAGACAACAAATGCAAAAAGATAAAACTGAGAAAGTACAAGAGAAGGTGTACTATCAATGGATTAAAGGTGATAATTCTGGTAACGTAGTAACCATTAAAGATACTGATGATAAGTGGATAAACTTTAATGAAGGAGGTAGATTAGCAAAAGATTTGCAAGATGAATTTATCCAACTGTTAGATGAAGATATAGCAGGTGAATTTATAAAACCTCCAGTTTCTAACGATCCCCTAAATGTTTCAGCGAAAGAAAAAACTACACTTGTTGAAACTGCTTTATCTACTACACCAAACCCTATTAGAGTTTTATTTGATAAACAAAAGAAAAATAATAAAGTAAAGCTTCTTTTAGAATTTCCTGTAAACATTCCTACTAAAGGTGTTTATGAATTAATGAGTACATCATTTGATAAAGAAGAAGTTAATGAACAATTACAATCATTTATTTTAGATCAATTATCTGAAGATGAAATATTAGACTGTTTACACAACAGTGTACAATCATTAATCGAGAGCAAGTACAAAGGCGAATAGCACACTTAATAGCTAGTAATATATAATAAAATTAATCATATGAGCGAGACTGCAAATCAAACTATACCTAACCGTCGCCAAAGAAGAGCGGCTATGAAACACCAAGGAATTCTAAAAATGAAAAATAAATTATCATTTAAAGACTGGTTAGAAATCTGTAAACAAACTAGAGAAAAAGGCAAAGAGATACATGAAGCTAATGTTGAAGCTGCTGAAAAATCTATATATGCCAAATTAGAACAAGTTGAAAATAATAAGATAGCATATTGGAAAGAAGAAGGTTATACAGATAAAGAAATAGAAAAGTTAAGAGATGCATTAGCTCTTATTACAATTAAAGATAAGTCTACTTGGCATAAAGATAAGAAAGAGGCAAGAAAAGTCTTCAAAGAACTAAGAGAAAACTTATACAAAAGAAAATCGTAAATGATTAAGATAATTTTAGAACCTGCCAGAAATGGTGTAATCAAAAAAGTAATTGATGATAATCATGGTGGAGGGCGAGAACATTTTACCTCAACTGATGTTTATGAATCAAATGAAAATGATAAGAATCAATACAGTTATGTAAAAAGATTCTTTTTTGATTTATGCGATGATCTCGGTTTAGAGGTTGGTAGTAAATTTGATAAAACTGTATTAGATATTAATACAAAATGGGGTACTCACTTTGAACCTACTCCTAAAGATATTGAATTTAAAATAAAGAAACTTAAGAGTGAGCTTAAGGAATTAGAAGAATGGAAGAACATATAGAATTTAATTTCATATACTCTAATGATGCATTACGCGTCAAAACTTTTTTAGGTAATGTTCCTAGAAGTATTGAGTGTATAAATTATATGGATATATTTAACAAACTTACAAAAAATGATTTTTATCAATACGAACCTTCAGATGCAGTAGTATCATCTTATTTAATGAGACAGTTACAAAATGCAATAGGTCGTAATATTTCTACAACAATATTTTATGTTTTAGGAAATCTTAATAAAGAAACGGTTGGCGGAATACAAACATACGTAGAATCATTATCTGATAAACCTATTACTTATAAAATTTATCATTCACCTGATATTACTGTCAACGGCACTGCTGAGCTATTCGATGACATAATAGAATTTGAATGAAAACACATAGGATATTTAATAAAGGACAAAATGTATACTGCCTTTTAGCATCTCATACTAATCCTAACATACTTTTACCAGTTAAAGGTAAAATCTTAGATTCCAAATGGGATCCAGTAAATCCTCTTTATCAAATTCGTATTATTAAGTTTTATGATAATATGAGATTTCTTAAACAGCATTTCTTTGATATGAATTTTAGACATATGTTTGAAAACAGGGCAAGGAAAATGATTCTTAAAGCTGAAGACTTTAAAACTGCTAAAGCTTTAGAAGATAGATTAAATGAAAAAGATAGAGAAAGATTTTATGTAGTTATAGAATCGGTTATGTGTACCAAAACAAAAGTAGGATTGTCAGAACTATTTGAAAAGGTTCAACTATATATGATTTCCAAAAACTTAAAAGAGATTAGAGATATATCATCTAGGCCATTTTTTAAAGGACCGCTCTCTATAGATAGTGTAAGAGAATTTGATGCTAGATATAAAAAAGGATGGGCAGATAAATTTGAAAAAAGTAGCTTAAGCATCGATAAGTATCTTAACAGCTTAGGTTAAATATATAATAAAAATACCTTTCTTATATGGGCTTTAACTTATCTGATAAAATTCAATCACTTAATGATGCAATGACTCCTGATATGGAGGCCAAAACAAATTCAAACAGAGTTAGTGCATTTGGTGGAGAAGCTTCTGGTTTTGCTAAAGGTGTTGCTGAATTATATAGTAAAAATTTTTATGGTGGTTCCGGAACAGCCGCTGATGCAGCAACAGTCTCTGCTGGTATGTCAGGTAAACCTATTGCATCTTCAATAGCAAATAAATATGCTTTATTTAATTTTCAAGGATTTCACGGTTCTCTTACTAAAAATTCAAAAGATAATTATATAGATTCTGCAGAAAATCCTTTAATGGGTGGGGTTGGTGCTACTAATGTTTCATTACCTAAAATCATAAATTACTTTGAAGATAAGTATCCTAAAATAGGTTATAAGCCATCGGATTTTTTATATTCTAAATATTACAAAAGAATTCCAGTTAATCATTTGGTAACTTTAAGAAGATTTCCAACAGCTGTTCCTGATAACATTTATCATTATAATGTTAAGATGAAAGGTGAAGAATCTGGTGATGGTGGAGGAGAAGATGCTACACAGGTTGCAGGTGTAACTGCAATAACTTATTTAGGTGAAACTGCAGGTAATAAGTTAGAGGATTTATTGAGCATGTCCTTCGGTTTAAATTATAAAGAACTAACTGCTGATATGGAAGCCGTTGATACAGGAAGTGCTGGCGGTGGTTATACACAGCAACCATTTTATAATAAGATTGGTGGAATAGGTAGAGCAATTACAGATTCTGCAAAGGGCCAAACTGCAGGTTCCAAATTTAGAGCACAAAATGGAGCAGGAAGTTCTACGGCTGACAGATTAGGTACTACTTATGCAAACTTTGTATTAGGTCCAGTAAATGTTGTGAATAAAACAATGATTAGAGATAGAGGATTAAAATATGCAAATGATATGACATTAACATTTGAATATGAACTTAGATCTTTAAGCTATGTTAATCCTAAAATAGCAATGATTGATGTTATTAGTAATATGTTAACTATGACTACTAATAATGCTCAGTTCTTTGGGGGCGGTCATAGGTATTACGGAAGTAGTGGTTATGTTGCTAGTCAATTCGGTGATATTAGTATGTTAAGAAATGGTAACTTTTCAGGTTATATGGGAAGTGTGGTTAATGATGTGGAGACAGGATTTAAAGGTTTATTTGGAGATGCAAATGGAAACTTTGATGCAAATAGTGTTGTAGATGGTTTAAAGAAAGTAGGTAAAAATTTACTAGGTAATATGCTTGGTGGATTTTTAGGTAGCCAGGTTGGTGGACCGAGTGGTACTTCGGCTACCAAAACATTTATTAGTGGTGAACCTACTGGAGATTGGCATGTTACTGTTGGTAATCCATTAAATCCAATTGTTATGATGGGTAATATGATATGTGATAATACTAAAATGACATTAGGTCAAGGTTTAGGTTATGATGATTTTCCAATGGAAGTTAAATTTGAGGTAGATCTAAAACACGGTAAGCCAAGAGATAAAGGTGATATAGAAAATATGTTTAATGCTGGTCAAGGTAGAATATATGCATCTGCCGCAGATGTTGAAGATGTTTTAAATTTAGCAGGAAAAGAAGTTGCAACTTATGGTTCAATACCAGATGCTGGAACTAGTAATTTACAAACGTCTGCTAATGTAGCCGCTGCACCTGGTGGATTTACAAATGAACAAATATCTAATCTTAAAAATAGACCAGCTTCTGAAAGTTCAATAGCACAAGCAACAAACGGTGAATATATTTCTAACTTAACTGCTATGTTAATAGACTCATAAAAGAATAATTAAATATGAATATTAAATCTCTTACATTAAAGAATAAATTAACTGATGATAAAACTGGTGAACAGTATTATGACTTAACTGCTGCATCATTTAAATATAAAAGAGAGTTAGGTGTTAAGGCATTACATTATGTTACACAAGATCAGGTTGGTAGAATTGATAAAATATCAACTGTATATTTTGGGTCTACTAAATTTGTTGATGCTATATGTGTAATTAATAATATTTTTAATCCGTTTGTTATCCAAGAAGGAGACATATTAGCTATACCGCAATTAAAAGATGAAAACTTAGTATATGCAAGACCAAAGACTGCAACAAGACCAAGTGCAAGTTTAGCTCAGTATGTAGATACTGGAAGGCAGAGTGAAATTGATCAATCTAGAATACAGAGACTAATTCAAAAGGCTAAAACAAAAAAGACTGGTGTTAAGGCACCAATTCCACCAAATATGTTGCAGCAAGGACAAGCTGCTAAAGTATTCGAAGGTGGTAAAATTAAACTAGGAGCAAACTTACCATCAAGAAATAGTACAAATATAAATCAATAGATATGTCAGAAAGTATTGTTGAAAGAAATATATTAACAGTCATAGAACCTGCCATATTATTAGATCCTTTAGAAATCTTAGATGTTGAAAGTGGATCTGATAATTCTGATGATTCAACTTTAAAAGAAAAACCTTCTAAGTTTTCCTCCGTTGTTCCTGTTATCAGAATTAATGGATATGATGTCCAAATGGATAGGCTAAATTATTTTTGTTTAAAAAATAATGCATTTTACCCTACTTGTCGAATTCAATTTGCTGATGTAGATGGAATGTTTAGTGCTAGGTTTTATCCTAAAGATGGTGACTTAATTCAAGTTAACATTAGATCACAAGGTGATGAGACTACATTTAAACCGATAAGAATAGATTTTACTGTTGTTGATTGTAAACCTGTTGGTGGCGGGGGTGGAAAATCTGCAAATGAATTTTTAGTAATAGGTAGAATGTTTGTTCCAAATTTATTTACAGAGAATGTTGAATATGAAGAAGAAGTTACAAGCTGGGATGCTTTATTAAATATTTCAGAAAAACTAGGATTAGGTTATGCATCTAATGTAGAAGAAACTAGTGATACTATGACTTGGACTAATCCTAATGATACTTATGAAACATGGATTCAGGATATTGTAGCAAATAGTTATTTAAGTGATGAAACATTTTTCACTAGTTACATTGATCCATATTATTACTTAACTATGGTTGATGTTAATAGATTATTTAGTCAAGAAGGTGCAATTGAAGCTAGTGAAAGTTTTACTATAAATGCTGGTGATACTATGGGTGCAGAAGGTACAGAAGGTCAAGTTGATGGAATTCCTAATTATTTAAGTAATATGTTAAATCTTCAAGGAGGTGCTAGATATATTTCTAAACACCAAATGGTTAACAAGAGTGGTGAAATTAGTAAGGCAAACGGTTATAAAAGATATACTCAATATTGGGATCTTAATGCAAAAGAATGGGTTAGTGAATTTGTAGACCCTCTTACCAATGATACACCAGGAATGATTCCTGCAACAAAAGGTAGAATAGTAGACGGTGAAGTAGAAGGTCCTAGAAATGATCAAGTTAAATATAAATTTTTAGGTACCCAAGGTGATAATGTGCATCCTGAATTTACATATGCAACGGTTCAGAATTATCAGAATCTTACAGAGATTAATAAAATGGGAATGACAATTGAATTAGATACTGTAAATCCTGCTCTTGTAAGATATAGTAGAATTTATTGTCAAATTTTAGAATTTGGAAGCGCAATACCAAATACTTTATTAGCCACACAACAAGATGAAATAGAAGGAGAAGAAGAGCCTCAACCAAGAAGTGGAGGTACAGATGAAAATGATCCTAAGTCTCAACAGGGTATTGTAAATGAATACTTAACAGGATTTTATGTTATTAAAGGAGTTGAATGGTTATTAACTAAACCAGGTCCTATTAGAATGAAATTAGAATTAGTGCGTCGAGAGTTCACTCCTACGACCTAATAAATATAAAAAGAAGAAAGATATGCCTTTAGTAGATTTAGCAAACCCCGCAGGTAGTGATGCACTAGCTCAATTAGCTGGACCATTTGGTTCATATTTAGGAAGTGGGAGTTTTCCACAAAGTTACTCTTTTGCAAAAAGGTTTGTGTCTAATGCTACCACTGCTTATGGTTCAGGTACTAATGGAGTAACATCACTAGATGACCCTACCTTTCTTGGTTTTAGTTTAATGTTTGATATTACTTCACCTTTATTTGCAGGTGCTGTAGAAGGTAATCAAGGCATTCCTGCACCGGAAGTAAATCCTGCTGCTGATATTGCCGGAAATTTACAAGTTAGCCAAGCACAAGGTCCTACACAGAGAGATGGTAGATCAAATGATAATTATCCTTCAATACCTTCAGCAGTAGCTTACTTAGCAAAAATTGGAGAAAGTAATAGAGTTGAATACTTAAAAGCATTTATACAAGGATTGCAGGAAATTAATACAACACGACCATATTATTGGCAAACAATTGATGGATTAATTGAAGCTTGGAATAAATCTACAAAATTTGAGATTGATCCTTATACTGGAACTACTGGAGAAGAAGGAATAACTATAGGTTGTTTAGAAGCATTAGATTTAAAACTTACGGCATTGTTTAGTTTATATAAAATGGCTGTTTATGATGTAAGATATAAAAGATTTATTGTTCCTAAAAACTTATTAAGATTTGATGTGTACATTTACGTACAAGAAATTAGAAAATTTAAAACAGTAAGAAATTGGCTTAATGTCTTTAGAAAAGAAAAAGACGATGATGAGGCATTAAAACTTATAAATCAAAATACTTCACAGGTTGGTTTTAAATTTACTGAGTGTATGTTTGATCCTGCTGCCAGTGGAAATGTATTTGAAGGCGTAACTAATACGGGTGGGGAAATTGCTACTACACAAATGAAATTTAATTATGGCGGAATGGAGAATGTTTCACAATTCTCTGGATATAATGATAAGCTAGACGAAAGTAAAATTCCTGCCAATACTAATCCTGGATTTAAAGATAAGCTAAAACAATTTGGAAAAGATCAATTAGCCAATGCAGCTGCTGGTGCTGTTAATGCTGTAGGGAGAACTGTGTCAAGCGCAATACAAGGTATTACTTTAGGAAATGTATTTGGATTAAGAAATAGTTTACTTGGTGCAATATCAAATCCACAAGCTTTAATTAATGCTGCTGCAGGTGCTGCTATACAAGGAAATGATGGTGGCTTGCAAACATTTGGAAATGACAGCGCCGTTAGAAATATTGGTGATAATCCATTAGGTGTACCAAATGATCCTGCACCATTTAATCCAACTAAAGCATTTGATCCAGCTGGACCAGCTGTTGGTAGCTTAGATGCCAACCAAGTATTTGATCCTGCTGCGCCAGTAGGAGAGGGATTAAGTTCAATCAATGCATTTGGTCCTTCAGGTCCACCAAGCAATTCTACTATAAGTAACGATAATATATTTGACTAATGGGAAAACCAAATCCAACAAATTTTAATGCGGACGATTTAAGAACTACACAGTGGGTAGGTATCGTTGAGGATAGCAATGATGATATCTTTGAAGGGAGATGTAAGATAAGAGTATATGGAAAAATGGATGATCGCGTAGATCCTGAAGATCCTGAGAGCGCATATAAGATTCCTACCGTTTCTTTACCTTGGTCTAGACCGCATCAGTTAATGTATGGTGGAAGTAATACTGGTAGTGGTAAATTTGAAATTCCTAAATTAGGATCTATTGTTAGAATAACATTTGATAATGGAAATTTTTATCAACCGGTTTATCATGAAAATATTTATCCTTCAGATGAAACTAAAGCTGAAGTAGAACCTTCATATCAAAATTCTCACGTATTAATTTATGATACTGCATTTGGTTTAACCGGTACATTAGAGGATGGTGTATCTGAAGCAACTAATGAAAGAGAAGGTGAGCATATTAAAGTTTTCTTTACAGAAGAAAAAGGGCTAATGATGGATTATACAACTACTGAAGGTCCAACTACAGTAAATGTAAAGCCAGATAACTCTGTTGAAATAATAAATGCAAACGGAGATTCTATAGTAATGCTTAATGATGGAAATATAACATTTACTCACTCTGCTCAATTTACAATTAATAGTGGAGCTGATACTGTAATTAATGCCGATACTAATTGTCTTATTAATTGTGTTGATGCTGTTATAACTGCTACTGGTAAAACTCACGTCAATTCTCCTAAGATTATTTTAGGAGAGACTGGTACTGATGCTGTACTTAAAGGTACTCAGTTTATTAGAGATCTTTATAATAATCATACTCATATTGGAAATTTAGGAGCTCCTGTGAGCCCACCGTTGGTTAAAGGAAATCCTGCATTAAGTACAAAGAATACAACTGACTAATATATAAACTATAAATTAAAACAATAAATTATGCCTTTAATACCACCTGTAATTAACTCTGCAATGGATGCTGCTTTTGTAGCAGGAATGAAAGCTATGGCTGCATATTCAACTGGTGCAGAAGGAACTCAAGATAATAGTAAAGATGCTATAATTGCTGCAGGCGCTGCCGCATTTGCTGGTGTAGCTGGACCAGCTATAACTGCATATATAAAATCTGCAACAGTACTACCTGGAATCACCGTTGCAACTGCAGGTTCTCCTGCTGCTCAAACTGGCGCAACTACTGGGCCGGGGGTTATAGCTTAAACAATCTTAAACAATTTGCTAACCTATATGTATAACTAATATCAGATACATAAAGAGTAATATATAATCTATAATAACCTCATAAAAAATAAATAATGACAGAACAAGAAATCACAATTCAATTAAGTGATGATCCATTTGATACAAAAAAAGTAAAAGTCCAAGTTCCTGAAGGTACAAAATTAATGTGTAATGAAGCATATGCTGCTGATGCGTTATCTTTATATGGAATTACAGATCACCAGGCAAAGAAAACTCAACTCATAGAAGATGGTGTAGGCTATATAACAAGAGGCGAAATTTCATTTATGTCTAAAGATGGAGAAAGAGCTCTTATTGATATTGAATCTAAATATACTGCTTACTGTATTTTAGATAAAGAACCTGACTATATTGTAGAACAACTAGAGGTTGGTATGGAGATTGATGTTAAGATAAAAACTAATCCAAAAACTGGAGATGTTATTGCTTCTATATCTGACGCAATAAAAGAAGTTAAACTAAAAGAAATTAAAGAGGCAATTGGAAATGCTACTGTTGGCTTTACTGCTAGAGTTAAAGAATTAATTCATGGAGGTTATTGGGTAGATGTTGCAGGCATTAAATGTTTTATGCCAGGTTCTTTAGGAGGGCTAAATAAATTACATGATTTTAATGCTATTGTTGGTAAAGAAATTGTTGTTATGCCAATTACATTTTCTAAAGATAAGGATACTATTGTAGTATCTCATAGAGAATATTTAAGAACAATGATTCCAAGCACAATTGAAAAATTAAATGAAACTATAAAAGAACCTAGAACTGGTTTTGTAACAGGTACTACTAAGTTTGGTGTATTTGCAGAATTTGATGAATGCCTAACAGGATTAATTCCTAAGGCTGAATTGAGTGAGGAATTCCAAAAAGCTTTAGATGATAGAAATATTAAACCTGGTGATGAAATAAAATTCTGGGCTAAAGAAGTTATATCAGATAGAAAAATTATACTTAGCCAATTAGGACCTAAGATTGATTTATGGGATGGTGTTGATGAGAAATATAAACCTATGATGATCACTGAAGGTAAGGTAACTAAAATAACTTCATACGGTGCATTTGTTGAATTGGAAAAAGGAATCAGTGGATTAATTCATAAATCAAAATTAAAAGGTGCTGATTTATCCAAAGGTGATACTATAAATGTAAAAATTGGTAGTGTGAATGTTAGCGATCGTAAGATTACAATGAACATAGCATAACCTATTCCTGGTTTGAATATATAAACAAATCAGGAACTACATGTACACTAACGAACAACTAAATGCTATATATGCATCCAAGATTGGATTAGAATTTGAATTCTTTGCTAATGAAGGATTAGATGAGGTTAAAAGAAGCCTTTCTAATGTTTTAAATAAACAAATAAGAATAGAGGAAAAGGCCCATAGTGATTTTACTCCTTCTGATGAGATTTTTAAATTAGAGCCCGATAATTCTGGTGGAACTGGAATGATTGAATTGGTCACTGGACCAATGCCGTTTGTTGAATCAAAACTTATTATTGCAAAAACTTTAAAATGGATCCGTGAAAATGGGTCTACTAATGAACGATGCTCTATTCATGTTAATGTAGCCTTTGATGGAAAAAAATTAGGAACACCTACAAATGTATCATCATTAGATATTGGAAAATTTGTATTAAATTTTAATGAGGATAAAATTTATGAAGCATTTCCTAACAGAAAAGATTCTGTTTATGCTAAGTCAATAAAATTTATTGTTCCTTTAAGTGGAATGACTCAACCTTCACCTGAAAGAATTTCATGGAAGAACTACATGTTTGTATCCGAAAAGTATTACGGTGTAAACTTTTCTAAGTTACCTAAGAATTATATTGAATTTAGATATCTTGGTGGAAAGGATTATGAAAAGAAGTATAATACCATAATGGATTTAACAGAACATTTTGTTTTATCATTATATGAAACTTTAACTGATCCTATTTATAATCAACAAGACATTGAAAAATTAGATCGCATTTTAGAAAAGCATAGTGGAATTGTAGAATCTTATAAAGATTATCAAACATTTAAAAAGAAATTTCCTAAAATTCAATTAATGGTTGATCTCAAAACTTATGACCAAATAGTAGAAACATTTTATCCTAAGATGAGAGAAGAGTTATTTAATCTTTTAACTAAAGCAGGGCTTAACGAAGGTTTGGTTAATTATGATGCTGATACTGGAAGAATACAATTAAAGAATGCTGAATTAATGAGATGCTTTGAAATAAAAGGAATCGATATTGTAGATTGCAAAGTTCAAGGTAATATTTTAAATTGTGATATATTTAGTTCTGAAATAATAAATTCTTCATTATTTGAAAGTAATCTTTTTGGGGCTAGTGATGTTGCTGATTCTAAAATAGAAGATTCTTATGTTAGTAAAAATGTAATGTGTAAAGATTCATATGTATTTGGAGTGAGAGGTGTATTCAGTGGAGAAATGGAAGGTGGTATTTTTAGAAAAGGTAGAGCAACTAAAATGGCTAAGTTTGAAAATACTGAAATAATTGAAATAGAAAAAATATAAACAAAGTATGGCTAATAAGAATACTTATTGTAATGATCCGGAGGATGCAGCGTGTTTAGATGAATTAATTAAATTAATTAATGATGATCTTACTATCGCTTGTCAAATCCCATTCACAGTTCCTAAGAAGGAATTAAATAATATTATACAAAGAGCAAAAAAATATTTTTATAAAATTTATGAAGATAGTGTAGAGCAAATGTATATTGCTTTACCGGCAGGGGCTCTACAAGTACCAGCATTTAAACAAGGTGTACCTTATGGAACTGGGCAAGATAAACAAGTTATAACTAATAAAGCTAATATTGATAATCCTAGAGGTATAGTTAAAATGCCTTCAAGAGTTTATTCAGTTAATGATGTATTTGAAATTGGTGGATTCAGTGGAGAAGATGGTGGATTCGGTAGTATGAGCTTTAATGCAGACGATGTAGATTTCTCTATTGATAAATTTATTTATGATGATGTTTATGGCGCAGGTATTGGTAGTGAGAATTTAATGTACTATGTTGTTAATTCATTATTCATGGATAATGCAAGACAGGTTCTTTTACCACAAATATCATATACGTTTAATAGATTAACAAAGAAATTTAGATTTCAAGGAGAACTTCCTAAAGGTGCTGTTATATTTGAAATATTTTCTACCATTTCTGATTGTGCTTTATTTGAAGATGAGGCATTCCAAAGATATGTTATAGGGCAAGCTAAAATTCAATTATCTAGAATCTTAGGAACCTTCTCATTTAATCTTCCAGGTAACATTACAATTAATTATGATATGATTTCATCTGAAGGAAGAGAAGAAGTAGATCGAGTAGTTGAAGAAATAAAAGGCGATGAAGGTGTTGATTATTTTTTCACAGGATAATTATAATCTGAAAGCTATTAAATTAAAAGAGAATATATAATAAAAAATTAGTATTCTTTTATGATTAGAGATATTTATAGCAGAGATGCATTAGCCCCAAAGTTTAATGATAATACTTTAGAGGTTAGTGATACTTTATCTCAATTAATTATTAAGATAGAAAACTGCCTATTTACAACAAAGGGTGATGTTTTAGGTTCACCTGGTATGGGAGCTAATCTAGATGAATTAATATTTTCATTGGTATTAAGTGAGAATACTATAGAGAACAATATTAATAGCCAGATAACTGCATACTGTTTACCAGATATTGCTGGCTTTAGTGTAGATACTAAAGTAAGTTTCTTTTCAACATTGGAGAGAGATGGTTGTTTAGTAGATATTTTTGTAAATGAAGAAAGAGTTTTAGGAGCTCTTTTTTAAAATAATAGAATGAATGTCATTTTTTAGTAAAACAAGATTAAAAGCCACTGAGTTATTTGAAGATTCATTTGAATACCTACAGCGTACCTACGATCAAGCCATAGAAACATTTACCCCGGCTTCACCATTTGGCCAGATATTAACTGTTGTGTCTAACTTAGGGGAGTTGATATTTTTCTATATAGAAGCAATTGCCACAGAGCTGAATATATCTCGCGCACGAAACATTGAATCTATCTACGGTTTATCTAGATTAACCGGTCATGACCCTACAAGAGGTATATCTGCAAGAGGTATTATTGGATTACGTTTAAACACAAGTGCATCTACCCTCCTTAATGGTGACTATGTACAAATTATGAATGGTGCAAGTTTTCAAGTAGGGCAAAATGGTTTAACTTACTTTTTAAAGTTTAATAGTGATTTTATTAGACTAGATAAAACTACCAAATCATTTGTTAATGTTGAAATTGTTCAAGGTGAAAAAGAAGATCAAGCCTTTACTGGTACAGGTAATCCATTACAAAGTTATAACTTAACTACTAAGGACCCTACTGATCAATATTTAGTTGAGGTTTTTGTTGACGGAAAATTATGGAAATTAGTTGATTCAATATATGACATGAATAACGGAGAGAAATGCGCGATGGTTAAAACTAGTGTTAATGGTGGATTAAGTGTATTTTTTGGAAATAATCAATTTGGAGAACCACCTGCATTAGGTTCTAGAATTAGAGTTACATATGTTAAGACTAGGGGTGTGGCTGGAAATATTGGAGGTAAACAATTAGATATTAAATTTATAGACCCAGGAACAGATTCATCTGGAGAACAGGCTGATTTAAATGAAATTCTTTCTATAAACATTACAAGAAATCCAATGTTTGGATCTGATTCTGAAGATCCACAATTTACTAGGTTGATTGCACCTTATGCAAGTAATTCATTTGTATTAGCAAATCCTAATAATTATATTTACTATTTAAGTAAGTATGATTTTTGGTCTTTTATAGATGCTTATAATACTAAGAATGATGAATACTTAGATGATGACAATATTATTTACCTATTCTTAATTCCAGATGTAAAGAAAAAGTTAACAAGTGATTTAGATTATTTTAGTGTACCTGAAGTAGAGTTTACTATGACTACACAGGAAAAAGAAATGACTTATGAAATTTTAAATAAGAGCGGAAGACAAGTTGTTACTGCTGAGACTAGAATAGTAGATCCGGTTGTTAAAAAATATGCTCTTAATATTGTAGTAAGATGGTTTGATAATTATGATAAAGATTCTATAAGAATTGAAATTAGAAAAAATTTAGATGAATATTTCTTAAATGTAAATAGAAGAGATAGGATTCCAAGATCTGATATTATTTCTATAATTGAAAATGTAGAAGGTATTGATTCTGTAAATGTATTCTTTATATCTGAGTTGAATGAAAAAGCAATAAGAGATGGTTTTTACTTTATTCCAGTTTATGGGACAGATCCTGTAACTGATCAAAGAGTTTTAATAGAAAATAAAAAAATTGTATTAAAGAAAGGTGAAGATCCACAATTAGGTTTAGATAGTTTTGGAGATATCATTATTGAAAATAATGACATAGCTATTATTAGAGGTGGATGGAAAGATAGAAATGGTACTTTTTATGAGCCTACACCAGAAGCTAATAAAATTAGTTCTCTTAATGTATTCTATAAAGAAGCAATTGCAAATAATCTTTATAATAAAATACAGCAAGAAAAATATAATAGCACTAAAAGAAATAGAGGTACAACAATAGCAACTGGTACAAATGCAGCAGGATTAAATACAGGTAGGTTGCAAAATACACCAACACTAAAAGCATTAAAAGGAGAATAATATGGCAACAGTTAAAAACGATAGTACAGGATTCCCTAGCTTATATAGAGCTACATATGAAAATGGATGGGATTTAAAAAACACAGGATATAATTATGCTCCTGATTTATTAAAAAATTCTATGTCTTCTTATATGTTTAGAAATAGGCATCTTAGTAAGTTCTTAACCGATTACTTAAATCCTATTATGGTCTTTTATATTAACAGGGTTAAATACTTGAGAATTTATTTTAATTTTGCAGTTCCTAAGTGGTATCAAAAAATAAATTAAAAGATAGTGACCAAAAATTGGCAACATTTATATTTCTTCGATAAGTATGGGAAGAATTACAATATGGCATATGACAGTTCTACTGACAAGTGGACTGGTGACATTTTTTTGCCACAAGTTTCTATTGATTTATTTGAAGTAAACCAAATATTCATTTTGCAAAAAATGATAGACAAGGATAGTGGTACTTTTAAATTTGGTTATCCACATGGTTACAACCAGCCTGATCCTACAGGCAGTACTTGTGATTGGGAAGTAAGTTGGAAAACCACAAAGCCTAATCAAATATTTTTATTTCAATTTAACAAAGATTTTAATACAGGTACACAATCAGCATTAGTACAAGAACCTGATGGCCCGCCATTAATAAAGGTTGATAAATTAGTTGCACCTTTGCAATACGACCCTGATCAAACTACAAATGCTGCAGGTTTTATTATAACAGATCAAATTAAATCTGAAGCATTACAGGTTGATATAACATTTTCATCTGAATTTGAAAATACTTATAGGAGAAAACTAATCATAACTGATAAATGTACTAACACTATTGTAGGTGAATTTATGGTGTATGCTGAAAGTATTGAAGAAGATGAGAGATTAAGAGTTATGACTCAAAACATGGGTTATAATGTTATTGCATCTGATAGTACTGTTTTTAGAGAAACTAATATAAAAGAAGCATTACCAGATTATGTAGAGATTAATCTTAAGCGTAAAGAAATTATGATGGAAGGAAATAACATATATCCTTTTATCGGTTCTTATAAAGGTTTAATAAATGCTATTAAGTTTTTTGGTTATGATAATTTAAAGCTTAAAGAATTTTGGAGAAACGTAAATGCTAATTCTCCACAATTTGGAAAATACATACAAAGCAATTCAATAGATTTATTTTCTCCTACTGCTCAGTTTGATGATAAGCAAATAACATTACCAAACAAAAACTTTAGAAAGACTAGTTTATTTAGTCTTATTTATAGAATTAATAAAATAGTCCCTGGGAAATTTACAGATGAGGATTTACCAGTAACAGAAGAATTGCAAGATTTTACTATTGAGGAAATCTTAATTAAACTATTTGGTTTAAAAAGAAAATTAGAAAATGAATACCTTCCTCTTAATGCTCGTATTAAAGGTATTACGGCAGAAGCTGATTTCTTTGGATTATTAGAGGTTACCAACACTATAAGTAGAAATGATACAAATACTATAAAAGCTGGTATTAATACTGATTTTAAAGTTTTTCCAGCTGCATGTACTTATATAGAAGACTTAAGAACTTTTGATTCATTTTGTTTAGATGAAGCTGCTGTTGTGGGGCAGGCTATAATTAATTATTGTAATGCTTATATTGCGCCACTATCTGCAGGTGCCGCTTCAGTAGGGCAAAATATGTTAATGAATTATACTCCTGGTCAAATTTTACCACCACCACCAATTGGGCCTGATCCTAATAGTGTACTAGGTGCTTTACAGAATGGTGGTAATGTACAGCTAAAAGACGTTGCTGGTGTCTATGCTGCTTATTTTGCAAGATATGCACCTAACTTAAATAAAGTGGCAGGTTTAGATTATAAGCAAGGGTATTCTTCTGAATATTTACCAGATCAACCTGGTGCTAAAGCCGGTGCTCTAATTACTTTAACTAATGATAGCTTTAATAATTTAACATGGGATAATATTGATAGCACTTGGGAACAGTTAACAAATGCTAATGATTTTTTTACTTTTGATTTTAATGTTCAAGGTGCAGCTGTTGGTGATGTTTATAAATTAAGCGATCCTGCGACAGGAACCTCTGCAACACATACAGTAGTTGCAGGAGATACTATACAGACAATTACAACCTCGATATTTAATCAAGTAGCTGCGTTTAAAACGGCACAAGTTGATCCGTGGTTATGGTTTGATTGGTCACAGGTTACTAATGAAATAGGTCCATGTATTAGAGGTTATGGAAACGATGTTAATCGATTTGTTGCAAGCGCTACTTTAGCAAACCCTGCGAGCGGTGGGCAGTTTACTGATATTCAATTACCTGGTGAAACTTTATTTACGTGGGATGGTTTAGAATCAGGTAATTTTGCAGAAATAGAATGGACAATTTATAAAGATGCATCTGATGTTTCACCTGCATACTTTTTTCAAATAAGAGGAACTATAGGACAATATGGAACTCTTCCTTTAACCTTACCTTATGTTGGTAGTTATAATGTTGAAATGAAATTATTTGATTTATATAATAATATTTCATCATCAGTAAAACATGATGCAATTTGTGTGGATGCTAGAGAAGTAGAATATTCAGGATGGTATCAAGGAAGAAAGGAAAGATATACATGGAGTAGTGAAGGAAAATATACATGGAAAAATTATGGATCTTTATGGAATTTACCACAATCACCTACAGTAACATGGGATGAAGAAACACCAAGCTTATATGATTCTCTTGATAGAGTTAATGCTATATTAAATACTTTTGGTATTGGAACATCAACAGACTTTCAATTATTAAATTATCAAGATGATGGTAAGGCTAGTTTTAGTGGCCCTTATCAATGGAAAAATTTAAATCGTCCATTATGTACTTGGAATAATGCTTATCACTTATGGTGGGAAATGACAGCTACAACTGGTGACACTCCTGCATTTTTTCAGTTTAGTGAAATGAAGCCTAATACCTATTTACAAATTACAGAGCTTGATAACACAGTAGGTACTCATTTCTTTGATGCATCAACTCTTACATTAGGAGATGCTGTTAGTCAGCTTAATGTTAGCACTAATCCTATTATTAATAAATATGTTTATAACTTAGTTTTAAATTCTATTAATAGTGAAATGTTTGTTCAAGCAGTTTCTAGATATTATGGCAAACATGGAGATTTTAAATCAGTAGATATTGTAGATTCAAATGGACTTAGGGTTTGTGCAAGTGGTACTGGTAATTCTACAGATTATGTTGGTGGGCCAATAGCAGCAACAACAGTATACCCACCTTTTGCTAAAGCATTACCAATAAATGGAATGACTTTACTTTCAGTAGGTGCAATAAGTGGAGCACCGGCTGTTAAGGATGCTTTTGTAGAAAAAATTGCAAGGTGTGCTGAAATGATATTAAATCCTGATAGTGCTGGAATAATTTATAATAAACAAGCAGCAGTATTGGCAAAAATGCAATCACTAAAAACAATTCAAAGAATAGGTTATATTGGGATGGGTTCATATACTCCAGCTTTAGAGGATTTAGCAGGGTGGGATCAAACTAATGATAATAATGCAAACGTTGATTTTATTTGGCAAAATGACGGTCTTACACCGCAGGCTCAAATTACAGAAGTATTAGAACATTTGCTTCATACTATAACAACATTTGGTTTGCCTGGTGCATATCCTAATGTATTTAATCAAACATCAGCATATGGGCCAACCTATACAGCAATGGCCGAAGCAATTTCAAACGGTGTATTTGATACATCAGGCTACACACAGCAGCCTGGGCAGTCGCTAGATGAATTTAATGCATTATTAATGAGAGAGTATTTATACTTGTTAATTTATGCAGAGTGGGATTTTATTACTACTTATGTAAGTGGTGGAACTTTAGCACCTGAATGGACTGCCGATACTCCTATATTAGTTGAATCAAACAATCCGTTAGGTCATGCTCTATATACAAATTATATAAGTAAGCTATTAGTAAAGCCTAACACTACTACATTAAATTCAATATTTGCACTACCGAGTAATCCATCTGGTTATGTACCATTTGAAAGATTACCATCGGGTGGAAATGTAGATTGTTTAAGTAGAATTTATAAATCAAGCCAAAGTATAACTAGCAATCCTACATGGGGAACTGCTAAGTTTATTAATGATGGAAAAGTATTACCACCGATGTCATGGGCCATGTTTGTCTATGATAAATGTAGAATAGTTGGAAAGGATGCTCCTAGATGGACCATCTCCAATACTACTAACTCATCAGTGGCTGATATATATTTTGAAAGCAAGTATCTAACATATCTTTTTAAAGACCCAGGAAAGTATATGATAACATTAGAACTTACAGATACGAATGGGAATAAATATAAAAAAGGTAGAAATATCTTAAATATAAAACAAACAAAATAAAATGGCAATCAGCGTAACAGAAATTTTAGGAACCGATTCTTTATCAGGATCGAGGTTAGTAATTAATGATAACTTTAATGTTCTTGCTAGTGAAATTAATGCGATGGAGACATACTTTGCTCCAACCGCAGGTACAATCACTAATTTAAACAATCTTTCAACTGAGGCATTGAGAGTTGGGCTTAGTACAATACTACTTGATATTAATGCTAGTACTTTTGATATTTTAACAAATGTCAAAATGACTGGTAATTTAAATTTAAATGGTGGTGCTATATTCAGAAATGATACAAACCCTACACCTCTTAATGATACCACAGCTGGAGCAGGTATGGCAATTAATGTTGGTAATAGTACTGCAATTCCACCTTATTCAATTAATAGGTGTGGTAATACAGATATTACAAATACATTAACACTTACTTTATATAGTGGAAGTATAGGACAAGAAATTTTCTTTATTTGCACCGAAGGTAGCGGTAGTGTACAAATCCAAGGTATCTCAAGTAACTTAGTTACAACAGGTACTAATGATTACATTACTTTAAATGCAGTAGGAGAAAGTGTACATCTTTTGGCAATTGACAATGGATCAGGCGTTCCAGTTTGGTACATAGTTGGTGGACAAGGATATGTACTATCATAATAATTAAAGAAAGAAAAAATACATGGCAACAACGCCCTTAATCAGAACTCCGCAAGCAGACGGGGGAACATTTTACACGTTCTCTTCCTCTGCTAAAGACTTATCTAGAACTCTCAATAATGATGAGTTAAAGTTAGTCTTTTCTAAGTTTGTGCTTCTTAATCTACCTGACATGGATAGATTAGATCCAACCACATTTAGTAATTTTCAGAACTATATGCAGTTTGATACAATAGATGGTGCAATATGGAGTGGTGGCTTAAAAGGTGATCCTAATGTTAATTTTACTGAAAGTCTTCAAAACTACGCGCTGAATTTAGAAGAACTTATTATCAGTGATGCAACATATGATAACACAACTAACCTAACAGTTACAGAAAGAGTATTCTTTAAATGGTTAAAGGAAACTGGTGCTATGCGATTTAGAGAAGCTACTGCATTAGAGAAAGCAAGTAGTATTACAGATAAAAGATTTGTTGAAGAAGATGAAGTTACATCTGGGACTCGACAGTATAGAAGAGTAGTTAGATATATTGGTGAAATTGATATTGTAAATAATGTAGATAAAGCCGGAGAAGCTTATACGGAATTATATATTAATGTACCGACAGAAGTGGGTAGAACGCCTACAATCCTCTTTGATTCAATATCTGATAATAATTATCAACCATCATTAAAAATCCAAGGTACAAGCGAGTATATAATGGGAAGGAATTCAGCAACAGTCCACCCACAAGGATTAGACATATTTGCTTATTATGATTATGACCAACCTTTACAAGGTCCAGGACCTGCTGGGTATACTTTACCTTATGCTACGGCTTCAATAACAGACCCAGCACTACCAATTTCTGGTGGTAACTGGATGAATGAAGCAACACCTCCTAATACTGTAGATGCTTACTTCACAGAACCAACTACATTTGAAAGTGTTCTTAATGCTAACATTAGAAAATATCCTGCTGATTACAATAATCCTACAGGGTATAGTGGATCTGCTTATGTAAGATCCGAGCTTGATGGTATATCAGTTGATTTTAATCCTAATGATTATCAACAGATTGTGCAGGATGCTACAATAAGTACTATTCCACAATTTAATGGAACTGACTTAGCTGAATCATTTGAATTTAATGCAGTTGCGGTTTACTATGATATGGTAGACTTAAGTGATTCTAGCAAAACTAAAACAAACTTATACGGTATTTTAATTTTAGACAATATAACTCCTACAACTGATGGAGGATATATTCAAAGATACCCGAAATATAAACCTAATCTTACAACTGGCCAAAATGGTAATAGTTATGGATTTAAAATTAATTTAAGATTTGATGCTTCTCCTGGTACTGCAGGTATTGATACAATTGTAAATGATTATAATACTTTTTCGATGGGATTATTCTCAGATGCATCTGCGCAGTTACAAGCATCGGCTCAAATATTCCAAAGACAGCAATTAGAGATAGCTGACATGGAATTAAGATTAGCTGCTGTTGAGAATACTCTTAATTCAGTTAGTACATCTGCATTCTTACAGTCGCAAATTAATAGTTTACAAACACAAATTGATAATGCTTCATTGGCTTTTGCAAGTAGTACTACATTGTTAGATTTAATTGCTAAAAACTCTGATGAAATTCAAGCATTAGCTAACGGTGAGGTTGCTACTACTTTACAATATAACACTGAAGTTGTTAGGCAAGGAACAGGTATAACAGTTAACACTAACACACCTAATCAAATTCAAATATCTAATAATGTGCAAGCATATAATTTAATGGTACCAGTAGATGCTGGTAATGTTCCAATTACTACAGTTGCACCATTAAACTTAAATGTAGTTGATCCTAGGGTATTTGTAGATTTAGGAACATATACAAATATGTTAAGACTAGATACTATAAATACAGCTGCTGGTGATTTAGCTATTTATATTGATGATACTGATATTCAGTGGAGAACTGGGCAAACAGTAAGACTAACATTTAACAACATTCCTCTTATGGGATCTCGTGATATAAAAATATATACCGATTCTCCAAGTAGACTTAATACTGGTTCATTTGGAAAATTGGCTGCAACTATACCTAATGCTAAATTAAGCAATACTAACATTCCAATAATTGATCTAATTTGTACAGAGCAAGGAGTGTTAAGTTTTGTATATGATTGCATCAAATAAATAATAAAATTGAAACCTAGATAATGGCTGAAAATAATTCAATACAAACAATGCTTCCGGAACTGTTAAGACTTTTTAACAATTCACTGGAGAGCTTTGAGAAAGTAAATCAAGCGATTACATCAAGTAGAGATTCTGTAACTGTTAACATTCAGAATAATGATGGTACAAATTCTAGGATTACTATTCCAAGTTTTGGTTTTCTTAAAAATTCGGTAGACAGATTAAATACAAACATTAATACTATTACTAACTTTAATGATGGTAATAGTTCTATAAGATTAGCTGATGGTACATTTAGAAAATTAGTTTTAGCTAAATTACCAACCGAGGCACAAGATCTTACTTCATTAAATTCCATTAATGAATTTGATATTAAACCTAATTGGTTTTTTGAGGAATTAATAAATCCATTATTATTTGTAGCATTTGATATTACAGGACAGGCTCCTATTGATACTGAAAGGGCTATTGTACAAAGATACATTTTAGATACAAACTCACAGAGTAAAATTAATTACTTTGAATCAAATTATAATGGGAATGCAGTAATAGATTATGATACTTTTTTACAACAAATTGTAGAAAAGAATATAGCTTATGTATTAGACGAGGCTGTAGTAGATTTACCACCAAGAGATAAGAGATACTCTGGTAACTTTAGTGTAATTAGAATTGGAGAAGAAAGTGTTACTGAAACTGTAAATGGTGTAGAGCAAACAACTGTTCAAAAATTATATAAGTTAAATAAAATATTTTATACAGATTCGGAGGCTGATTTTGCTGATACTGTACAACTTAAAGTAGGAGATAGTTTAGAAGTAGTATCTACACCAATTGATACTCGATACACAGTAACACAGATTGATGCTAGTACTAATTCCGTTACAGTAAGATTACAGGAAGGTTCTAGGACTATAAGTATAGGTGCTGATGTTTTAAAAATAGGATCTTCATTAAGTGATACTTTAGAGGTAGACGTTACTGTTGGATTTAATGAAAGATGTGTAACCTTTATTAAACCTATTGATCCAGATTCAAAAATACCTGCTGTTAATTGGTCACCGGGTAGTGGATTTTATACAAATAATTTAACAACTATTAATGCTGCTGGTACTCAGCAGACTTTAGCAGATTATTATCAACAGAATGCTGTTGATTTTGGTAGATATCTTTTATCGTTTGCACAAGACAAGATGCCAACAAGTAGAGAAGGTTTAACACCTAATGCTCCAGTTTTAACTTCTGAGGATTTTACTGTGGCTTTAATAAATGGTCAGGTTAGTAATTCAGATTCTATTGTTCAGCTTAAAGACTTAAATAATCAAAAGAGTACAATACAAGCAACACTTAGTGAATTAGATGTTGCTATTTCTCAGAGTAGAGCAAAAATACAAACAACTAATTATACTACTGAAGTTGAAAGGGATTCAGATAAAAATGCGTTACAAGGTTTAATTACTGAAAGAGCATCACAGGCTAAATTATATTCATCTGTAGTTACCGAAATTGATTCTTTTGCATCTGATAATTCTGTAAGTAGTATAACTCCTAAATATAGAGTAAGAGGATTCTGGGCAATGCCACAAGAAAAATCAGCTCCTGAAACAGGTGTACAGGATATAATAAAATTTAAATATCGTTACAGGTATCTTTCGTCGGACGGTGCTGCTAATGCAGTAGATCAATTTACTTATACTGACGGGTCTGGTACTAGCCAAGGTGCATTTTCTAATTATGTAATAGTGGATAGTGTATTAAGACCTAGGGTTAAAAATACTATAACTGGTTTATATGAATGGGTTGCTATTAATGATGATAATGCAGATGCAGTAAATATTAATCAATTAGACATTCCAATTAGAAAAGGTGAACAAGTAGAAATACAAGTTAAATCTATTTCTGAAGCAGGGTGGCCAGCTAATCCATTAGAAAGTGAATGGAGTACAGCTATAAGAGTAGAATTTCCAGCTGATTTAAGTTCTGATAGTGCTCTTGAATCTATATTGACTCAAAACCAAGAAGACTTAGCGCTAGTTTCATTAAATGAAAATTTAGAATCTATTGGGTTACCTACTCACTTAAGCAGTTCTTTTACTGCTAATGAAACATATTTTGCTCATTCATCTCCAGTAATTGCTTCTGGTTTTCTATCCGAGAATCAAACACCAATTGATTTGTTTACAAAATTACAAGATATGCAAAATCAATTGGATCTGTTTTCAGAAATACTAAGCAGTGCACAAGGTGAACTAGTAACTACTTTAGTTGATGATACTGGTAATACATTTAATTTAAGAAGAAATGCAACTACAAAAGTATTTGCTGGATTCTATTCACAAGAAGTTGATGGATTGGATGATCCTAGAGGTGCTATTGTTTCAAAGACTTATTTTATTAACATTGCAAATAGATCACAAACTGCTTTACAGTTAATAGCTAGAATTACTGGTAATAGAAGTAGGATGGTAAAACAATCTGAAAACCCTGGCTTATATTCGCCAACTAACACTGGAAGTTTAATAAATGGTTCGGTTATTTTACCAGCAACATATTCATGGCTAGATAATAGTAAAGATAATCAGTCAAATGATAGGGCTACATACAGGGGTGATGATGCTGATTATAATACAATTAGAAAATATGATCTATCACCAATTCTTTTAACAAATCCTGATGTTACTGCCAGCACAAAGTATGGGCAAATGGTTTCTCAACCACCATTTCAGTCTACACAAAATAAGAATCAGTTTATTTATAGTAGATTTGCTGATGTATCTGCCGAAGGTAATTTTTATAGTTATCTTAATGCAGATTTACCAACAAATGGTTATACTTTTAATTTAGATACATTAGAAAATTTTTATAGTGCACCAGCTGCAACTACAGTTTCTGATCCGACAACACAATTTATTTGGGGTGGTGGATTTTTAGATACTGGGCTTCCTACTACAACAGCTTCTTATCCAGGTTCGCAAACACCTGCTGATAATTTAGTATCAGTTTCAATTGCACACCCGTTTTTAACTAATTACACTGCATATAAAGCTGCTTATGAATCTTTAACTGGTGATATTAATACATTGCCAGTTGTATTACCAACAGGTGTTGGTATAGATTGTACTGTTGCCGGTAATGGTACAGCTGCTGTATTATTTAGACAGTCTAAGTTTTCACCGTTAACTTCTGATTCTCCTTATGGAAAACAACAAGGAATTTATTTAAATGAAAATGTTACCGACTTGTATAATTTGTCAACCGCAACAGGCGCGCCATACGCAGGGCTTACTTTTGATACTGGACAAATACTTCAGCCTAGCCCATCATTATCGTCGGCTGCTTTAGTAAATCTGTGGGATACTACTGCTGCTGGTTATATTACTGGTGGTTATTCTAGAAATGCTAAAAATTCATTTGAAGGTTTTGACCAATATACTTTAGGAAGGCAGTCTTGTGGATCTTATCTGTTTATATCTTCTGATAATCATTTGAATATTCAAGTAGATGGAGATTCTATACAATCTAGAGAGGTAGTACAGTTTGGCCAACAGAATGCTGTTAGTGTTCCTTTGGTATTCCAATATAGAATGACTGATTACTTTGGAACTACATCAGGTACAGGTTTAGGTAATATTGGTGGTGATGAAACAGGTTCTACTGTTAACTTAACATATACTAAAAGAATTGGGTTTGATTTATATCCAAATAATTCAGATGTAGTTCAATTTGATATTGAAGTTTCTGCTAATTATAGATCTGATAGATTAAGTATAGATGTATTCCCTAAAGCAACAGTAACTAAAGGCTTAAGTGATTTAGAAAAAGTTGTATCAGCATTAAGACCTTCATTAACACAAACTGCCGTAAGTACTAGGTCAGGTGGTGGCGGAGGAGGAAGAAGTGGAGCTAATACTTTCATTGGGGAAGCAGACCTGTAATTTAACCATTGCTATATCTTTTGGTGAATATATAAAAAAAGTGAAAGATACATGGCTGAAAACCTGCTCGATAAAGCATCCTATAGTTTAATTAGAACAAACCCTAAGTTAACGGGTAATGTTAAGATTGTGTCTGATGGTATAGACATCTATCTAGAATCATTTAGTGCTAATACTCGACTATCATCTCAGAAGTTTAAAGCATTTAAAGTCGACGGTACTAGTACTTATGACCAGGATGTTTTTAAATTTTTTGATAATGGCAAGTTTCCTAAAGAAGCCGCATATGAGATATTCCAAGAATACGAGGATGATGCTGTACTTTCCAATTATCGTAATCAATATGAAATGTTTTATTGTGCTGGTACCAGATCTGTAGCATCAGAAAGCTATTCTCAAAGTCTAGGTACTTTTGCACCACTTTGGTTAAATGAACAAATACCAAATTATTTTGTAATTTTTAGATTAGATAATCCAGCAGCTGTCAACAACTTTAGAGCCGCAACAGAAAATGCCGATACGGCGAATGCGCAAACCTCAGTTAATTTTAATAAAAATGTTTTGGAGAATTGCACAGCAATTAAAACTTTTGATTTAACACAAGGTACTGCATTAGGGTCTTATATTAGAAATTATAGAAATCAAGAAAACTTTCCAGAAGTTCCATTAAATATGACTTGGAGAAGGGATGAGCCTATGTTGTGGAATGGAATATCATATAGTAATGGAGGTTTTACAAGTTCAGGTAATTTTGCATATGAAGATATGGTTACAAAAGATTCAACTATTATACAAGATGAATACTTATTTACACAAGGGTTTCAGAATAATGGCATACTTTTAGCAAATCTTTTAAACATGGAATTTTTGTTTGACGATCCTACTGCTAAAGATTATTCTATTAATAGATATTTTGGTATGTATGTTAATGATATTGAAGAAGGTAAGTTTGATATATCCGGTGAGGCTTTTTACAAAGGAACAAATATTGAGAAATCACAACAGCCTACTATAACTTCTATAACAGAAGTTTCCCAATTTTTAAATACTCCATTTAAGTTAACAAATGAAAATGGTATATTACTTTATTTAGATCCTGATAAAACTGAAGTTATAACAGGCTTACCAACACCGGAGAGAGTTAATGAAGTAGAGTCTATATTTTATGTTAAAGATAAAGAAGATGATTTTCATACTATTAAAAAAGGATCAACCTGGGATAAAGATCAGATAAGATTATTTGATACTGAAGTAGACATATCTTTATTTACTGGATATAAGGAGCCTGATACTTTTGCTAATGCAAGTATTATTAGTCGTGCAGGTGTAGCGCAAATGTATATTAAGATATTAGACAATGTACAAGATGGTAGCTCTATTGCTTTTTATGATGGTAGCGAATTTACTGGTCAAATTTTTGCCAATAGTACATTAGCACCAACGCCTGGCAAATCCTTTGAACGATTCTTTAATCCAAACGGAACCATACAAGAAGTAGCTCAATCTATAGCATCTGCAATTAATAAAGGTATTAGTGAAAATGATAGATTTTTTGTTGCTACTTGTAATGATAGTACAGTTTATGTTAAATCAAGGTTTAGTGGATCTAGGTTTAATAGATTAAATTTTAAATTAGATAATCAATATCCTGAATTTTTTGATCAAACAGAAACATATCCTTTAACATCTGAAGTAAAATTGGGTGGACACTTTGTTGGTGGAAATGATGTAAAAAACAGTTTATTAAAAGTTACATTAGGTGACCAAGATAGATTTACCAAAGGTGATTATGTACAAACTACTGGTAATTATGCGGTTATAGGTGACTGGGTTCCTTATACTGATGAACCTATTTATAATGGCTTACGAGAAATTATTGGATATACTGATATTGATAAGTACGCAATTATTACATGTAATGATAATCAAATAATGGTAACGCGATCTGGGCAAGTGGCCTTATACTCAGATTACAAACCTTCGTTTGGTAGATTTTCATTTTTTGAAGTTAAAGATTTTGATTTTGATTTTTATAGTACTTTATATAGCCAAGAAGGCGAATTAGATTTTGAATATAATGAATACAATCAAACAGTCGCAGGAGCAGTGCCACTTGAATATGAAGGTGTAAGTAGTAATCCTGAAATTAGAAGCTTTTATGATAATGGTGGTTTTTATAACCTTATCGGTTTAGTAGGTGATGCCGAAAAACAAAACCCTGATGAACAATATATTAAAAGTGAATATGTTAGATTAGAGGAAAACTTTTTAACTTCTCAAGCTGCTATTTCAAGAATTGCTCCATATATTAATAAATGGGCATGGGTTAATAATGGTAAAGATGTTAGAAACCATCCATATAGACTAAATGCAAACGAAGCATTTGGCTTAAATAATTTTGCACCATCTAAATGGGATAAGATCCAAGAAGCTAGTGGTTATACTCATGAATGGTATTACTTATCAGAATTTCCAAATTATTTTACAAAAGATGCTATTGAAAAATCCTGGAGTTATATAGATAAGGCACCTAGAGATAACACACAAGCTAATTTCGCAACAGGGCAAGCATTTGTCCCAGGAACATTTCAAAATGTTATTAAAGATTATTTTAATGATTACTTTGTAGTTCAAAAGTTTACAACCAGAGGCATTACTGAAATAGATAGGCAGTTAAGGTATGGTAGATTAAATGGTGGTGATGAAAAGAATTTTTCAGAAACATTTTTAAGAGGGGTTAGAATTATAGCAAAAAATAAAGCAATAGGTACAGAGAAAGCTGATTTTAATGCAAGATCATTATCTTATGTCAGAGATGGTGAATTTAATGATTATAGATTTTCAGTAATGTTAGTTCCTAATTTAAACTCAGACGGTAGAACACCAGATCCTAACATACCAGAATTTCAAGTTAAATTTATAAAAAATGAAAAATGGAAAACTGTTGTTATGTTAATTTCTATGGCTTACATAGATGAATGTTTGCAACCAGATATTAATAGTACTTCTATTATAGATAGAACAACTTTATATTCTTTAAATAGTTCATATGTAACTCTTAGTGATTGTTCCCCTAGAATATTAAGTAATGGTAAATATGATTATGAGAAAACAAATCTAAGAGGGGCAGTTTCATTTGCTACTTCTACACAAGATTCAAATGGTATCTTTACAATTAGGTTTCAGCCATCCCTTGACGGTACATTACCTGAATTAGTTAATGATGTTAGAATATTAGAAGATGGTTCATACGGAATTATTAAATGGAGGATTGGAATCGGTACACCGGCGCAGCAAACTTTTCAAATTACAGGAATCCAAGGTGTAATTGATAATAGCACACTTACAGCTACTACCGTTACTAAAACTGAAGGTGGTGTTACAACTAACGTTAGCCTTCCTATTGGATCTCCACCAAACAACGCGTTAAGATCGGCTGAATATGACATTAGCCAAGGTGGTTATCAACAATTTGATAATAGGTTAACTGCTGCTGCTTTCGGTAATATTTTTGATTCTATTAATCAAGGTAATCCTAGCATTATATATGAAACAATTGCAGCCGATGGTAGCCAAATTAAAAATAAAGACGGAAGTTTAGCGCAAACCTTTGGTATTGAATTACGTGCACAGTCTGATATTTTAAAATCTATTTATGTTGGTGTATTACCAGATCCTGCAAAACCAACAGCCTTTAACTTGGCTGATGTAATAGGATATGATTTATCTTTGCAAAAGACACCAAGAATAACTCCTATAGCTAGGCATGCTGGTTATTATGAACCATACGCATTACCTTTATTATCATTTAGAGACCCTTATCAAAATTTAGATTTTGAAGAAGTTACAGGTGGGACAGGTAGTGTACTTATTCCAGATGCAGCATATAAAATAAAAGTAATGGAGTTATGTAAATATAAGAATGCACAGTTTAATAGTTCCGATCCAGAATTTGGACAAATTCAAAATTTCTTTTATCATAAAGTAAATGAACAAGATCCATCTGCTGTTTTAGAATTATCTAGAGAAAGCGCGTTTAATAGTTTATATCCTCTTATTAATGAAATAGGAATTGATTATAGAGATTTTTATATGTTTTCTTCTAACTGGGAACCTTCTTATTTTATAAAGAGTATTGATAAATCAGCAATAGAAAAAGTTATAGGTACAAGATCAATGTTTGAAAGAAAATCATTTTTTGGATCCAAATATCTTAAAGTTCCAGAAACGATTGTATTAGAAACATTTAAACCTGACCCTTTTATAAAAGCCGCTATTAGACAACCGAGTTTAATAAGTGGAACATTTATGTACCAGGATCAACCTGCAGTGTCAATCAGTAAAAGGTCTATTAAGTCAGAAGGCGTTTTAAATACTAGAGCTATTAAGAAAAAACAATCTGCACCAGTAGAAACATTTTATTTGTTTAATCAAAAAAGATTAATGGAATATTTGTTTACTCCAATAAAAGAGCAGTTTTTACTTTATATAAAAGATGAATTTGGTTATGGTGATTTAGAAACATTAGATGATGATGTAAATCAATACATAAAAGAAAATATTTTAAAGTTATATAAAATAGAAAAGGTTGATTTTTATACATTAGCAAGTAGAACTAAAGGTGGATCTACATTTACTACAGCCGAATTAACTAATGAGGAAAAGATTAGTAAAGGGTTAACTATTAATAATAATGTAGCATCTAAAACCTTAAATACAAATCCATTTGATTTAAGGCTAATATATAATAAAAGAACAGGTTTCTCTGAATCATATGGGTTCAGTGTCACAATAGTTAAAAAATAATAAAAAAGAAATGCCAATCACTATACAAGAAATAATAGCATCAGATACTATTTCACAACTGGTCGATAAAACAAATTTTAATTTTGACCAATTGTTACTTAATGGTGGAGGGCCTGCAGGACCAGCCGGGCCAATAGGACCAGTAGGGCCTGCTGGTGGAAGAGGACCTAAAGGAACTACCTGGTATGAAGATACTTCTACATCCGCTCCTGGGGTCACACCAATTGCAGTGCCACCTACTAGTACGCCATTAGGAGGTGATTATTATTTACAATTTAATGGAGTTGTTTGGGAATATACTGGATTAACATGGTCTCAGACTACTATTGATTTAGAAGGGCCAATGGGCCCACAAGGACCGGGTGGTGGTATGGGAGATTTATTTGGTGGACCTATATCAATAAACCAAGAAACTGCAATTTATAATGGTCCTATTGGTAGTGGGCAAGGTGCTACCACTACTAATGAAGGAATTCCTACTGTTATGATTGGTGGTGCTGTTACGACGACTACTGCTCTGACTGGTATTCCTTTAACAAATGCTTATATAATTCCTAATGAAATAGCAATTGGTGCACAGAGTAATAATGTTTCTTTACTCATTCATCAAAAAGATTCTGGTGGTAAGGCTATTGTTTTTCAAGGAGGAGGAGCAATTCCTGGTGAAAAATATTGGCAAGGGCAGCCTGGTATAAATAGTGAAATGACTAATTTATCCAATATTAAAATTGGACAAGATGACCGTCTAATTTTAGATGTGCCTAAAGTAGCTACGACACCAACTACCCCAGATGATTTAATAGGAATTCAACTTAATACTCCTGCAAAGTCTCAAAGTTTTACTGCAGGTAAAGCAATAGGATTTCAAACAGGACAAAGAACTACACAGGATTTTTCCGGAGAGAATTCTGATTTTACAATTAATGTAGGTGTTGGTTCCGCTCCAGGTGGAAATAAGTTTAGTTTAACTACGGCAGGTACTGCAGGTTCAACTCTTATGGAATTAGGTGCAGGCTTTCCAGTTGTATTACAACAAACAGCACAAGTAGGTGTAGCGCAAATAAGAGCAGGTTTAATTCAATTAACTTCTTCAACTAATCAAAATATACAATTATACTCAGGTGGTCAATTAAAATTAAATACAAGAACTGGTTCAAATCCAGCAGGTACAATATCATTAAACTCGGGAAGTGGTGGAATTTCATTAGATACAAACAGTACAGGAAATATTAATATTCAACAATCTAATTCTAGTAATTCAAACACTGGGAATATTGTTATTGAAAACCTTTCACAGGCCCCTAACAGTGTAGTAGGAGGTGATATTTATATACAAGGAAATAGTCAAATTATTTTAAAGAAAACTACTCAGACTGCATTAAATAATTGTAGTATAGTTATTGATTATGGAAGATTTAATCCTACATCAGGTACACCTCAACCTCATACAAGGTTTGTAGGACCACAAACAATAGCAGGGTTTATTGCATCATACCCTCCAGAATCATTCGGTAATCTTATATATAAAGATCCTACTGGTTATGCTAGCAATACAACTAATATATTTGAATTAACTGGAAATAATGGTGTTACTGATTATGCCCAAGGTGCAATGTTACAAGCATGGACTGGTGGAACACAAGTATCTACTGGTTTAGATGCAGGTTTATTGGCTATAGCAATGGGAAGCGAAGGGCCATCGAGCCCTGTACCTGCAGCTAATTTTATGTGGGATAATACATTAGGATTTTCTGTAAGAGACAGTGGTAATAATAATGAATACTTTACTGCAAGTAAAAATAAAATTGCATTTTCATCACCGTGGGTATTAAAAAGAGCAACTGGTAGAAATTCATCTATTAATAACAATCCTGATCTATCTTATTCACCGGGCTCAACTCAGTCCGCTCCTATGAATTATGGGTGGAATTCACGACAGATTGCAACACCACAAGGTCTAACACCTAGTGGTCAATATCCTTCTTTAGGAATGCCAACAACTGAAGAATTAACAGTTCCGTATATTTCTCTTAACTTTGGACCGGGTCTTGGTTTTACTGCTGACCCATCTATTCAGCCGTCGCCGGCATTTAACAATGTTAACCTGGACTATGATTATAAAGTTAGTTTTCCTATTGGTGGATACCCTGGGCAAAGGTTATTACTTAAAGTATATGTACAGTCGTTATCTTATCTTCAAAATACTAAAGCTCCTGGGAGCCCTGTTGTTACTATTAGCAATTATGGGTCGGTTGATCTAAGGATACCAATGTTTAGAATTAAGTCGCCTACATCAACAGGAAACTGGACCTCTTGGTGGGGATCAGCAAGTAGTAGTGGTAGCTCTGCACAGGTTATTGATGGTTATCAAGTAATTACAGTATCAACAAGTTCAGCTGATGCTGGTGATGGGATCGGTAGATATAAAATGATTGATATGTTTTGGGATGGTAAATATGTAACCCAACAGGGTGCTGAGGTAAATTTTGCTGATGCTAATGCATTCTCAACACAAGTACAACATGGCTGGGCTGTAATGTCATCTTCTATTGGATCTATGAACAGTAATAGAATAGCAATTAGTGGTTATGATAATTCACCAGGGTGTTTTGTAGCCGGGACTGAAATAGCTTTAGCGAATGGAGATACAAAAAATATTGAAGATATTATTTCAGGTGAAGAGTTAATAACATGGAATGAATCAAAACAAACAACTGAGGTAGGTACCGTAGGTGGATTAGATGTAATAGAAAATGTAGGTATGGTAATTGTATTAGACTTTGACAATGGATCTACTCTTAAGGTAACTGAACATCACCCGTTCTATCATATAGATGGTGAAAATGTAGGTCTAATAGATGCAGCTGAATTAAGAGAAGGTTTTGAAGTATATCAATTAAATGGAGAAAAGGCTAAAGTAGTATCTACAAAAGAGGAGCAAGGTTTATATACTGTTTACAATATAACCAATGTTAGTGGTAATCATAACTATTATACAAATGAAATATTGGTACATAACAAAGGAGGAAATTAATAATTAATTTTAAATTAGAATGACAAAGAAAGAAATAAAAGAACTTAATGGATATGTAAGTAGGTACAGGGAAATTCAACTTTCCTTAGACTTAATGCAAAAAAGTATTGAGAGTTTAGCAAAGAAAAGAGATGGTCTATTTGAAGAAGTAGACGGAATGAAACTTAAAGAAAAAAAGTTTATTGATAAAATTGCAAAAAAATATGGAGCTACTGAAGTAACACCTAATAAGTTAATGAAGTATATAAAATGATTTTAATTATTAAAAATATTCTTGGTATTCTAACAGACCCAAAGAACACTAGGATGTTTTTATTGGGAGGAATCATAGTGTTATTATTTTTACTAGTTAGGCAATGCAATGAAACTGAACAGGCAAAGGGTGAAGTTACTAGGTTTCAAAATAATCTTGAGGCAGCTAATGATACCATTCGTAATTATGTAAATGAAAATGGAGAATCAGTTGGTGAAATAAAAGGTCTTAATTTATCCTTAGAAGAATTAAGAGATAGTTTAGAATTTGAAAAGAATAGACCTCCTATAACAATTGTAAAATACAAAACAATCGTAGAAGAAAGAATAGTAGAAGTTCCAGTCAAATCAAAAGACACTGTTGTTAAACAAGATGGTGTGGAGTTTAAATCGGTATTAAGTTTTAATTCTAAAAGTGATTGGGAAAAAAGCTCAAGATTAATTGATGTATCTTTACCTTATACATTTACTGATAGTTTAATGTTCGGTTCTGCTACCATAGGATTGAAACAAAATATATGGTTAGATGCTACGCTGTCACAGGACTTAAATACAAAGGAAGTTTTTATTAAATTAACTTCTGATTATCCTGGTACAACATTTAATAATACTCAGGGAATTATGATTGATCAAAATAGTCCTGAGTTTAAAAGTATACAAATGAAAAATAGAAAACCTTTTGGATTAGGTGTTAATATGGGAATGGGAATTACTGGTGATGGTAATTTTGGACCATACATCGGAATAGGAATTTCTTGGAACCCAAAGCTTTTGCAATGGTAAATAAATAGAATAGAATGGAATCATCAAGGTTTATACAAATATCTGAGCAAATACTTATAGAGTATGTGTATACTAGTCAGGCAACGCCTACTACGTTTAATACAGCATCGTACCCTATTGAGCTTATGAGAGATACTAATACTAAAGGAACTTATTTCTTTAATACAGATAGTGTTTCTGCTGTGATGGGTAATTATAGAGATATATCAGCTGTATCTAACAATGCTACTAAAACTCAGTATGTTTCATTGGACACAGACATTGGTGTTCCTTATAATGATTTTAGTTCAGCATTAACTGATAGTGCAGATCTTTTACAAACATTTAGTCCAGCATTAGATGTAGCTTATGATAAAATAAAAATACATTTTGTAGCTGGATTTAATTTTGAAGGATTTGATGGTATTGTATTTGAAGCATTAGCTCCTAGGAGAGATAATGTTATGTTAAACCTAGCATCGATTAATTTTCTTAAAACCGATACACCAACGTTTAGCCCAGAACCACTCTTATTAGCTGATAAGCTTTATGCTACTTATATTGAATGGCGAGTACCTTCACTATATTTTATGAATAATTTATTTAGTGCATCTCAACCTAATGGAGTAGCTTATAAAATAACTGAAGGACAAGGATTTTTAAGTACTCCACCAATTACACTAAGAGCAACCGGTATTTATCAAACTATTGTTGAAAACGCGTATAGCTTTTATGAAATGCAAGAAATCAATTCGGTTTCCATATTAAGTAGAGATATCTATGATAATTTATATGCACAAGTAATTCAATCAGATAATGGTGATTACTTTGAATTATCAGGGCAAGTAACAGGATCTACCTTTAGTAATTTTATTGCACAGTTAAATTCTTCAGGTGGACAGTATGTAGTATTTCATGAAATAAGTGTTACAGAACAGGTTGGGCAAGTATTTACACAGACTAGTTTTCAAGTTATAACTCAAGATACTGAATTTGATGAACCTGTATTATTTAGGCCTATTATTAAGAATGCAAATAAAGCCGTTTCATTTTCTATAAATTATGTATTAAGATTATACAATAAAGCTGATGCTACACAGATAATTAAAAATGCTAAGCTAACATCATTTGAACCACAGATTTATGGACCTAATATGATACAAGTTAACTTAGGAGTAGTACCAACGGTTGCTAATGTATATAATAGAATTAATAATGATACGGGAAAACAAATTGTAGTCGGTGGTGGTAGTGGTGCAGAAACACTTAATGTAGATACCACTGAGCAAATTGTAGAGAAATTAGTAGTAAAAACTAGTTATGTAACTACCTTTAGGGATAGAATAAAAGTTAAAGCTGCAATTTCTCCAGTTAAAATTCAAACAATAACACAAACCAATGGCAGCGAGACAGAGTAAATTATCACAAGCAGAACAAATACAAAAGAAAGCTAAAACCAAACAGGTAGTTGGTGGTGTAAGAACTAATATATCATTAACTAAAACTGAAAAGGAATTTTATCAAAAATTTGTTAATCTTTCAGTTAATGAAATGCCTTTACCTTCAGGTGATGGTACAATTAGAATATCTTTATTCGATGATTATTATCTTTTTACAATGTTTGATGAAGTTGATGGCGAGGACACTCCTATTGATTTAAGTAATGTAGGTGATTTATATTTAAACTTTATTGGTGAAGAGGATGAAATTGATATACTTAACCATACTCAAGTTGATGAAATAGATTTATCAAAAGGTGAGGTACTTTTTAGAATTACTAGGTCAGATAGTAAAAAAATACTAGCATTATCTAACAATAATTTTTACATATCTACAAGAATGGTTGATCGTGAAGATGGATCTACATCTGATGAATCAGTTTTATATCAAGGTATATGGCTAGCTGTAGATGATGCAAATAGAATATCTCTTACTAGACAGATTGAGGAAGCGAGAGTAGAATATAGTATATTATTAGCAAAGTTACAAGATGAAAACACTAGATTAAAAGCAGAAAATGCTGAATTAATTAATTCAGGTGAAGAAGATGATGCTACTATAATAAGATTACAAAATAGTAATGAAGAATTAACAAATGAAATAGCAGAATTATCTAAAGACTTAAAGTCCACTACTATAGAATTAATCAACCGTAGAGCCAAAGAGGCACAAGCAGCTGCTAATAGACAAAAACTAAGAAAGCAACAAATAATGGCTTCAAAGAAGAAAGCAATAGTTGCACAAACTAAATCTAAACAGAAATTCTTTTTTAGAAATGCAGCTAAGAATTTACAGAATTTTACTATTGGAAGAACTTCAGTTGGATCTATGATTAAGCCTGACTTATTTGATGGTAGACCAGGAAATGGATTTGATCCAGATAGAAATACATATTAACAATTAATCATGATATTAAGCGCAAGAAATAATCAATTTAAATTTGATTTCCCTAGAAATTTTATACCTGAGCCAATTGCTAAAAAGTATAAACCTTTTCTTACAAGAATACCTGGCGGAATAATTAAAGAACCTATAGATTATTGGAATTATGGAATTCAATCTCTTAATTTACCAGGACCTTCTTTTGATGCAGTTACTCAGGTAGACTATCCTGGTAATCAGCGTGCATTCAGATCAAGCTTACCAAAGCAACAATTATTTGATAAAACTATGACTGTTACAATGCAAGCATTTGATGGGTATGTAAATTATTGGATGGCCGTAGAAATGTTTGACTATTATTATAAACTTAGTGGCAAACATCCGTATTTACCCGAAGGCGTTGGTGTACAGATGTTAGATGCTGATGGGACTGTCTTTGTGACAGTTCAACTTAAAGATATGTTTATCTCTGAAGTAGGTGCATTGGATTTAAATTTTTCAAGTAATACGATAGAATTTCAAACCTTTGATATTACTTTTGGATATAACATTCTAGATGTTGTTGTTAACATAGACTAATATATAAACAAATAAAGAACACTAATGAAAACATTTAAAGATTACCTAATTGAGAATAAAGAAGATTCTTTAAACATAGAAGATTTATTAAATGAATCTCATGATCTAACAGAAGAGCAGGATGCTGCTATTGATTTAGCAGTAGATAGAATTCTTGAAGCTCAAAAAGAAGGTAAGAATTTAGAAGATTGTGTTGAGGAGATAATCAATGAAGGATTGCTTGGTAGTATATTTGGTGGACTTACTGGGTTTGCATTAGGAAAAACTATAGGTAAAGCAGTAGCTAAAGTATTAGGTGTTACTAAAGGTGCTCTTTATGATTTATTAACCTCACGTCTTGTAGGTGCTGCGCTAGGTGCAGTTATCGGCAAGAGAATATAATTAGAATGATTCACATAGGAATTGACTTTTCATTAAATAGCCCTGGTGCCTGTGTTGAAACAGCCGATGGCAAATATCACTTTATAACTTTTTTTAATTACGGAAATCGTATATGGGATGAAGAAGGTAGAAAAATACCTAAAGCATTCAGTGTACACAAAGAATTAATGGATGATAATGCTTTATTAGGATTTCCTTATAATAGAGAAGTTACAAGTAAAGAGTTTTTACCTAGAGAGAGACAGAAGTTAGAGGATGCAGGAAATATTAGCTCACTTATGGTTAATATATTTTCAACCTTATTTGAAGGTGATAAGGTAGCAGTTGCATTAGAAGGATTTTCTTATGGCTCCAAGGGTAATTCATTTATAGACATTATTCAGTACAATACTTTTTTAAGAAAAGAATTAATAGATAAGTATTCTATAGAAAATTTATCTGTCTTTCAACCATCTCATGTTAAGAAACTTGCTGGGAAAGGAAATGCAAATAAACATTATATGGCTAAAGCATTCCAAGATGATGTCCTTAATGATAAGAACTTAAGGAGCACTAAACTTTGGAAATGGACTCAAGGAAAAGACTTCAGCATTAAAATACCTAAACCTATCGATGACATCGTTGATGCCTACTTTATACTTAAAGTCCTGAAGGCTAACAAATAGATACTTTTCTTACTCTGAATAGTTAAAAATTATATTGCAACATGTTAACATTGTTTCAGCTTTCTATAAAAAAAATTAAAATAAAATGATAAAACCTTTAGGAAATAGAATATTTTTAAAAAAAGATGAGCAACCAGAGAAGCAAGGCAGTATAATTTTACTAAAAAAAGAAGGGATGTTTGCACCTCCGTATTCAGGTACAATCACTGGAGTAGGAGATGGGGTAGAAGATAAAGATTTTAAAATAGGAATTAAAATACTTTTTCATGATTTAGCTGGTAGTGAATTTAAATATAAAGGAGAAACAGTATTAAGTATAAGAGAACGTGATGTAACTGCAATAATAGATAAAAATGTTAAAATAGTCTGAAACAAACTGACTTAGGGGATATATAATAAACAAAGGAATCAATAAAGTATTGGTACTTTTTAAAAGGCGATAACAAGGCGAAGTAAATAGGCAATAAAAAATTAAAAGGCGTTTAGATACGGAGTTTGTTATCATAAATTAATAATAACAAAAAAAAGGCAATTAACATGGCAAATGAATTCGACATTTTTAACGTAAGTGTAAAAGATTTAGACACTGGTGAAAGACCATCTTCCGCAGGGAGTGATCTTTATTCACCTAAACCAGATCAAGGACAGGACGGAACTTACCGTTCTTTAATTAGGTTTCTACCTAATGCTAAAAACCCAAGAAAACCATTTGAAAGAAAGTATGTCTACTGGTTAGAAGACAGAGAGGGAAACGGCTTTTATGCTGATTCACCATCAACGGTTGGAGAAAAATGTCCTGTACAGGATATGTTCTTTAAACTAAGAAACTCTGAATCTGCTGTAGACAAAAAGATGTCAGAAGGTTTAAAGCGTAGAGAAGTATTCTATGCATTGGTACAAATCATAAAAGATCCACAAAACAGAGATCTTGAAGGGCAGGTTAAAATCATGAAGTTTGGTTATAAAATCAAAACTAAAATTGATGAAGAACTGAATCCACAATTTGATGAACCTACTCAAGTATTCGATCCTTTTGAAGGCAAGAATTTTGAATTAGTAATTTCAAAGAAAGGTGGTTTTCCAAATTATGATTCTAGTAAATTCCACGGAAATAAATCTCCAATGACAATTGAAGGTGAAGCGGTTACAAACAGTGATGAAAGCCGTAAGGCAATTTTAGAGTTGTTAGGTACTGCACCAGATTTATCAACATGGGGTTATAAAGCATGGGATGATATAGTAAGAGGAAAGGTAATGAATGTATTATCTCAATTCACATCACCAGGTGATTCAATTCAAAACATCACAAGATCAAAACCAGCACCAGTAAATACACAAGCTACTGAAGCTGCTGCAACTAAAGCAACAACTGAAACAAAGGAAACTCCTAAGGCTGAACCTGTAAAAGGTGAAGAAAAGAAAGATGACTTTGATGATTTCATTAATGGTTTAGATCTTTAATAAGTATGGCAGAGGAAGTAATAATATCTTCTGAAATGAAAGCTCGGATTATCGATAAGGTAGTCCGAGTTCTTCATACTAATCATACTCATCCAGAGAAGAGAAGAATATTGGAGAGTAAAGGTAGGTTAAATTTTGCATGCCCTTACTGTGGTGATTCTCATGATACACCAAGAAAAAAGAGAGGAAATATTTATTGGAATGATTTATACTTTCATTGTTATAATTGTTCAGCTCATGCTTCCTTAGATGTATTCTTAGCAGAACATAATGAAAACTTCGAAGGCGATGATAGAATTAATGTTATTAATTATATTAAGGAAAATCGTAAACATTTTTCATTAGGAGAAAATTTAGATTTTTATCTTTTTGATAAAGCAAAAGAATTAGCATTAACTTTTGATGAAATAGCTTTAGGTTTTAATGTATATCCAATTAATACTTTAACATACCAAGCATATCCTTATTTAAAGAGTAGGCTTCTCCATCATAAAACTGAAAGGTTTGGTTTTGACCCAAGGCGTAGAGAACTATATGTTTTTAATTTAACACCTGAAGGTAAAATATTAGGATTCCAAACTAGAGACTTAGGTGGTAGTGGTGGTCCTAAATATAAAACTTGGAATATAGAAAGAATTTATGACAGATTAAAATTACCATTAAAAGTTACCGAAGAAGAATTAGATAACCTAAATAAGATATCAATGTTATTTGGAATCTTAACTGTTGATATGTCTCGAGATTTTTCAATATTTGAAGGTCCTATTGATGCAATGTTTATGAATAACTCTATTGGTTTAACTGGAGTTAAAAAACAAATTATTGAATTTAATGAAATACCTACAGCAAGATATTTCTTTGATAATGATTTAGAAGGTAAAACAAGAATGATTGAAAAACTTAAGGGTGGTCAAACTGTATTTATGTGGGATAAGTTTTTAAAGGATTTTGACATTCCATCAAGAAAGGTTAAAGATTTAAATGATTTAGTTAAATGGGAATACAGTAATAGATCTGGGTGCTTAGGTGACCTGGATAAATATTTTACAAAGGATTCATTAGATATTATTTTTATATGATGAGTTTAAAAAATTATAATAATTTTGTGAATGAAGAAATAGATGACTTTTATAAAGATTTAGAAAGTAATAGTAAAAGACTAAAACTTTTTTCTACATTTGGTAAATCTGAATTAGATGAAGTTAAAACTAATTTTTCTATACCAGCACCTAAAAAGAAGTTTCAGCCTAAAGTAAAGGGTTTTAAAAAGATTAATAAAGATAAAGGTATATTTTAAATGGAGTATAATGACATGGCTACAGGTGAGGCTAATGAAGAATTAGCAAAAAGATTAGCTAAAGATAGAGATGATTGGAAAGAAAAGATAAGCCACTTGGTTGGTTTACTAAAAGAAGTTCGCAATTTATCCGAGTGCCAAGTAAATATGTTATCTTATAGACAAATCCTATTGGATAAAATTACTGATTTTAAAACTACAAAACAAAAAAGACAAGGTGCATATGACAGATACTATAAAATCAAGTATAGAGAATATTCAATTGATTATGATGTTAAATTAACAAGTGGTGAAAAGGTTGCTTTTATTAAAGCTGACTTATCTCATTTAAGAACACAAATGGAAATGCTACAATCTCATATGGACTATTACCAGGAATGCATAAAGACTTGTGATAACTTAGCATTTGCTATTCGTAATAGAATAAGTTTAGACGATAAAGAATACTAATGGAATTATCCCTCTCGGAAAATAAAAAGTTTTTAGTTATTGATGCTTGTACTGAATTAGAGTATGAACAACTAAAAAGTAGTTTAACTAAAAAGATTGAAGGTTGGCGCTTTCACCCTTTAGTTAAAAAAAGAGTATGGGATGGTAATGTATCATTTGTAAAAAGAAATAAAATACCTGCAGGTCTATGGAAAGAAATATTAGATATCTGTAAAGATTATGACTTTCCTGTTACCTTAAATAATATAACCAATATATTTGATACTGAAATCAAAGAAGACGAGTTTAGGAAATGGGTTACTAAAATATTTAAAAAGCAACCAGAATTTAAACCTAGAGAATACCAAATAGATGCAGCTTTTAAAATATTAAAGTATAGAAGGTGTTTAGCGGAATTAGCAACATCTGCTGGTAAAACACTAATATCTTTTATGGTAGTTGCTTATCTTATGGACAAGCTAAATAAGAAAAAGATATTAATGATTGTCCCTAATGTAAATCTAGTCTTACAGGCTACTGGTGACTTTGATGAATATAATAAATGCGGAGTTCCTTTAAAGACTCAACAAATTTATGCCGGTGTAAAAATAAGAAAAAGTTCTAATCTAGTTATTGGTACTTATCAATCTTTAGTTAAAAAGGACGAGGAATACTTTAGCCAATTTGATGCTGTATTTGTAGATGAAACTCATAAAGCAAAAGCAAATTCTATTCAAAAGATTATGGATAAGTGTTGGCATTGTGATTTTAGATTTGGTTTAAGTGGAACCATACCTAAGAAAGGAACTGTTAATAGATTAAGTTTAATGTCTGCCATGGGCCCATTGGTTACTCAAGTTAAAGCAAATCAATTACAACAAGAAGGTTTTATTGCCAGTTGTAAAGTTATGCAACTTCATATGGATTATGCAACAGATGAACAAAAGGAATCATTTTCATTCTTATCTAAAAATCCACAAGATAGACAAAGATTATTTGGATTAGAACAAAATTTTATAAATCAAAGCGAAAAGAGATTAGATTTTGTTTGTCAAGTAATTAAAAAATCTACATCTAATTCATTAGTACTATTTCATAAGATTGCATACGGTGAAAAACTATATAATAAATTAAGGCATATAACAGACAAGAAGGTTTACTATGTAGACGGCTCTGTTAACGTAGATATAAGAGAAGAGTTTAAAAGCAGAATGGAAAAAAATGATGATGTTATTATTGTAGCATCTTATGGTACCTTTTCAACTGGTATTTCAATTAAAAATATACATAATATCTTTTTTACCGAAAGTTTTAAATCTGAAGTAATTATCAGACAAAGTATTGGTAGAGGATTAAGAAAGCATGCATCGAAAGATGTTGTAAAAATCTATGATTTTATAGATGATTTTAGATATAAAGCCGAAGACCATGATTGGGTTAATTATATCTACCGCCACGGTATTGCTAGGCGAACAATATATAAAGAAGAAAAGTTTCCATTCGAAGTTCAGAACATAAGATTCTAATATAGAATATCTTTTCACTAAGACATGGATATATAAAAAAAATAAAAATAACTAAAATGAAGTCAATCAAAAAGTTTTCTGCAATGACTGCAAAAGATCAACCGATCACTGAGTCAGCAAAAGTAACAAAAGAAGCTGTTGATGAATTGATCAAAAAGATTGGTTTTGACAGTATAGAAGAGTTAAAAAAGGAGAAAGATCTTCTTTCAAAACTCGAAGCAATGTCTAAGACAATTGCAAAAAGTAACGATATATCTGAGGATGAAATCGAAGAAGATAGAGCCGAAGATATTGAAGATGAAATGAATGCCAAAGGTAAAGCAAAATCACTAGAAGGTACTGAAGATAAAGAAGGCGACGCTGAAGTTGTTGATTCTGATTCTGAGGTTGCTGAAGATGAAGTAAAAGAATTATCTGGAAAAGCTAAAGAAATAGAAGATGAGGTTAATGCAATTGGTGATACTAAATCTTTAGAAGATAAAGAAGGTGAAGAAGTTTCTGATGAACAAGAAATTACAGCAGAAGTTCCAGCTGAAGCCGATGAGGTTGAAGATGAGGACGGTGTTGATGTAGCTTCAGAAGAAGAAGAAACTCCAAAAGCTACTAGAAGAATTATGGCTTTCGAAGATTTCATTAAAGAAAAAGAAGAAACTATTAATAAAAACATTTCTTATCATGATGATGATGAAGAGCCAGAAGATTATGCTGTTCCTGTAGCAGCGTCTGCTGATCCTCTTGCTGAAGCAAAAGTCAATGAAGATGATGAAGAAGAAGGTAAAGATGATGAAAAGAAAGGTGATGAATTAGAAGATAAAGGCGATAAGAAAGTTGATTCTGAAGATGATAAAGAAAAAGCAGACCATTATAAAGGAGCTGTTAAATCTGATGATAAACAAATCGATGCTTTAAAGAAAGATGTTGAATACGATAAAGAAGAAGAGGAAGATGCTGAAAAGAACGAATCTAAAATAATGTCTTTTTCAACATTTGTTAATGAAGCATATGATAGAGTTGTATTCGGTGGAGATAAAGGCGATAAATCTAAAACACATGATGGCGAAGATTTTGAAGATGAGGATGAAGATGATAAGAAAGACGAATCTGCAAATGAAAAGTACGATGATGTTGTACTAGGTGGAAATAAAGGTGATAAATCTAAAACACATGATGGCGAAGATTTTGAAGATGATGATGAAAAAGATGAATCTACAAATGAAAAGTACGATGATGTTGTACTAGGTGGAAATAAAGGTGATAAATCTAAAACTCACGACGGTGAAGATTTCGAAGATGAAGACGAAAAGGATGAATCTGTTGAAGAAGCTGTAGGTGAAGTAATTACTAAAGTTGAAGGTGATGAAATTAAAGATGAAGAAGCTGGGGATGATGGAATAGCTATTCCTGTAATTAAAGGTGATGGACCAGAAACTGCTGCAGGTATTGCTGGAGATATGATGGATATGGGTAAGCCTAAATCTATTGAAGGTAAAGGTAAAGAACTAATTACTCCTGATCAAAAAATTACTGATGTAGTTAAAGGTGAAGCAGATGATAAAGCTGATGGTACTGAAATTGTAAAGGAAGAAGAAGAAGTATTACCTGATGATTCAATTGCTGAAAAATTCAGAAAGCTTGCCAATAATAAATTAGGTAAAGTAAATGAAGCTGAAATTAAATCTGCTGACCAATTCAAAGAATATGCAATGAAAATGTTAAAAGATGCATTCGGAGATGACTTTGATGAAACTAAAGCAACTGAAACTGCTGATGGTTTAATTGATAAGTATGGTGAAGACTATGGAGCAATGGTTGGAGCTTTACAATCTACTATGGGATCATAATAAAACTAAACTAAATGAAACACATAAAACTGTTTGAAGAGTGGCTGACTGACAAAAGTCAGCCATTTTTGTTTGAAGGTGGTGCAGCTGGTCATATGCAGCATCCATTTGATGATAAAGATTTAACCTTTGGAGATTTCAAAGCAATGGTTGATGCTGGGCTTAGAGGTCAATTAAACTTTGAAGAAGATCCTACTGAAAAGACTGATGGGCAAAACCTATTTGTAACTATGCAGGATGGTAAAGTAAAATTTGCTAGAAATAAAGGACAAATGGCAAACCCAATAGATCTTAACGGAATTGTTGGTATGTTTACAGGCCATGCATCAAAATTAGTAGAAGATACTTATATCTTTGCTGCTAGGGATTTAGATAAGCTATTAAGAAAGCTTTCACCAGCAGATCAAGAAAAGTATTTTAAGAATGGAAAAGATTTTATGAATATGGAATTAATCTATTCATTAAATCCAAATGTTATTCATTATGATACTGATGTTATACAATTTCATGGAATAAAAGAAACGGATGGTAAAGGTAATATCATAGGTACAAACAATAAACCTGCCAAAGAAATAACAAGTATACTTCAAAAGGTAAAATCTGATATTGGTAAAACATTTAAAATTATACCTCCTAAAGTAATTCAATTACAAAGAGATTTAGATTTTACTGCAAATAAGAAAAAGTTTATTAACCAAGTTAATGCTCTAGAAAAAAGATATGGCTTAAACGACGGTGATGAAGTTTCAAGATACCATGAAATGTGGTGGAGAGAATTAATAGATAAAGAATTTCCAACATTATCTCAAGATGTTAAAGAAGGTTTACTTAAAAGATGGGCATACGGCGACAAGAAGAGTTTAAACATGAGATCTTTAGCAAAACAAGTTGGGCCTAAAGAAGCTGCATTAGTTAAAAAGTTTGATAAAGAGGATGTTGCCAAAAAGTATAAAGAAAACATTAGACCTTTTGAAGATTTATTTTTAGAGCTCGGTTCTATCATTATGAAGAATGCTTCTAACTTCTTAGCTGCTAATCCATCTGGTGAAGCACAAAGACTAAGAAAAGAAATTGAAACTCAAGCAAGTAAGATTAAAAAGACAGGTGGGGTAGAACAAATTAAAAAGGTTGAAGCTGAACTTGCAAGGCTAAGTCGTATTGGCGGTATAGAATCAATATTTCCAACTGAAGGTATTGTATTTAAATATAAAGGTAAGATCTATAAGCTGACTGGCACCTTTGCTGCAATTAATCAATTAATGGGTATAATTAAATTTGGTAGATAATTGTTAATAACTTTAGTGAAATAATTTTTTTATCCCAAATAAATTGATTATATTTATATAATAAAACAAATAGATATGAAATATGTAAAACCACTTAATGAAGCCACCAGATACAAAGATCGTAGTGGTAAATCTTTTAACATAAAAGGAATCAATTTTGTTTATACTGATAGAGGTAGATTTTATGGAACATCTTTATATGATGTAGCTAAAACTGCTAATGTAAATAAAAGATCTAAGATTGGTTATGCAGATACTGAAAAACTTTTAAAGTCATTAGGTATTAAAGATAGCTTCCCGATGTATTATGATACCGGTGAATTAGATAACATCTGTAAACAAGTATCCAAAAAAGGTATAGTATGTGACCACGGTGATTATATGGACGTATCATAATTAATATGTAATAATAATAGGAAAATAATATAAGTGTATTAAAGGTGAGTTAAAAGACTCATCTTTTTTGTTTTAAACATTCTTTAAATCTAATATATAAAAGGTATAACTAAAAACTAATAATGAAAGAGTTAACAAACATATATAAAGAAGTAGGGCAACAATTCGTAAATGATCTATTTAAAGATTATTTGCTAGTGACCGAAAAACTATCCGGATCGTCTTTTGCTTTTGAGAAGCATGGAGACCAAATACAATTTTTTAAAGGCAATAGCAAAATGCCTATCAATATAGTGGACCGAACACTAATGATGTATTATGAACCGGCAATCCAATACATACTTAAACAAACAGAAGGGCATATACAAGATTTACCAGATCATTGGAGATTTTGTTTTCAGTACTTTGTTCATAATCAACCAGGAGCTATTAAATATGATAATCTTCCTGATAATAATTTAATATTAACTCATATCCAAGTAAAGAACTCTAAAGGTAAAATTGCTAAAGTAATTGAAGATCCTAGAGTATTAAGAGACTGGGCTTCTGCATTTCAAGTTACTCCACTTATTCCTATATTCAGCGGATATTTAAAAGAAGAACAAAAAAGAAAGATTAGAGAATTTCTTTCTACACCAAGAGAAGACCAAATGGAAGTATTTGGTACAAGTTCTTTTGCAAAATATTTAATCGGTTGTTTAAATCCTACTATCGATAAAACTACTTTACAAAATGATTTAGATAAACCTATTGATTCTATTATCTTTAAATTTTACAGACCAGGTACTAATCAAACATTTACAGCTAAAATGATTGATCCTTATACTCAGATGTTAATGAAAGATAAGGAGCCTGTAGATTTAAGAAGAGCTCCTGCTGATATTAATGAAATTCTTTTATTAGATATTTTAGCTTTTATAGAAGAAAGAGGTTTAAGAGCAGGTGAATTGCTAATGAACACACCTCAAGAAAGATACATTGAATTAGTAAACAACTTATTTAATGATTATACAACTAAGAGAGGTACTGATTTAAAAAAATTAGATATTCAAAAAGCTGATTTTGCAAAAGGTCCTGAGTTTGATGTAAATTTAGATTTAATTAAAAATAGTAGGACTAAAGAAATTTTACAAAAATCAGACTCATTAAAGAACTTATATAAAATAATGTTAGGATCTTTAAGGAAGAAAAGAAATCCTAAAAGAATAGGTGCAGTAATGACAGCATCTGTAATTGATGATTTTAATAAAATGGTTTCTAAAATAAGTGATAGTATTAATAAAGAAATTTCTAAAGAATTTACAACATTCGGAGAATACTTAAATAATAAAGTAGATGAAGAAGTTAATCATAAAGATCTAGAAGAATTAGTTGTAGAAGAAAGAGTTCTTAATTACAATGAATTTATTAATTTAGGTAAAGTAGTTATAGAAGCTAATGCTGAAGATCAAAAATTTAAAAATCCAGAAACAGGAAGACAAGTAAAAGTTTCATCTGCACTTGGTTATGATAAAGATACACCAGCATATAAAAAGGCAAAAGAAATAGTTGGTGATAAAGAACCTACTGAAGAAACTGAATTAGGTTTATCTGATTCTTTAAATAAAAAGTTTACAACAAAAAGAGTAGAAGAGATAAAAAAGGACTTTGATAGAATTGCATTTTCTCCAGCAGAAGATAGAGAAAAGTTTGAAGGTGGATTTGAAAAAGTATTAAATGGGAAAAAGCTTTCAAAGGATGAAGCTGAAATGGTAGGTAAGTATGCAAGACTTAGTGATTCCAAAGGTAAATTAAAAATATATTTTGCATCAAACACCCCTGGAGAATTCAGGCAAGGTGGTAGAGAAAAAGTTATGGATCTTTCAGATAAGGATGGTGCTGCTGTAAAGGAATTAACTGACTTAGGATTAGAGATTACTTCAGCATCTACAGTTGACGGTGGAATTAAACCAAAGATTGCTGGAAAAGATATTAATCCTAATAAAATATCTGGCGGTAAAACATATAAACCAGAAGTTAAGGTTACTAAAAATGAGAGTGGTGAAATTGAAGAAATTACAATGGGGTCAACTAAAATTAAAAGACTCAAAAAACCAGACCAAGAAAAATTAACAGAAAGATTAACCGAAGCATTTAAACAACAAAATCCTGATTTAAATGATAAAGAGGTAGGAAGATTAGTTAATAGAACAAATAGAGCAATTGATAGACACAATAAAAATTTAGGAAAGTGGGAAAAGCTAAATGAGGTAGAGATGATTGAAACTGTTCCAGGTTTAAATGACTTACCACAAAAGGAACGTTCAGAAAAAATACAAAAGGAATACCCTAAAGTAATTCATGATAAAATGAAAGACTTAATTGGAGATAACCCTACACCTAAAGAAAAAGAAGTTTTAGCAGATATTGAAAAATTAAGTGGTATTGAATCTGTTGAAGATTTTGATAATGCTACTATTGAAGTACTAAGAAAAATGGATGATGTTGAATCTATAAGAAAAGGTAGTGCTGACTTAGCTGAATCTTTTGCTTATATGTCAATGAACAAAAGAGGTTACCGAACTGAACTTCCTGCTGGTGAAAATTTCCCTGTGGCTGATGTTATATGTTTAGGTGGTGCTGTTGACTTAGATCCTGATGATCCTGACTATGCAAGTAAAGTTGCAATGCAAGGATTAGGGTTAGCAGTTAATCTTGAAACTATGGGTGGTATATCTGTAAAGAAAGATGGTGGTGCTGCATCTGCGTTAAAAAATAAAATAGGTGAATCAGAATTTTATAATAAGGAAACTGGAAATAGATTAGATTCTTTAGCAGATAATCATAATAATTTCATGGGTACTTTATCTGAGCCTACTACAACTGATACAATTAAAAAAGGTAATGAAGAATTAGATAAACAAGAAGATTGGGCAGTAGAAAATGGAATTATAGATAAAGATAAATTACCACTTAAGTACGGTGACAGATCACCAGAACAGTGGGCAGATGATACTCTAAAAGAATGGGAGAAAAAAGGCAGAGGCCCGTTTCCACCATATATGAAAGATGCATTAACTGGACATTGTAAAGCATGCCTTTTAGTTGCAGAAATTCATAACGGAGATTTAGAAGAACAGTCTTATGGTAATATAAATGTATCTACATCAAAGAAAGATGGTGGTGTACATATAACTGATGGTGTAACAAATGCATCATTAATGAAACCTCAACCAAATCCTGGTTTCAAGTTTGCAAAAGGTAAAGGTCCAGATGGTACAAACATACCAAGGCCTAATGCAGTTTATGCAGCAAACCTAAAACATGCAGATTTTGATCCAGAGACTAACAGGTTTAAAATGGCAAAGTAAATATATAAGGTATGGATAACATTAATGATTTAAATAATTTCTTAAATGAAAAGAAGATTGTAGTAAAGAGAAGATATACAGAAGCATATCCTGCTAAGAATGTATCTACAAATGCTAGAATCAGGAGTGTAATTCTAGATGCTATTTCAGACGGCCATATTACTGAAGAAGAAATGTCTAGAATTCTTACTGAACTCCAGGCTAATAAAAGATGGTTAGGTAGAAATAAAACTCTATTTAATATTAGTGAAGACCAAGAAGGTATAGTAACTTACGCATTATCTCCTTATGGACAAAGAGTAAAAAATAGAACTACACCTACTATACTTAATGAAGCACTAAATGTACCTCATAAAGAAAAGGGTAAAAAGCCAGTAAATATGTTTGTTGGTAGATTTCAACCTTTTACATTAGGTCATGTTAAAGTATTTGAAAAAATGTATAAAGAAAATGGTTTACCTGTTGTAGTTTATATGGTAAGAGGTGGAAAGCCTGATCCAGAGAAAAGACCATTTGATGAGAGTATGCAACAAGCTATGTTTGCTAAAATGAAAAAACAATATCCATTTTTAGAAGCAAGTTTTGTAGTTCCTAATGGAGCAATTGATACAATGTTTGCAGCAGCAAGACCGGCATATGAACCTATGATGTGGGGATACGGCACTGATAGAAAGAAATCTTATGGTGCTATGATTAATAAACAAAGATACAGAGATGAGTTAGGTGTTGATCCGAGTTTTAAAGGTTTTGAAATAAAAAGAGGTGAAGAAAATATATCAGCATCTAAAGTTAGGAATGCCTTAAAGATAGATGATGAAAAGTCTTTTAAGAAAATGACTCCAAAAAGTATACATAAGTTTTATAAACCGTTACAAGATATAATGCAACCAATAAAAGAAAATAAAGATATGAAAAATTTAAAATCACTTACAGACTTTAGCGTTAATGAAGCAAAATTCAACAAGAAGTCATTAATGAAAAAAATGAAAAAGGATGATGGTATGATTCAACTAGGTAATGGTGAAGAGTATGTCATTTATGCATTTGGCAATGGTAATGATGATAATGATTCAATGTGGGGAGATAAAACTATTTTTGCATTAGATAAAGATGGCGGAGAGCATGAAATTGAATATTCTGATATTGTTAGTTATAATGAAAGTAAACTTAATGAAGAGTATATTGAACTTATGCGTGGTCTTGAAGAAGGATTAGAAGAAATAGTAGAAGGTTGGATAGAATGGAAAAGTGGACCTGCAACAGAAAAGAGTGACATTGCTCCAGCAAGAAAAGAATTATTAAACTTTTGTACAACTTACTTAAAAAAGAATATTAAATAATGCCAGCTCAATCAAAAGCGCAAAGAAGATTTTTTGCATTAGCATTACAATATAAAAAAGGAGAACTTAAATCCTCTGATGTTTCAGATGAGGTTAAAGAGTTATCAAAATTACCAGTTAAAACATTAGAAGATTTTGTTAAAACTGATGAAAAAGAAATACCTAACAAGATAGGAGAAAACGAGTCCGGTACGGTAAACCTTAATCCGAACATGAATGTTCAGAGTATGGGTAATGCTACACTTCCTGGAAATCCAGGTTCTGCAAATTCTTTTAGTAGCCAACAAACCGGAAGCGGTGATTTATTGGAGCCTATAAAAAAGAAGAAAAAGAAAAAGAAGAAAAAGCACCTAGTATCATTCGACAAGTTTTTAAATATCATGAAGGGTTGATAAATAAAACAAAGACTATTAACTGCTATGGCTGTATTACCTAAGTTTCAATTAAAGCTATTATTCGAATCAGGAGATTTAATCACACAAACAACATTGTATGATTTAATTGATGCTACATACAACCCAACATTAGTTGCAGGTACAAATATAACTCTTAATAGTGTAGTAACTCCATCAGGAACTACTATTACAGTTAATGCACAAGGCGGTGGTTCTGGTGTAGTAACTAGCTTAACAACAACAGGAACTAGCGGTGCAGCAACATTAAATGCTGGAATTTTAAATATTCCAATTTATAGTGCAGGTGCAGGTAGTACATATACAAATGCAACACCAACACCACAGTCATTCCCTGGAAATTCACCCTTTGATAATATAGCAGCAGGGTCGACGTTTACAAATCAAACATTTGAAGAAATGATGAATAGAATGTTATATCCAACATTAAATCCAACATTAACTAACCCTTCTTCTGCCTTCGTATTGTCACAATCAGGATTTAGAGAGATAAATGAAACTACTGCTTTAAGTTTTAGTTCCACATTTAATCAAGGATCAATTAATCCACAATATACAGCCACGAGTAACAAGAGAAGTGGATTACCTAATACTTATAATTATACAGGTACTGGTGTATCAAATAATACAAGTACAAGTTTATCTGATTCTGAAACTGTTGCGGCATATACAGTATTACAAGGTTCTCAAAGTTGGACTGGGTCTGTTTCATACGATGCAGGTGTTCAACCTAAAGATAGTGTAGGAGGTAATTTTAATTCTCCTTTACCAGCAGGAACCACCTCAGCAATTACAAGAACAATAACTGGAGTTTATCCTCCTTTTGCAACAACCTCATCTTTAACTACGATGACTAAGCAAAGTTTACAATCAATGACTACTTATGTACAAGTATCAATGGTTACTGAATCTGGTGGAGGTGGTGCAAAACAAAAAATAGATATTCCAAATGCATGGTCAACTATTTCAGGTTTACAACAATTTAATACATTAAGTCAGACATGGGATACTATTAATTTATCAACATTTACACAGTCAGCAGTTCAACAAACTATACAGGGCCTATCTGTTAATTATACAAGATATACACACAATGGTGCTACTATAGGTGCAAGACAATTAAGATTTACAACATAATAATATAAAATGGCAGGAAATAGAACAAATGGAATTTTAGGAATATCGGCAAATTTTGAACCGCAAGTAGCTGGTGCATTTGATGCAAGAGCTGTTGTACCTACTCAAGCTGATTTACTTTTAGCTACAACATGGGAAGCCAATGACGGTGGTACTTATATTTATGTAGGTATGACTGTAACTGTTGCAGAAGATTCTACACCTGCAAATAATGGTGTTTATATTTTATTAAATGTTGCAGGTTATACAAATATTAATAATTGGAAGTTTGTAGGTAGCGGTGGTGCTGGTAATCCAGGTGCAACTGGGGCTCAAGGTGCTGCTGGTGAAATAGGTGCAAGTGGTGCTCAAGGTGCAGCCGGTGGAATTGGTGCAACTGGTGCTCAAGGTGCTGCAGGTGGAATTGGTGCAAGTGGTGCACAGGGTGCTGCTGGTGGAATTGGTGCAACTGGTGCTGGTGCAACTGGAGCTCAAGGTTCTGCTGGTGAAATAGGTGCAAGTGGTGCACAAGGTGCTGCTGGTGAAATAGGTGCTAGTGGAGCTCAAGGTTCTGCTGGTGAAATAGGTGCTAGTGGAGCAACGGGTGCTGGTGAAATAGGTGCAAGTGGTGCACAAGGTGCTGCTGGTGAAATAGGTGCTAGTGGAGCTCAAGGTTCTATAGGATTAACTGGTGCAACAGGTTCTTCTGCAGGTGGTGGAAGTCTTATAGTAAAAGATGAAGGCGTACAAGTAGGTGCAACTGGATATACTACAATGAACTTTGTTGGTACCGATGTATTGGCAGAAGATAGTGGAACTCCTGGCCAAGTAAATGTTTATATACCAACGCCAACTTTCTTATCTCACTTTAATACAACAGATGGGACTAATAATGCTAGTGTGGATGGAAATAAATCTTTTACTTCTCCTAGAATTAGTTCTCCAACAGCTGAAGGTAATCCGTTCCAAACTGGTAGTGGAGGCAATACTCCGTGGGCAGGTTCAAATAAAGCTACATATGATACTCCCGTAACAACAGGAAGAATCACATACAATACTTTAAATCCATGTACAGGTTTTAGTGCAGATGCAACAGGTGATGCCAAAATTATAGTTAATGTATATCAAGCAGATGGTCTTAATATTTTAACGGGTGGTACTTTAGATACTTCTGCAACTAATGCATTATATCAAAATCAAACATTTACAAACGGTACAGGTATAACACTTCAAGTTTCAAATTACGGAGCCGATTTACCAACTAAATTTAAAGCTAGTGTTACAATCACAGTAGATGCTGGAACTATTCTTGCTGCAAATGGTTTTACTGGTGGGCGTTATCATGTTTCTTTTCAAATGACAACAGATACTACAACTGATGGTGGTAATACATACGCATATTTTGGACCAAACGGAAATTCATCAACATCTTATAATGGTGAAACTAACGATGTATTTTTTGATACAGACCCATCTACACCAAATATTAATGGTACTACAGCTATAATAGAATCTACTACACCAACTAGTATATTAACAAAACATTTAAGTGGAGTAGAATATTATATACTTAATTCACAATTTGAATTAGATGTTACTGATATTGATAATTTTAATGCTAATACTCAAGGTCGAAGTACAGCTGCTGTTTGGAATTTTAGAATACAAGGACAAGATTATGGTTTACCTACTAGACAATTAGAGGCATGGAATTTAGCTTATGGTAGTATGCCAGCATGGACAAATCAATTTGATGTGCAAAATGTAGCTTTCATATATGATACATGGGCTATAAATAATACTAACTATAGATTTAGAAATACTGATGCATTTGCGCAGGCTAATGTTTATGACCCATGGGACGTTGGTAATACAGTAAACTCTACTGGAGCTAGTATTCTAGTTGATACTTATTCTACAACAGGGAATTCAAATACTTTAAGAGAAAGGTTTGATGATGAGCAATATAGATTAGAAAGAACAGGTAGTTATTCAGCATTTAATCCAGTGGCAACATTAACTGCAACAGGATTAGCAAACCAAACAGGTTCTTCTTCTCCATTCTGCCAAGCATGTACAGTAGGAAGTAATGTTGTTCAACCACATAAATTCTTTAAAGATAACGGTGATAGTCCATCTTATGGTCAATTAACTGGTTCATTAGCTTCATATAAACCAGATAAATCAGGAACTAATCCTGACTATAGTGGTGCAGGGTATCAAGTAACTTCTACTTATCATAGGTTATTTCATACAACAGGAAGTTTAACAGATCCTATTGCATCTTTTGAATTTGAATTTAATGGTGATTTTGTTGGTGCATCTGCATATGAAGATTTAGTTAATGAAAATATTAAGATTTACATAAGAAAAGAAAATCAATCAGGTGGTGGCGGAAATACTGGTTATAGTGCAGTTCCTTTATCATTACATGGTTCGGCACCTTTTACTACAATATTGGATCCACCTAGCGGTGTTGATACAGCTTCAGCTGCATGTAGAACAACTGTATCTGGTCCAAATAATACAATCTCCGGTACATTTGGAGGATTTAACGCAACGGAAGGTTTTTATATGGAATTACAAATTGTTAATGCAGCGGTTCGTATTAACCAAATAATTATAAAATTAATTTATGCTAACGGAACTGTTGTTCAAGGTTAAGAATAAATATAAAAAGAGAATAAAGACAAATGGGATTTAGTACTACAGAAGTAAATAAGTTAACCTTTAAGGTACAGGCAGGTGGTGTTATTGATGCTGACTCAGGATCAAGATGGTATGAAGCTAGGCTAGCCTTTAGTCCTAAGGTCTTACCTTCTAGAATATTAACAAATTATAATTTAATTCCTACTGCAAATGTTTTATCTGATGCTGTAACTAATGCGGCTGCCGATCCTACTAATATAGAGGATCTTTCTGCTGCAACAAGTGCAGTGCGATTAAGTAGAGTTACAAGTGGAGCTGATAATACATGGATAGCTTATAATACTTTAGATACACCATCTTCCGGTGTTAAACAAAATTGGATTGCTCCACCGTCAGTCCCACAAGCATCTGGTGCAGGATCAGGTGGTTATGGTATTATATTATGGAGTGGTGATCCAAATGGTGCAGCTGGAACATTCAATCAAATATTTACTTCTGCTGAACAAGATAATAATCCAGGTTATGTCGGTTGGGTATGGAATTATGATATGGGAGTTTTATTCCTAGCAAATGATTTAGTAAGTGCAATATCATCAAACGCCGGCGGTAATTATAGTGGAGGATTTGAATTATATGTAACAGGATTTAGATATGTAGGTACAACCGGTGGTGGTTCTGGTTCTGCTGGTGCTACTGGTGCTCAGGGTGCAAGCGGATCACAAGGTGCAATTGGATTACAAGGAGCAACTGGTGAAGGCGGTACAATTGGTTCTACTGGATCACAAGGATCTATAGGTTTACAAGGAGCAACAGGAGAAGGTGGTGCAATAGGTTCTACTGGATCACAAGGAGCTGCGGGTGAACAAGGAGCTGTAGGTTTACAAGGTGCTACTGGAGAAGGTGGCACAATAGGTTCTACTGGATCACAAGGAGCTGCGGGTGAACAAGGAGCTGTAG
>Ga0209199_1000282_pt1 | contig 78174 bp, 82 predicted proteins | sample COGITO_mtgs_1105_7_FD_184805 | JGI IMG/M metagenome (GOLD analysis project Ga0209199, IMG submission 184805) | Pelagic marine microbial communities from North Sea - COGITO_mtgs_110523 (SPAdes) (version 2) | ecosystem: Environmental > Aquatic > Marine > Epipelagic ... | reverse complement strand
GAGCTGATACTGATCAAGCCTTTGGGCTTTTCGCTGGACGAGAAATCAGTGCGCCGCGCCGGGACCGATTATTGGAAACATGTGCATCTGACGCAATACGACGATTGGCAGAGCTTTCTGGAGGCCCGCCAACCGCCGCGTGATGCGATGTACTTTTTCGAAGAACACGGCGCGCAAAGCGTTTTTGACCCGGTTTATCAACCTGACGCCTATCTGGTGTTTGGTTGCGAATCTGCCGGTCTGCCCAAGTCGATCCTAGAGGGCCAAGACGACCGCGTTTTCAGCCTGCCGATGCGCAATCCGCGTGTTAGATCGCTGAATTTGGCGAACGTCGCGACGGCGGTGATCTATCAAGCGATGCGAACGCAGTTGGGCGGTTGAGTTTAGGGCTGGTTCCCGCCGAAATCGCTCTTGACCTAAAGTTATCTTGAACCTGTAGGCTTCATTGGAAGAGTGACAATTTGGGAGAGCTGCCGGTGCATGTTCTGACTGTTCTAGACCACCCTGACCCGACCTCGTTCAGCGCTGCTGTTGCAAAGAAATTCAAGGCGGGCGCAATTTCCAGCGGGCATACTGTTGAGATCGCGGATTTGCATGCAGAAGGATTCGATCCGCGTTACCGCATGGCCGATATCGAGGGTGATGGTCGCGCAACCACCGCAGCGGATGTTTTGAAAGAACAGGAACGCATCGCGCGCGCGGATGCGATTTGTCTTGTCTTTCCGCTATTCTGGTGGGGCATGCCAAGCATGACAAAGGGCTGGGTCGACCGGGTTTGGTCTTGGGGTTGGGCGTATGATCAGTTGGATAATCCTGAAAAATCTCTCCAACGCACGCGATCCGGTGTTCTTCTTGTACCTGCCGGTGCACGCTCTGATGAAATGGAAGAGGCGGGCTACCTTGCCGCTTTGGAAACCGCTTGGATAAAGGGAACCTTCGGCTATTTCGGATTGTCGCCGCGCAAACTCGAAGTTCTGCATGGTTCCACGGGTTCGGCAGAACGCCGACAGGCGCTCTTGGAAAGAAGCTACGCTATTGGCCGTGAACTGGAAACGCCACGCCGCCGTGATTGAGCAATGGCGTGCGCCAAGCAAATCCCAGACCTACTTATCCCGGAACTGCGCCTCACGCTTTTCCAGAAACGCGGACATGCCTTCCTTCTGATCCTCAGTCGCAAACAGCGAATGGAACACGCGCCGTTCAAACAACAGACCTTCGCGCAACGGCACTTCATAGGCGCGGTTCACGGCTTCCTTAACCACCATCACCGAAATCATCGACTTCTCGGCGATCTTGCCAGCAGCACCCAGCGCTTCATCCATCAGCTTTTTCACCGGTACGACGCGGGACACCAGACCGGAACGCTCTGCCTCTTCTGCATCCATGAAACGACCCGTCAGGTTCATGTCCATCGCTTTGGATTTCCCGACCAACCGCGTCAAACGCTGTGTGCCACCGATGCCGGCAACCACGCCAAGGTTAATCTCAGGTTGACCAAACTTTGCCGTCTCGGAACAGATGATAAAATCACACATCATCGCCAACTCGCAGCCCCCGCCCAGCGCATAACCGGAAACGGCCGCGATGATCGGTTTGCGCACGCGCATGATTTGGTCGGTTTCTGGCGTGAACAAATCACCCACAAAGGCATCGACGAAAGACTTGTCCTTCATCATCGCAATATCGGCCCCGGCGGCGAATGCCTTTTCCGAGCCGGTGATCACGATGCAGCGGACCTTTTCGTTGTCCTGACAGCCCTTCAGGCAATCGGCCAACTCTTTCATCAACTCGTCGTTCAGCGCGTTCATCGCATCGGGACGGTTCAGCGTGACCAAAGCCACATGGTTTTCCACGTCCAAGGTGATCGTTTCGTATGCCATTTAGAAAGCTCTCGTTTGCTGCGCTCAGGAGTGAGTGCATACCACGGGGAAAAAGCGGTTCAAGTTATCTTTGACATTGACCACAGTAGAAGGATGAGCGTCCTGACTGTACGATTCTGGCAATCGGTTTGCCACAATCGGGGGCGCGGCACGGCTCTCCCTCACGACCATAGACGTCAAAACTGTGCTGGAAATACCCCAATTCACCATCCGCCTGACGAAAATCGCGTAAGGATGATCCGCCCGCCTCTATCGCCTCTGCCAGCACTTCGCGGATGATCGGGACAAGCGATGCAACGCGTGCTTTTGAAATCTGCCCGGCTTTGCGGGCTGGGTGTATGCGCGCCCTGTAAAGCGTTTCGCAGACATAGATATTTCCCAACCCCGCCACGATCCGCTGATCCAAAAGCGCAGATTTGATCGGTGTGTTCCGCCCGCTGAGCGCGGCAATCAAATGCGCTTCGTGGAAATCATTACCCAAGGGTTCCGGCCCGATTGAGGCCAGCAATTTATGCGCATCTGCGGTGACGGTATCCAGCAGGTCCATCGCCCCGAACCTGCGCGGATCATTGAACGTCACCCGCGCGCCATTAGCCATGTGAAACACCACATGATCGTGTTTTTCCGCTGGCGGGTGATCATGGACAAATTGACCTAGAGGATCGCCAGAGACCAACATCCGCCCTGACATCCCCAAATGCACCAGCAGTGATTCCCCCGAAGATAAATCCGCCAGAATATACTTTGACCGCCTGCGCAGCCGCTCCACCTTTTGCCCCGTCAACCGTTCCGCCATCTGTTCCGGAAACGGCCAGCGCAGATCAGGCCGGTTCACATCAGCGCGCGTAATTACGACGCCTTCCATCGCAGGCATCAACCCGCGACGCACGGTTTCAACTTCGGGTAGCTCTGGCATGACGTCTCTCCCCTGCGGCAAATGGCAGTTTGTATCTAAGCGTCTGGCGCTATATCCCCACTTTGACAATATCGGGACTGTGATCATGACGGACAAAAGCTTTGAAAAAGGCGCAGGCCAACAGGGCACGACCCATTTTGGCGCGCAAACAGTGGCCGAGGATGACAAAGTCGGCATGGTGCGCGACCTGTTCAGCGACGTGGCCAACAAATACGACATCATGAACGATGTGATGAGCATGGGCATTCATCGCGTCTGGAAAGAAGCGATGATGGATTGGCTCGCTCCGCGCGCCGGTCAAAAGCTGTTGGATGTGGCGGGCGGCACCGGCGATGTGTCCTTCAAGTTCCTAAACCGCGCGGGCTCTGGCCACGCGACCGTTTGTGATCTGACCGAGAATATGTTGATCGAGGGCCGCAAACGGGCTGAGGCCGCCGCAATGCAAGACAGCCTTGATTGGGTCGTTGGTGACGCGATGGCGTTGCCGTTTGAGGACAACACTTTCGACGTCTATACCATCAGCTTTGGCATCCGGAACGTGACCCGTCCCCAAGAGGCGCTGAACGAGGCGTACCGCGTGTTGCGTCCCGGTGGCCGCCTGATGGTACTGGAATTCAGCCAGCTGCCCAACCCGATGATGCAAAAAGCCTACGATCTCTACAGCTTCAACGTGATCCCGCGCATGGGGCAGGTCATCGCCAATGACCGCGATAGCTATCAATATCTGGTGGAATCAATCCGTAATTTCCCGGATCAGGAAACCTTCCTTGGCATGGTCAAGGCTGCCGGTTTCGAACAGGCCAAGTATCGCAACCTAAGCATGGGTATCGCAGCGCTGCATTCCGGTTGGAAGCTATGAGAAAAGAGATCGCGTAATGCGTGGCCCGCATAACATCTGGCGGCTGATCCGCACGGGCGCGACGCTAGAACGCGCCGGTGCCATGAATGTGGTTCTCGATGCGTTTGAGGCCCCGCGCGCCTTGCGCATCCTGGCGCGTGCGTTCAGCGTGCCATTCAAATTGCTGGGCTACCGCGGTGATCCGTCGCTTGAACCTGCCCCCCGCGCGCTGACCGCTCTTGGCCCTGCCTACATCAAATTCGGGCAAATCCTGTCGACCCGGCCCGATGTGGTGGGCGATGAACTGGCCCTGCAATTGCGGGTTTTGCAGGATAAACTGCCGCCTTTCTCAATCGAGGCCGCAAAGCGCGAGGTTGAACGCGAACTGGGGCGGCCTGTTGATGAAATCTTTTCCGAATTCAGCGAACCTGTCGCGGCAGCCTCCATCGCGCAGGTTCACAAAGCGCGCATTGCCAGCACAGGCGAAGAGGTCGCGGTAAAGGTGCTGCGCCCCGGCATCGAAAAAGCCTTCTACAAGGACGTCGACGCATTCTACTTCGCCGCGCGATTGATCGAACTTGGTGCGCCGGGATCGCGCCGCCTGCGCCCGATGGAAGTGATCGAACACTTCGACGGTGTCGTCAGAGGAGAGCTTGATCTACGCCTCGAATCCGCTTCCGCCTCCGAATTTGCGGCGAACACGGAAAACGATGAAGGTTTCCAACTGCCGGAAATCAAATGGAACTATTCAGCGCGCCGGGTCATGACACTGGGCTGGGCGGATGGCGTGCCGATGGGCGACAATGCAGCGATTGACGCGGCGGGCCATGACCGCACACAGCTTGGCAACCGCGTGCTGCAACTCTTCCTCAACCACGCCCTGCGCGACGGATTTTTCCACGCTGACATGCACCAAGGCAACCTTAAGGTTGCCGCAAACGGTGACATCATCGCCTATGACTTTGGTATTATGGGCTATATCGACGAATATACCCGCCGTGTTTACGCCGAAATCCTCTACGGGTTCATCCGCCGCGACTATAAACGTGTCGCCAAAGTGCATTTTGAAGCGGGCTATGTCCCCGCTGACAAAGACGTCGAAGAATTCGCCCGTGCCCTGCGTGCTGTTGGCGAACCGATCTTCGGCATGAACGCCACCCAGATATCCATGGCGCGCCTGCTCACCTATCTATTTGAGGTTACTGAACGCTTTGGTATGGAAACCCGCACCGAACTGATCCACCTACAACGCACCATGGTCGTCGTCGAAGGGGTGGCGCGCTCGCTCAACCCCAACATCAACATCTGGGAAGTCGCCTCTCCCATCGTGACCAGCTACATTTCTAAATCCATCGGCCCGCAAGCCGTAATCACCGATTTCGGCAAAACCGCGATGATACTTGCCCGCTTTGGGCCACGCCTCCCTGATCTGGTCGAAGCAGCCCTTTTGCGCCAAAGTAATCCGCCAGCAGCACCGCGCCCCCCGCAAAAACGCTGGTACGTCCTGTCAGGCATCGCAGGCGCAGGCATCACTGCCGTGCTTATCGCCCTCATCGACGCGTTGACCTGATCCTCTTTCAATTTTTCCAGATAAACCTCTGCGGGGGTCTGGGGGTGCAAACCCCCAGCGCTCTCAATCAAGCAATCCACTCAATCGCCATCGCGATCCCCTGACCACCGCCAATACACATGGTGATCAACGCGCGCTTGCCGCCAATCCGCTCCAACTCGTACAGCGCCTTCACAGTAATAATCGCGCCTGTGGCCCCCACCGGATGCCCCAGTGCGATCGCCCCGCCATTCGGGTTCACGATTGCAGGATCAAACCCCAGCTTCTTGGACACTGCCAGCGCCTGTGATGCGAACGCCTCATTGCTCTCGATCACATCGAAGTCACTGGCCTTCAATCCGGTCCGGGCCAGCAACTTCTCAACTGCAGGCACTGGCCCGATGCCCATCACTTCTGGCCGCACGCCCGCATGGGCATAGCCCAAGATCCGCGCGCGGGGCGTTAACCCGGCCTTTTCAGCGGCATCTGCCGTCGCCAAGACAACAGCCGCTGCACCATCATTGATGCCGCTCGCATTGCCCGCCGTCACGCTGCCATCCTTCTGGAATACCGCCCGCAGGCCTGCCAGCGCCTCCAGCGTCGTCGCCTTGGGATGTTCATCCACCTCAAACGGCACCATGTCGCGCTTGACCTTCACCTCGACCGGCATGATCTGATCCGCAAAATATCCCGCCGCAATCGCTGCCGCTGCGCGCTGTTGGCTTTGCAACGCAAAGGCGTCCTGTTCTGCGCGGCTGACGTCATGTTCACCGGCGACATTCTCTGCAGTCACCCCCATGTGCCCGGTCCCGAACGGACAGTTCAGCGTCCCCAGCAACATATCAAGCGATTGCACATCGCCCATCTTCTGACCCCAACGCGCCGCAGGCGTTATGTAGGGCGCGCGCGACATGCTCTCTGCGCCCCCGGCCAGGGCAAACTCTGCATCCCCCAGCATCAGGGCCTGTACGCCCGACACAATCGCCTGCACGCCAGAGCCACACAAGCGGTTCACGTTCATTGCAGGCACACTATCAGGAACGCCCGCCTCCATCGCAGCCACACGGCTCAGGTACATGTCGCGCGGTTCTGTGTTGATGACATTGCCAAAGAACACATGCCCGATCTGACCCGGTTCAACCCCTGCGCGCGCCATCGCCGCCTTTGCGGCAACAGCACCCAATCGGGTTGGAGGTGTCTGCGCCAGACTGCCGCCAAAAGTGCCAATGGCCGTGCGCGCGCCGGACAGGATTACGATGTCTTTACTCATGGGGTGTTCCTTTCGATTTTTCTGCAGCCTGCACAAAATGCGCCCTGCTGAAAACCGAAACGTTCCGTCAGGGATTATGGCAGCAGGGGAACCCGCCCTTGATCGGTCAACACAGAACAAGCTGCGCCTTCTAAGACCGCAGCCGTCAGCGGCTTTCCGTATCCTGCGCCGGAATCAAGATTGATCCGGTTGCCATAATGCGTGGCCTGATCAACCGGGGTATGACCATGCACGATGATTTTGGGGTGCGCGGCGTCAATGCTGTGAAACTCTTTCCTGATCCACAACAGATCATGTTCTTTCTGATCCGCCAGCGCCACATCCGGGTCGATGCCAGCATGCACAAAGAACAGGTCTTCGGTCTCGTATGTCAGCTTTAGTTCGCGCAAAAAATCGACATGCGCCTGTGGGACCGCCTTTAACGCGGCTTCATGCACCGCTGTCTTCCGCAAGGACGGTTCAACTGAAACGCCATAGGACGCCATCGTCGTATCGCCACCAAGCCGTTGATGCAGCCAGTACAGTTCAACCGGCAAATGCGCGTCATGGCGGGGATAGTCTTCCATAAACCAGCTAAACATCCGGTCATGGTTGCCCATCAAAAACGTCCAGTTACGCCCCTCATCGCGCCCTTTGATCAACAGATCAAGCACACCTTTGCTGTCTGGCCCCCGGTCGGTGTAATCGCCCATAAATACGATATGCGCGTCCTTGCCGCCATCCGCCTCGATCAGGTCCAGAACGCGGTGCAATTCTGCCAATTGTCCGTGAATGTCACCAATGGCGTAGATGGGCTGGGTCATGAAACGACGTCCTCAAGCTAAAACAGCCGCCCCATGAGTGGGACGGCTGCGTGTTTTCTAACAGGGTGGTAGGGATCAGGCCACGTCGAACTGCAGCGGCTTCACTTGGGTGAACATGCCGGTTTTAATTAGCTTGGCAATCACAGGTGCAGGCACTTCTTCGTCGACATACAACAGCGCGATCGCTTCGCCCTTTACGGCGGCACGGCCAAGGGTAAAGTTGGCGATGTTCACGCCGTTTTCACCCATGGTCTGACCCAACATGCCGATGATGCCCGGCACGTCTTCGTTGGTGGTATACAGCATGTGCGCGCCCACTTCGGCGTCGATCTGGATGCCTTTGATCTGGATGAAACGCGGCTTTCCGTCAGAAAAGACCGTGCCTGCGATGGACCGCTCACGTTTGTCCGTGACGACAGTGACCTTGACGTAGCCGTCAAAAACGCCCGACTTATCCTGATTGGTTGTGCTGATCTGGATGCCCTTTTCACGGGCTACAACCGGCGCACTGACCATGTTCACATCAGGGTTCGCGCGTTTCATGATGCCGGCAACAACGCCGCAGTTCAGCGCATCCAGATTCATCTCGGCAACGGTGCCATCATACAGGATGTTGATTGCCTTGATCGGCTCATCGGTCAACTGACCAATAAACGCGCCAAGGTGACCAGCCAGCTTGAGCCATGGGCCCATAACGGCGGCCTCTTCGGCTGTCACGGATGGCATGTTGAGCGCGTTGCTGACAGCACCTGTCAGCAGATAATCCGACATCTGCTCTGCAACTTGCAGGGCGACATTTTCCTGTGCCTCGGTTGTGGCCGCACCCAAGTGCGGCGTGCAAACAACGTTGGGCAGGTTAAACAGCGGGTTCTCTGTCGCGGGCTCAGTCTTGAACACGTCAAAGGCCGCACCGGCGACGTGACCGGATTTCAGCAGATCAGCCAGTGCTTCCTCATCGACCAGACCACCGCGGGCACAGTTGATGATACGCACGCCTTTCTTGGTTTTCTCAAGGTTCTCGCGGCTCAGGATATTGGCGGTCGTTTCTGTAAACGGCACGTGAAGTGTAATGAAATCGGCCCGCGCCAGCAGCGCATCCAGATCAACCTTCTCAACACCCATTTTCTGGGCTTTCTCGTCGCCAAGGAAAGGATCGAACGCGATCACTTTCATTTTCAGGCCACGCGCACGGTCGCACACGATGCCGCCGATGTTGCCCGCACCAATTACGCCCAGCGTCTTGCCGGTCAGCTCGACACCCATGAACTTGGACTTTTCCCACTTGCCCGCATGGGTCGATGCGGACGCCTCTGGCAGCTGGCGCGCCACGGCGAACATCATCGCAATCGCGTGTTCAGCGGTGGTGATCATATTCCCAAAAGGCGTGTTCATCACGATAACACCATTCTTGGACGCAGCTTCCTTGTCGATGTTGTCGGTGCCTATGCCTGCGCGGCCAATCACTTTGAGGTTGGGCGCATTGGCGAGGATCTTTTCGGTCACTTTGGTGGCGGAGCGGATGGCAAGACCATCGTAGTTGCCAATGACTTCGGCCAGCTTGTCCTTGTCTTTGCCAAGGTCGGGCTGAAAATCAACGTCGATGCCGCGGTCTTTGAAGATTTGCACAGCCGCGTCGCTGAGTTTGTCGGAGATAAGTACTCTGGGAGCCATTGTGGCGTTCCTTTGTGATGTTGAAATGGTGCGCGATAAATGCGCACCCTAATAAAGGGATGGGGTGTACGCCGTAGGGTGCGCATTCATTGCGCACCGCCACACCGTCGTTATGCGGAAATTTCAGCCTCGAAAGCCCAGTTGAGCCAGGGCAGCATCGCCTCGATATCCGAGGTTTCAACCGTGCCACCACACCAGATGCGCAGACCCGCAGGGGCATCGCGGTAAGCACCGACATCAAGGGCCACATCCGCGTCCGCCAGCCGTTTTGCAACCGCTTTGGCAAAGGCTGCACCGTCCGTGATGCGCTGATCGTTGAACTTCAAACAGACCGAAGTGTTCGACCGCGTCGCCGGATCAACAGCCAGAAACTCCAGCCAATCATGCGTGTCGACAAAATCGGCAATCGCCTTTGTGTTCGCATCTGCACGGCCAATCAGACCTTGCAAACCGCCCACAGATTTCGCCCATTTAAGCGCCTGCAAGTAATCCTCGACACACAGCATCGAGGGGGTGTTGATCGTCTCACCTTTAAAGATACCCTCGACCAGCTTGCCGCCTTTGGTCATGCGGAAAATCTTGGGCAGGGGCCATGCGGGTGTATAAGTCTCCAACCGCTCAACCGCGCGGGGCGACAGGATCAGCATGCCATGCGCGGCCTCGCCGCCCAGCACTTTCTGCCAAGAGAACGTTGTCACATCCAGCTTGTCCCAAGGCAGGTCCATCGCGAATGCAGCAGATGTCGCATCACATAAGGTCAGGCCCGCACGGTCCGCCGGGATCGCGTCACCATTGGCCATGCGCACGCCAGAGGTCGTGCCGTTCCATGTGAAACAGACGTCATTATCATAGTTCAGCGCAGCCATATCGACGATCTCGCCGTAGTCCGCTGTGTGTGTGGTCGCCTCGATCTTGAGCTGCTTGACCACATCGGTGACCCAGCCAGACCCAAAGGACTCCCATGCGACCATTTGCACGGGGCGTTCGCCCAGCATGGTCCACATCGCCATCTCATAGGCGCCAGTGTCGGACGCCGGCACAATGCCGATGCGGTAATCGGCAGGCACGCCCAAAATCTCGCGCGTCGTCTCGATCGCCTCCAGCAGCTTGGCTTTGCCAACAGCAGCACGGTGCGACCGGCCCAAAGGCGCGTCTGCGAGATTGTTCAATTCAAAAACGGGGGGTTTGGCGCAAGGGCCAGATGAAAAACGCGGATTTGTTGGTCGCGTTGTCGGTTCACGCACGTCGCCGTGCGGTGCAGATGTCGTAATAGCCATGAATGCTATCCTCTCAGATATGCGCCCTTCGTTGGGGAAGGGTGTCCCACGGTCGGGATTACGTACCCCCGGTAAAAACAGCAATAGGCAAAGAATGTTGCCATGTAGCTAAATGCAGCTTTTTGCTGGGCCATTGCGGAACGCATGTTTCCGATAGGCACAAATCTGACAGGTGGCCCAAGGACTTTGCCTTTTAGCTGTCGCACATGGACCTTTGGCAATTGGGCCCTTTTGGCGATCCTATTTGTAAATATCAGGCAGGAGGGTTGTAGAAACCGCAGGTACATATGCAATGAACAAGACGATCACGAACATACTGAGCACGAACGGAACAGCCCGTGCCGCGATCTTGAGTATGGATTCGCCTGTTATGCCCGACACGACAAAGAGGTTCAGGCCGAGGGGCGGCGTAATAAAGCCTACGCCCAACGCCGTAATCATCATGATGCAGAACTGTATTTCGTTCATGCCGATGTTTTCGGCGAGTGGCTGAAGGATCGGGGCGAGGATCACGATATTGGGCGTGGTTTCCATCACACAGCCCGCCGCGATCAGAATGCCGATCATCAACAGGATCAGGATCCAAGGCTCTTCTGTCAGGCCCGTGACAGAGGTCACAAAACCTTGCGGGACGCCCATGATTGCCAGCGCTTCGGCCAGCGGCGCTGAAAAGGCGATGATCGGAAGGATCACACCATTGACTTTGGCAGAGCTAAGCAACATCGCGGGAAAGTCGGCAAACCGTAACGTGCCAAGGATGAACCCCATGGCAATCGTGACCACAACAGCCAACGCGCCTGCCTCTGTCGGGGTCAAGCGACCCGAAAAGATACCATAAAAGATGATGCCGGGCACGATGAACGCATACCAACCCGACTTGAGAGAGCGGCCCAGATTGCGCAGCCATTCGCGGAATGTCAGATTACCGCCGCCCTCGTAGGAATAGATGCGGTTGACGACAAGGTTGGTGATCAGAATGGAGACGAGGATGCACAGACCCGGGATCAATGCTGCCAGAAACAAGGTAGAGGCAGATATGCCCAACACGAGGCCTATAATGATGTAGGCAATCGAAGGTGGGATCAGGATGCCGGTACAGGCGCCTGCCGCGACCAGCGCACAGGCGTAGGGGCGTGGATAACCGGCCTCAACCAGCCGTGCGATGGTCATGCGACCCACCGCAGCGGCCCCTGCTGCATCAGAGCCGGAAATCGCAGCGAACATGCCACAGACCAACACGGTGGCAGACCCGAACCCCCCCTTGGTAAAGCACGTCAAAGCTTCGGCCACGTCGAGGAATTTCCGCGACAGACCGGTTCGTACCAACACGTCTCCCGTCAGGATAAAAAGCGGGATCGCCGTAAGCGCAAAGGCGTCGATGCCTGTGAACAACCGCTCGCCGACAAGCGACAGAGGCAGGTCGCCAGACATCAGCAACATCAGAATGGCGGAGGATCCAATGGCGGCCCAGACGGGCACAGCTGTCGCAATGAGCGCGACAAAGAGGATGACAGGAACGTAGAAGTCCCAGCCAAGTTCAACGGTTTGTGCGACAGTATTCCAAAGCATCCCGGCGGTCCTCAATCAAACAGCGTGTCGCCCTCGTAGACGGGTTTGCCCGTCTTGAGGGAAATGAAGTCTCGACGGAGTGACTGGAGCAGGCGCCAGATCATCAGGCCGAACCCGGTGGGAACCGCCATCAAAAACCAGACCTTCGAGATGCGTAAACCGTCCGTCACGGACCCAAACTTGTAGGACACATGGACAGATTCAAACGACCAATAGAGCGCGATCACTGCGACGACCATCATGACGATGTCACCAAACATATACAGCAGCGCCTTGGGCCGTGGGCTGAGGTAGTGCATGATCACATCAATGCGGATGTGCGCGCGTTCTTTTACGGCTGCCGCGGCACCAACCCAGGCGAGGTAGATGAACGAATATCGCACGATTTCCTCGCCCCAGATGGACGAGTAGGCGAAAACCTCCCGGCGCAGCACTTCGACAGCCATCGTGATGACGAGCATCACGTAGAAAGTCAAAAGCAGCCAGCGTTCAGCATTCTGGTCAAATTTGCGCAGGTAATCCATGTCTGGCCCAATCGTTTCCCACGAGGAAAGATGACGCTGGCGCGCATCCGCTTTGATCATGGTGAGAAAATGGAAGGGCGGGCACCCTGTGTGGGCACCCGCGCCGACTTTATGCGTCGTGGACGTAGTATTTGCCCTGCGTGCCAGCGGCTTCTTCCATCTTGGCAAAAGCGTCCATTGAACCTGCAAGCTCAACCTTGAACTCATCCCATTCGGAACGCTGGTAACCGCCTGCGGCTTTCCATTCTGCCAGTTGATCTTCGGACAGGCTGTGGAATTGAACGCCGGCTTTGGTCAGCTCGGCCATGGCGTGGGTGCGGGCGGACGGGACTTTGGCAAGGTTCTGGTGCGCCGTCATTTCGGAGCCCCACATAATGCCTTCCTGAACGTCGGCAGGCATGGTGTTGAACCATTCGAGGTTGCACGAATACACCTGCGAATCCGGTACGGCCTGCGTAAAGGTGACATGCGAAAGGATGTCCTTGAAGCCGAACACATAAAGCGCGCCGACAGAGGGGTCGAGCGCATCGGCCACACCTTGCTGGATGGCGGAAGGTGTTTCACCCCAAGCGACCGGCGTCGGGTTGGCGCCCACAAGGCGGTAATACTGCTGAAGCATCGCTGAGCCCGGTACGCGGAACTTCACCCCGTTCAGATCGGACGGTGTGATGACAGCGCCAGCGCCGCCCTTGCGCACCGCAACGACACGGGGGTCGATGTTGACGTAGAACAGGGGCTTAAAGCCGTTCTCTTCGATTTTCGGCGTCACGTTCGCGCTCCAGAAATCGGAATTCACCAGGTTGGTGAAGCGCTGGTTGGACCCGCACAAGTAAGGCATGTTGATCAGGTCAACGGCGGATGCAAACGGCGCAAAGTTTGCCAGAGAATGCTGTGCGGCTTGAATGGTGCCGCCCTGTACGGCCTGCACAAGTGCCCCGCCCGCGCCAAGTTGACCACCAGGCGCTAGTTTAACGTAGATCTTGCCGTTGGTTGCGTTCTGGATGTTCTCTTTCAGGTCGAGCTGCATGATCGGATAGCTGCGCGATGCGCCCAGCACATAGGCCGTGGCAAGCGTCATTGTGTGCTCGGCTGCGGCCTCGCGGTCACGCTCTTCGTTGGCTGACTGGGCCGCGGCCTCAGTTGACCAAAGCGTGCCTGCAGCCCCTGCAACCAAAGCAGTTGTGAAACCGGCTGTTGATGCGATCTTCAGGAAATTCCGGCGCTCGGCCGACGCAAGCTCTTTGCGGTCTTGGATATCCATTTGGTTCTCCTCCCTTTAGGACTTCTTAACTGTCGTCGTTTTTCGAACGTTCAGCTTCTTTTCTTAGTATCGCGACGACGAAAATCACCGACGCGAAAGACAGAACCAACATCTCTCCGATGTCCCCGAGGAACGCACTGTCCGCAAAAGCTCCCAAGGCGACGTTCACAAAGAACACCGCAAAAACAATGAATGAGCTAATGAGGAACACTGAAGCCTCCCGGTGACTGGTTCAAGAGTGAGTGTAAGCGCTTACACTTGATTCGTGCAAGCGTTTACATAATTGCGAGTGTGCAATGTGTAATATGGTCCTATGATGCTGGAACAACCAACGGGAAAGGGTTCGTCACAGCCATGACCACGCCGCGGTCCATTCCAACGCTCGATGATGTTGCGCGCGTCGCTGGTGTGTCGACAGCGACCGTGTCGCGCTGCTTGAACGAAGAACAAAAAGTATCGGCTAAAACCCGCGAGCGGGTCATGAAGGTTATCAACGAGCTGGGCTATACGCCCAACTTTAACGCGCGGGCGATGGCCGCGAAACGAACCAACACAATTGGTGCAATTATTCCCACGATGGAAAACGCGATCTTTGCAAGAGGTCTGCAGGCGTTTCAGGAGACCCTGTATGCCTCGGGCTATAATCTGTTGGTTTCAAGTAGCGCCTATCAACCCCAGCTTGAGGCCGAGCAAATCCGCGCCCTTGTTGCGCGGGGCGCGGACGGTCTTTTGCTGATCGGGTACGCGCGTGGACAGGAAGTCTATGACTATCTTGAAAGGCGCGGCATTCCGACAATGTTGGCGTGGGCCTCGCTGCCTGATCGTGATCACGCTTCGGTCGGGTTCGACAATTGTGCGGCGATGCGGATGCTTGCGGATCGGGTGCTTTCGATGGGGCATATCAGGATCGCGGTGATTTCAGGTATCATCCAAGGCAATGACCGTGCTGAAGGCCGATTGCGCGGGATCAAGGAAAGCGTCGCCGCGCACGGCCATGATCCTGACCAGATACCGGTTATCGAAACGTCTTACGAAATCGAAAACGGGGCGGCAGCATTCGAGACGCTGATGCAGATCGACCCCAAACCAACTGTTGTGATGTGCGGAAACGATGTTTTGGCTGCCGGGGCGATCAGCAAGGCGCACGAGCTTGGGTTGCGTATCCCCGATGACGTTTCAATTACCGGTTTTGACGACATCGAATTGGCCAGCATCCTGCAACCCCAACTGACCACCGTACATGTGCCCCACCGTGAAATGGGATGCATCGCCGCAAAAGAGTTGATTGATATGGTCGAAGGACGCAGCACGGGCGCAAAGCAAGAGCTCGCGGTTTCGATCTCTATGCGAGGATCATTAAGGCAAATCTAGCCAGCGTGTGCAATTGTGGCTGGTCCAAACTGCTAGCCCTTGCCTTCGGGGGTATTGAGCAAGGCCAAAACCGCCTGCTTCAACACAGTCAAACGTGTCGCAAGAACGCCCCGGTTTGCCGCGTTGTGTTTCGCGTTCATGCTGCTTGAGTAGATAAAATCGGCAATTTCCGGAGCCTTAAGCCGAAGCTGTGATCCTTTCGGGGTGTGCGCATGGACAAGAGCCTCAAACCGCGCGTTGGTTTGTTTAGCGATTTCGGCCATTTCATCCTGTGCAATCGCGTTGATACCATCAATCAGATCAGCGGCCTCTGGCGAGTTTTGGACGATATCGTACCAATTTAACGGTCCCAGTTCAAAGAACGTATCCAGTTTGTCGCTCAGACTGCTTTGCAAGTGCCATTTGGCGTCAACCGCAGCCATCGTTTGGTCCGACACAAAGCGCAAGGTCGCCCGCAACACGGCCTCCTTGCTTGGGTAGGCATTATAGAGGGTTTGGCGCGCTACGCCGGCCTCGCGCGCAATATCGTTCATTGTGGTTTTGCGCACCCCGTATCGCGCAAATACGGCTTGCGCAGCTTGGAGCAGCATCAGGTTCCGGTCATTCATGCGTTGTTCTTCATCTTGCTGGCTTTGATTGTCAGTTTGGACATATGTATCATTAATGTCTACTAGTACAAAACGCAGGTGTAATGTAGGCAATAGTGAATGGCTCGCACGTATCGGCTTTTGTTTGCACCGACCAGCGCGGCGCAAAGTCTGTCGTTACACCTGTGCCAGCCCGCTGCGAACGCTGGCGGGCCGGTAGGTCGCAAAACCGGCGACACGGCAGTTTATGCCAGCGTCGTCTTAGCAAGAGAGAACAGCAAAATGGCGAACAAAGAACCGAGCAAGACCCTGATGGACAGCGGTTTTACGAACTGGACAGCAGATCAATTGCCTGACTTGACGGGCAAGGTCTATGTCATCACCGGTGGCAATTCTGGGATCGGGTTGGAGGCTGCCAAGCACCTTGGAAAAGCGGGTGGCGACATCGTTCTGGCATGCCGGTCAGACAAGAAAGCACAGGAAGCCGCAGGCCGACTTCGGACACATGTTCGCGGTCAGGTGGATACCATTCAACTGGACCTCAGCGATCTATCTTCTGTCCGCAAAGCAGCCGAAGAAATACGCGTGAAATATCCCAGAATCGACGCGCTTATTAACAATGCCGGCATCATGCAAACCCCCGAACTGCAAACCGTCGATGGTTTTGAGATGCAGTTTGGAACGAACCACCTTGGGCATTTTCTGTTGTCAGGGCTGCTGATTGACACGGTCGAGGCGGCTGCCGGTCGTGTTGTGACGCTATCAAGCATTGCGCATCTCACCGCAAAGATCCGCCTTGATGATCTGATGGGCAGGAAAAAATACACCCCGACGGACGCATATTTTCAAAGCAAAGGCGCGAACCTGTTGTTCGCACTTGAACTGGATCGACGACTGCTGGCGTCAGGGCGAAAGGCGATCAGCATTGGCTGCCATCCGGGATATACAAACACCAACCTGCAAAGTACCGGCCCGACGGGTTTCTTTAACGCGCTTTACAAAATTACAAACCCTTTGCTTGCACAATCCGCACCCGATGGTGCCTTGCCCACAGCGTTGGCCGCCGCAGGGACGCAGGCGAAACGCGGTGGATATTATGGTCCGACCAGTTTGGGGGGCATGCGCGGGCCTGTCGGTGACGCAAAAGTGGCGTCCTATATCCTCGACGCGGATACGGCCAAGAGGCTTTGGGATCAAAGTGAAAAGCTTGTTGGCCATCAATGGGCGTTCTGACGTAACGCGATGCAGACAGTGATGGTAGTTTGAGGGGAAAGCCCCGGAACCGGTCGCCCCGTATGACCGACAGCCGCGCAACCCTTTCCCTCATATCCTTCGTTGGAGAAGTACGGCTGTGGCGCGGCGCGCTCTGGTGCAATCGCTGAAATGTGGCTAAACCGCCGGTCGGTCGTATTTTTGGCGACACACCTGACGCGGATCGAAAGTTTTGCCCATGTTTACCATCATCTTGCTTACCTCACCCAAGGCCCGCACCCTTGATCCCGCATTGGTCGACAGCTTGCGCAACGCTTGGGGCGGTGGTGATGCGCTGTGGTTAAGCGCGGATGAAGCGGCGGAATTCACGGTGCCCGTCGCGCCTGCGAATTTTGAAGAAGTCTGGGAAAGCTGTCAGGCAATGGGTGTTGATCTAGTCTTGGTTCAGACAGCCACGCGGCGCAAAAGGATGCTTTTGGCCGATATGGACAGCACCATGATCGAACAGGAATGCATTGACGAGCTGGCCGAGGTGGCGGGCGTCGGTGCGCATGTCAAAGCCATCACCGCGCGGGCCATGAACGGTGAGCTGGATTTTGAGGGGGCGCTGAACGAGCGGGTCGCTTTGCTGAAAGGGCTGGATGCAAGCGTCATCGACAAGGTGTTGGCAGAGCGGATCACACTTATGCCCGGCGGAATAACACTGCTGGCCACCATGAGAGCGCATGGGGCGCACGCGGCTTTGGTATCGGGTGGATTCACGGCCTTTACGGCGCGGGTGTCAGAGATGCTGGGGTTTGACGAAAACCGTGCGAATACACTGATTATCAAAGACGGTGTGCTGACGGGTCAGGTCGGGATGCCGATCCTTGGCAAGCAGGCCAAGGTGGATGCGCTGGAAGAAATTACAGCCCGGTTGGGTTTGGCGGCAGGTGATGTGATTGCGGTGGGTGACGGTGCGAATGATCTGGGCATGCTGGGGCGCGCAGGCTTGGGCGTGGCATTGCATGCCAAGCCATCTGTTGCGGCGCAATGCGATGTGCGCGTGAATTTCGGCGACCTGACCGCCCTGCTTTTTGTGCAGGGGTATGGCCGGAGTGATTTCGCCGCGTGACCGCGGCGACCGTTCGGGCGCATGGTTCGGCATCCATCGGTCTTGATCCGATGGTGCACCATGAACGAGCTGCGGAAAGTATTTAAGGCCAAAAAGAAATTATAAGAGGGATGTTGCGGGTTTGAGTGTGCCCGTCACAACGCCCCCCCAGTTCGCGATCGGGGCGTTCATCCGCCTGAGGGTTGCGGGGTGGTTCGCGTCAAGCACACCCAATTTCACCAACAGTGCCGCAATTGCACATTCGGCGGCGCGGGTGGTGCCGCAAGCGGCCTTGAGCGCGATGCCAAGCTTTTGTTCCGGTAGAATTGCGATGAAGAACCCTTCGGCACCGGTTTTCACCGCTACTTTACCGTTCATCGCGCGCATCAGTTCGGTACAGGCGCGGCCCTCGCCTGCGACCAGTTCGGGATGCAGGCGCATCGCCTGATGCAAGCGTGCTTCGGCAGAGCCGTCAGGGGCAGCCGCGAAATGGGCCATCGCGCGGGCCATACCATGCAATGTGCAGGCGTAGTTTGGTGCAGAGCAGCCGTCGATGCCGAAGCCGGGGGAGGTTTCGCCAGTGGTCCGCTCGAACGCTTCCAGACAGGCGCGTTGGACCGGATGGGCGGGGTCGATATAGTCTGCGTCGCCGCCCAGATGCTGGTTCAGGGTCAGGAAACCTGTGTGCTTTCCAGAGCAATTGTTGTGGATCTTGCAAGGCGTTTCATGCGCGCGGATCAAGGCGCTACGCGCGTCCGTGTCACGTGGTTCTTGCGGACCACACCGGAATGCAGTGTCGTCCAGTCCCAGCGTATTCAGCCAGACGCCGACGCGGTCGGTATGGATCGCGGCCGCCTCATGCGATGCGCACGCCAGCGCCAGTTGTTCGGTTGTCAGTCCCGCTTTGTCTGCGGCACCCGAGGTGATCAGGGGCAGGCCCTGAATCATCTTTGACGACGACCGTGGCAGGATCACTTTCTCGGGATCGCCCCACGCTTCGACGATATCGCCGCCTGCATCGCAGATGACGGCATGGCCATAATGGACGCTTTCAAGAAAGGCGCCGCGCCAGATTTCTGCAAAAGGGGCTGGTTGGGTCATCATTTCACCTGCTGTTTGCGCGAAAACCTGCCAATCAGGGTTTCGCCTGTCGCCTGTTTGACGTTAATATGCTTGTTGTCGACAAGATAACAGGCGCTTGCATAAGAACGGTACCCGAATACCGTCGCTGGGGTCTGGGGCATATTGAGGTTTGTGACAGCTGGAGTCTGTAAAGATGGGAATTCGAAAGACGTTAGGGTGCGCATTTGGGCTGACGGCCTTGTTGGCATCCGGTGCGATGGCGCAAGATCAAAGCACAAACAGGGTTGCAGCCAAGACCGACTGGAGCGTCTTCGTTGAGGACAATCCGACAGAGTGTTGGGGCGTGTCCACGCCGAAAGAAACTGTCAACTCGCGCGATGGGCGTGTGGTTGCTGTGAACCGTGGGCAAACGCTTTTGATGGTGTTTTATCGGCCGTCTGCGGGTGCGAAGGGTCAGGTCGCCTTTACTGGTGGTTATCCGTTTGCGCCGGGATCGACCGTGAACATGAATATTTCTGGCGATTCGTTTGAATTGTTCACGGAAGGTGAATGGGCGTGGCCAGCGACCACCGATGATGATGCCAAGATCATTGCAGCGATGAAGCGCGGCGCGGACGCGGTATTGTCTGCCCGGTCCGGTCGCGGGACGAACACCAAAGATACGTTTTCGCTGCTTGGGTTTACGGCCGCTGTAGAGGATGCGGCAAATCGTTGCGGTGGATAAGGTCAGTATTTCGCACAGATTTGGGTGTTGTGCGGGATGATCCATCTTGGGGCTTTGCCCCAAACCCCAGAGGTTATTTGGAAAATTGAAGCATAAGGGGGGTGTGAGCCCGCCCTTGTTTTTACTATCGGGGTGTTTTGTGTATGAAGACGCAACCGTTGTTTAAGTGAGTCGTATCAAATGTCTGCCAATGCCCCCATCACGCAAGACGTCCATACCATTCCGCGCAAATTGCCGGATGGGCCGGTAAACCTTGTCGGGTTGACCCGCGAAGGGATGCGCGATGCGCTGATTGCCGAGGGGACGCCGGAGAAACAGGCCAAGATGCGGGTGGGGCAAATCTGGCAGTGGATTTACCAATGGGGAAAGCGCGACTTTGACGAGATGACGAATCTTTCCAAAGGGTTTCGTGCCGAGCTGGCCGAGAAGTTTGTGATCGAGGTGCCCGAGGTTGTGACCCGTCAGGTGTCAGAGGATGGCACGCGCAAATATCTGGTGCGCATTGCAGGCGGGCATGAGGTCGAAGTTGTTTACATCCCCGAAGAGGGGCGCGGCACGCTGTGTGTGTCGTCGCAGGTGGGCTGTACGCTGACCTGTTCGTTCTGCCACACCGGAACACAGAAACTGGTGCGCAACCTTACCGCTGGTGAGATCATAGGTCAGGTCATGATAGCCCGCGATGATCTGGACGAATGGCCAGAGGTTGGCGCGCCCAAGGACGAGACGAGGCTTTTGTCGAACATTGTGCTGATGGGCATGGGCGAGCCGCTGTATAATTTTGAGAACGTCCGTGACGCGATGAAGATTGCAATGGACCAAGAGGGCATTCAACTCTCGCGCCGCCGCATTACCCTGTCCACTTCTGGTGTCGTGCCGGAGATTGCGCGCACCGCACAGGAAATCGGCTGCCAGTTGGCGATCAGTTTCCACGCGACCACGGATGAGGTGCGCGACAAGCTGGTGCCGATCAACAAGCGCTGGAACATCGCGGAATTGGTCGAGGCACTGCGCGCGTACCCCAAGGTGTCAAATTCAGAGCGGATCACGTTCGAGTACGTCATGCTGAACGGTGTGAACGACAGTGACGCGGATGCACACCGGCTGATTGAGCTCATTCGCGGTATTCCGGCCAAGATCAACCTGATCCCTTTCAACGAATGGCCCGGTGCGCCGTATACGCGGTCGTCAAACAACCGCATCCGCGCGTTTGCCGACATCATTTATAAAGCGGGCTATGCCTCACCGATCCGCAAGCCGCGTGGCGAAGACATTATGGCCGCCTGCGGCCAGTTGAAGTCCGCGACGGAGCGGGAGCGTAAATCGCGCAAACAGATCGCCGCAGAGGCAGGCGTGGCGGGCTAAGTGACACCCGAGACCTATCTGGTTGCGGACAACCTGCCAGGCAAGCTCTGGATTCTGCCTTGCGCCGATGCAGACGGTCTTGAGCGCGCAGTCCGCCATTTTGGCGATCTGGGTTTCGACACGCTGGTGTCGTTGCTGCCGGATGACGAGATGGCCGATCTGGGTGTTCTGGACGAGCCCCGCCATTGTATTGATCACGAAATAGACTTCATTTCTTATCCGATCGTTGATTTCGGGCTGCCGGATGCGGCTGCGTTTGCTGCGCTGATTCATCGGATATCGACGCTATTGCGGGCGGGTCACGGGGTCGGTGTGCATTGCCGTGCGGGCATCGGGCGTTCGGGAATGGTGACGGCGGGGGTTCTGATGGCGCTGGGTCAAAGCAGTGCCGAGGCCATCGCAACGGTATCCTGCGCGCGCGGTGTTTCGATTCCCGATACAGTTGAGCAAGCCGGTTTTATCGCAGGTTTAGCAGCCAAGCTGAAAAGTGGCAGTGCCGGAAGCATCTGAAAATATTTAGTTAAACACAACAAACCCGCACATGATGCGCAGCGCTCGGCACATGAAATGACCCTTGTTCTGCCGTATTCCAGCGCCATTGCGGCCATGATCCATGCGCAGACTGTTTCTATCGGAACTTAATCTGGAGAAATCTTATGTCCGTCATGTTTAACAGCGACCCCTTCATCACCGCGCAGGTGATCGACCTTGTTTTGCGCGAGCGTGAAAGCTCCCTTTCGCAGCGCGAATGGAAACACCGTCTGGCCGGCTATGGCTACGCGATCAAAGACACCGAGAGTGGTCAGGTTGTTGAGACCCTTCCGCATCATGCCGAGATTTGTGTTTTGCCGACAGCCGTCGCGGTCGCCTGACCTGATTTAGAAGGTGCTACCTGCCCGGAATGCTATCCCGCGTTGTTGGCGCATCCCAGTTCTCGATCGCGTCCATCGCTTCGTCTGCTGTTTCAACAAAGCGGAACAGGTCCAGATCTTCTGCTGAAATTGTGCCTGCATCTGCCAGCGCATCCCAGTTGATGATTTTTTGCCAAAACGCCTTGCCGAACAGCAAGAATGGCACTCTTTGCATGCGGCCCGTCTGGATCAGGGTCAGCGCTTCGAACATCTCGTCCATGGTGCCGAAACCACCGGGAAAGACACAGATCGCCTTTGCGCGCATCAGGAAATGCATTTTCCGGATGCCGAAGTAGTGAAAGTTAAAGCACAACTCGGGCGTGACATATTCATTTGGCGCCTGCTCGTGTGGCAGCACGATGTTCAGGCCGATAGACTTGCCACCGGCGTCTATGGCACCGCGGTTGCCCGCTTCCATCACGCCGGGACCACCGCCGGTTACGATAACATCCTCATGCCCGCCACCTGCCATTGATTTCAACGTCATCAGCCGCGCAAATTCGCGGGTCTCATCATAGAACCGCGACAGTTCTGCCAACGTCTCGGTGCGCGCCGTGTTTTTGTTGGCAGGTGCGGGAATGCGCGCGCCGCCAAACAGCACGATTGTCGATACGATCCCCTGTTCGTCCAATATCATCTCTGGCTTGAGCAGTTCCAATTGCAGACGCACGGGGCGCAATTCATCGCGGCACATGAAGTCATCATCTGTAAACGCCAGTTTGTACGCGGGCGCGCGTGTCTGGGGTGTGTCAGGCGCCGCCTCTGCCGCCGCGCGGTCGGTCGAGGCGTAGCGTAAAGGGTGGCTGCGTGAATCTTCGGTCATTCTGGGGTCTCCGGCTTTGAGTTGAGGGTGAACGTGACGGTGATGCAGCCGACTTGCAAGGCAGCGTCGTGCGATATGGTCTGCGAATGCACAATTGACGGCAGAGTGCGCGTTGACGACACTCTGTGTTATTCAGACAGAGGGCACCGGTATGTTGTTAAAATCCCAGATTTGCGATTTCGGGTGGCAGGCACCCAATTTCGACCTCGCCACACCTGATGGCCAGCGCTTTACCCGCGATCAGGCTATGGGCCCCAAAGGGTTGCTGGTCGCGTTTATCTGCAATCACTGCCCCTATGTAATTGCCCTGATTGACCGGTTGGCGGCTGACATGCAGGCACTGCAAGCTGATGGGGTCGGTTGCGTTGCGATTATGTCGAATGATTATCGGGACTATCCCGCCGATGCGCCAGACAAGATGACTGCCTTTGCCAAGGTGCACGGGCTATCCGCGCCCTATCTTGTCGACGAAGACCAGTCTGTTGGTCAGGCGTATGGTGCCGTTTGCACGCCCGACTTTTTCGGCTTTGACGCAACGGGTGGGCTGCAATACCGGGGCCGCCTGGATGATGTCGGGATGCGCGATGACCCGGCCACCCGCGTGCCTGAATTGCTAAACGCAATGCGGCAGGTGGCGCAGACGGGGCAGGGACCAAAGACGCAAACACCATCAATGGGTTGCTCTATCAAATGGCGCTGAATGATTGCGCCAAGGCCGTGCCACAGGTATAGCGGCGCAAACCAAACCCTATTCAGGAGGCCCCCATGTCCAACGCCCAACTCGAAACAGCCATCGAAGCCGCATGGGACACCCGCGATCAGATCACCTCTGCGACCACTGGTGAAACACGCGATGCCATCGAAACCACATTGAATGCTCTGGACAGTGGTTCCTTGCGCGTTGCCGAAAAGCAGGACGACGGCAGTTGGCATGTAAACCAATGGGCCAAAAAAGCGGTGCTGCTGGGCTTTCGCATCAAGGACATGGAGCATCAGGAAGGTGGCCCGCAGGGTGCCGGATGGTGGGACAAGGTCGACAGCAAATTCAAAGGCTGGGGCGATGCCGAATGGAAAGAGGCCGGTTTCCGTGCTGTGCCCAACTGCGTCGTGCGCCGTTCTGCCTATATCGCGCCCGGCGTTGTGCTGATGCCATCGTTTGTGAACATCGGCGCTTATGTTGATTCAGGGACGATGGTTGACACATGGGCCACGGTCGGTTCCTGCGCGCAAATCGGCAAGAACGTACACCTGTCGGGTGGCGTCGGCATTGGCGGTGTGCTTGAGCCGATGCAGGCAGGCCCGACAATCATCGAAGACAATTGTTTCATCGGTGCCCGCTCCGAAGTGGTCGAAGGCTGCATCGTGCGCGAGGGTTCGGTTCTGGGCATGGGCGTATTCATCGGCCAATCCACCAAAATCCTGGACCGCGAAACCGGTGAAGTCATGTACGGCGAAGTGCCTTCCGGCTCTGTGGTTGTGGCGGGTTCCATGCCCTCCAAGAATGGTGTTCACCTCTATTGCGCCGTGATCGTCAAGCGCGTGGACGAGCGGACCCGCTCCAAAACTTCGATCAACGAGCTGCTGCGCGACTGACGCAAACCGCTTTTCAAAACCTACAGATCGCGCTAGGGCTGCCTCTCATCACGAAAGGCGGCCCTTGTCATGTCCGACACCAAAAAGCCCAAAAAACCCTCGCGCCAGCAGGTCTATACGCTGTTGGTCCAGATTGGTCGCAAAGACGGTGATGGACTGCCGGAGGGCGCAACCGGTGCCGCACTTGTGTGCTATGCGTCGGGCATTGATGAGGCCGAAGCCGTGCGCGAAACCGTCGCGATCCTGAAACAGGCCGATACTAATCCGCTTGATGTCACAGGGTATGGGACGCTGGCTGAACGCGAGGCTGAAGGCCACGAGATCGACACAGAAGAGCGTGCGCTAATGCAACGTGCGCTGGAAGAAAATTCTGTCATCGTCGCCCACATGACGCCGTTCTTTGGCGATGATGATGCCAGCGATGAACTGCCCTAAAGTCTAAGCCGCCCTTCGCCGGGCCAGATGAATGGCATCGTACCAGCGCAGAACCTGATGTACGGGCTGGCGATGTTCCGGTAAATGGGCGCCCTCTAGACTCCCCAGAACGGTGCTGGGCAGCAATTGGGCGTCGCGGCGAATACGTCCGATATAGAGGCTCTCAACCGCGGTTCCTGCTGCAATCAGCGTCTCGTGCTGGGGCAAAAGCAATTGTGCATAGGTGATCGTCGGGCCTGACGCCTCTTCGATGGCCGCGAACCCGTTGACCAGATGCCGCGCGGGGACCAACACCGCCTCCCGATTAAAAAGATACTCCACTTCGGGCCCGTCAATGATCAACCGCTGATCTGGGCTGACGATGATATCCTGCTGCAACCCGAAATAGGGCGCGCGCAGGCGGATGGGCCGGTAGCTGCCCCGCGCGGGCACGGTGCGTTCAATGCGCTCAAGTACCGGCACAACACCGGTATTGCGGGTGTTCACGGTATCGCCGCGTTTGAGACTGCGCAGCAGCTTGTAGCCCCAAGGGGTCTCAAGCGGGGTTTCCGCAAGCATCGTGGGCATCGGACCAATCGGTTCAATCTGGTCTGAGAGTGCTGCAAAAATCATGTCGCTGGCAAAGGAATGATCCCCGCGCCCCAGCATCAGATCACGAATGTCATCCACCGAAAGTGGCTTTGGATGATCTACCTTGACGGTGACAATTGCCGTTTCTTCGGGCTTTTCCAGCGTCATCCGGCCCCATTTGGCGGTGCTGTCCCATGAATAAGTGATCCGCACCACATCTGTGCGCCCGGCTTCTTTGTGCTCGATCGCGGCGTGGGTGATGGCACTGCCTTGGACCTGCACCATCGCAATGCCGCCGCCGGGGATGGCCTGAAACGTCAGGCTGCGCAGCGCGGGAAAGGTGTTCTTGTACCCGAACAGCACCTGCGGACGGCCATCCGCCGATAGCCGTGTCTCGAACATGATCGTCCCACGGGTCAGCAACGCGCTGCTCTTGGTATCAATCTGCGGATCCGGCTTTTTATCAGTGCCAAGGCCGCGGGGCGAAAACCGCCGGTCGTTGTGATCTGTCAGTGCAAGCCATGTCATATCAAGCCACCTGTGCGGCGCGCAGAATGCCCGCCTCATAACGTTTCAAGGTGCGCCGTGCAGAGGGCGAATAGCCATGCCCGGTTTCGGGGTCCATCTCGGGAAAGATTGCACAAATCTCTGCAACAATTTCGCGCTCAAGGCTTTTGGTGGTCTGCGGACCGGGCAGAAAACTCTCGGTCTCCAGTCCTTCGGAAAACACCACCTGATGCCGGTCAAACAACAGATGCACATATGTGACCCGCCCGCCCGCGCGGCGCATAACGGACCGGTCATTGACCAGATCACGCGCGGCAACCAGCACCTCCGCCTCGCCAAACAGCAACTCCGCAAGGTTGTCGCGGATCAGCACGCGGTGCAGTGGCGAAACCAGCAAATCACGGTGTGTCCCAAACGTGTTCGCACGGATGTGGATCGGTGCAAAATCGCCTTCTGCCTCAACGGTGCGCTGGCCAATCCAGCGTAAAGGCTGCGGTCCGTCGTCTTGGGTCAGCACCAGATCTCCGGGGTTCAACCGCTCTGCCGCGACCTCGCCTGCGGGCGTCGCGATCAGCGTCCCTGCCACAAAACACGGCACGCTGGTCGCGTTGACTAAACCGATGTCAGTGTTGTTTCCGTCATCAATCGTATAGGTAAAGTTAAAGTCCTCGACGTCACCGTCACCGGTAACATCAAACGTTCCGTTTGCGTTCAATTTGACGGTTTGGCCGGTTGGCAGCGTAATTGTAGTCCCGACATTGACCGCTTGGCCGTTGATGTGCGTGATGGTCAGCGCATTGCCACTGGTGACGACATCATTGTTCAAAACGTCGATTGTTGCAGTGCTATTGGCATCGACGTTGACGTAATCCGCTTGGGCCACCAGCGCGGATTGCACCGAATTCCCTGCAATCAAAAGATTGGAATCGTAGTTACTGTCTGAAACGTCAGCAATTGCGATCCGCATTGAATTGAGGTCGGCGGGGTTCGTTCCGGTCTTGACGTTCATCGTTAACGTCAGGGTGATTGTGAAACCATCCATCTCAGTGTTGAAATCACTGTTCTGGTTATCAACATACATGTTGATGTTGTTGATTGTGTTGATGTTGCCGGGGTCTACGTCCCCGTTGCCAACAGCCATCGGAACAAGCGCGCCGTTGATCCAGACGCCAACAAAGTCCTGATAGATCGAATTCTGGAATTCCGGGTATTCTTCTGACGAAAAGACGAACTTCATCGTCATCAGTGAATGTTCTGAATAAAAGTCGATGTCGAGTGTGGCCGCATCAAAGGTGCTTCCGCCGGCCGCAGTGTCGTACTGCTGAAATCCGTCCGTGCCGGAAGTATCCGAGGCCGTGTTTGTTTCTTGGTTCGCATCACCGTTGCGGTTGGTGAAATCCTCTGCGTTGCCTGTGGACATGATCACACCCGTATCGCCCGGTGTGACACCTTGGCCCCGATTGTCACCATTGGTGTAGATGCCTGCGCTTTCGCTATCGCCGGTATAGCTTGCGCCCACAACGGTAACACCATCCCCGAAGATGTTGTTCGCCATATCTTCTGCGGTCGTGCCCTCGTCGACCGTTCGAATGGGAAGTGTTCTGCCCCGTACCATACCGATGCCCCAACCACTGGATCGAGGCATGGACCAAGCAGCAGATAAAAAGGAGCGTTCCTTTTTGTTCTGGAAAATAGCGCATCGTCGGCCCTGTTTTCAGGTGCTCGGGTCTGCGGATATACTGCTTATGCCCTGCCTCGGGTCACATTATTAACACTTTCTTAACACGGGGCAGGGGGCTCTGTTAAGCATATCATTGCAATGCCCCCTTGGCACCGCGTCCTTTTCGCCACAAAAGGGAATTATTACAATTTCTTGCACGATAGGAGCATCCAATATGTCCGGCCTCGACCCTGTAGAATTGACGGCAAAGCTGGTGCGTTGCGCCTCTGTCACCCCTGCCAACGAAGGCGCGCTTGAGATACTTGAGGGTGTGTTGACAGAGGCTGGATTTGTCTGCGCTTGGGCAGATCGTGGTGGCATTCGCAACCTCTTCGCGCGCTGGGGCACCAAAGGAAACGGCAAGGCGTTCGGGTTCAACGGCCACACTGATGTGGTGCCCATCGGCAACCCTGACGACTGGACAATGCCCCCTTTCGGTGCCGAGATAAAGGATGGCATCATGTATGGCCGGGGCACCACAGACATGAAATCCGGCGTTGCTGCCTTTGTCGCGGCAGCCGTGGATTTTGTCCGTGACACGCCGCCAGACGGGTCCGTGGTCATCACCATTACGGGTGACGAGGAGGGCGACGCGCAGGATGGCACAACCGCCTTGCTGGAATATATGGAACAGAACGGCGAACGCATGGACGTTTGTCTGGTGGGCGAACCGACCTGCCCCGAACGCATGGGCGACATGATCAAAATCGGGCGGCGCGGGTCCATGACGGCGTGGTTCACTGTGACCGGCAAGCAAGGCCATTCCGCCTACCCCCACCGCGCAAATAATCCGCTGCCTGCGATGATGCGCCTGATGGACCGGCTGGCATCCCACGAACTGGATCAGGGCACCGACCATTTCGACGCATCCACTTTGGCGGTCGTCACCGTGGACACCGGAAACCCCGCCACAAACGTGATCCCGGCAAACTGTTCCTCTGCCGTGAATATCCGCTTTAACGACACCCATTCGGGCGCGTCCTTGACCGAATGGGTCGAGGGCGAAGTGGCGCAGATCCGCGAAGCTGATGGCGTGCAGATCGATCTGAAAATCTCGATATCAGGCGAGAGTTTTATCACACCGCCGGGCGCATTATCCACGTTAGTGTCTAATGCCGTGCAAGCAGAGACCGGCATCACACCAACGCTGTCCACCACGGGCGGTACGTCTGACGCGCGCTTTGTCAAAGCGCATTGCCCCGTGGTCGAATTCGGTCTGGTTGGCCAGTCAATGCACCAAGTGGATGAACACGTTAGGGTCGAACACATCCAACAGCTCAAGTCGATCTATGGCCGCATTCTGCGAGACTATTACGCATGATAGAGACGATTCAGCTGACTGATCACATCGACGCCTGCCGCGCCCTGCGCAGAACAGTGTTCATCGAGGAACAGGGCGTCTCCGAGGCGGATGAAATTGATGACCTCGACCCCGTTTGCCTGCACCTGCTGGCCACCCGAGACGGCCAACCCATCGGCACCGCACGCGTTCTGATCAAGGACGGTATCGCCAAAATCGGCCGCGTCTGCGTGTTGCAATCCAACCGGGGCACCGGCCTTGGCGCGGCGCTGATCCGTGAGGCAATGACCGTGTCCAAAGGCAAGGCCACCGCCGCCAAACTTGGCGCACAGGTCCACGCCATCGGGTTCTACGAGGCGCTGGGCTTTACCGCAACCGGACCCGTTTATGACGATGCAGGCATCGACCACCGCGACATGGTGCAACCCTTGTGAAACCAACGCTGATCATCATGGTCAAAGAACCGCGTCCCGGCCGCGTCAAAACCCGCCTTGGCCGCGACATCGGGATGGTTCCTGCCGCATGGTGGTTCCGCCACCAGACGCGCCGCCTTTTGCGCCGTATCCAAGACCCCCGTTGGCGCATAATCCTCGCCGTGTCGCCCGACATTGAAGGTTCCCAAAGCCGGATCTGGCCCGCCCATATTCCCCGCTGGGGTCAAGGCACCGGACATTTGGGCGACCGCATGGCCCGCATGTTGCGCACCGCCCACGGCGCGCCCGCTTGCGTCATCGGCGCCGACATTCCTGGCATCACCCGCCGCCACATCGCAGACGCCTTCAAGGCGCTCGGTAACCACGATGCCACCTTTGGCCCGGCACCTGATGGCGGCTACTGGTTGATCGGGCTGAAACACCCCGCACGCCAACCCTCGGGCTTTCTGCAAGGGGTCGCATGGTCCACCGACACCGCCCTTAATGACAGCGCCGCAACCCTGCCCGGCAGGCGCATCGCCAAAATCACCAGCCTGCGCGACGTGGATACAATCGCCGATTTACCATGACGAAAGCGGGTCCGCGTGCTACGTGCCCTTGCATGAACCAGATACCTACAAAACCCGAGATCCTCGAATGGATCGAACAGAACCCCACCCTGACCGCAAAGCGTGACATCGCAAAGGCGTTCGGCATCAAGGGTGCGGCCCGCATCGACCTCAAACGCATGCTCAAAGAACTGGAGGCCGAAGGCCATCTGGAAAAGCGCAAGCGTAGCTACAATGACCCCGACCGCCTACCGCCGGTCAGCGTGCTGGCTGTGACGCAGGCGGACAAAGACGGTGATCTTTTTGCCAAACCGATGGAATTTGGCGGCGAGGGTAATGAACCCCGCATCCTGCTAATCACCAAACCTTCTGATCCTGCGCTGGGGATCGGCGACCGCATTCTTGCGCGTCTTACCCTCGTCCAAGGCGAGGATTACCAGTACGAAGGCCGCCTGATCCGCCGCATCGGCACCAACCCCAAACGCGTCATGGGCGTGTTCCGCAAACGCGCCGAAGGGGGCCGCATTGTGCCCATCGACAAGGGCGCAGACCGCGAATGGGCCGTGTCAGAGGCGGACGTAAACGGCGCGAAAGATGGCGAACTTGTCGAGGCTGAACAGGCTGGACCCAAGGGCCGGATGGGACTGCCCCGCGCCCGCATTGTTGAACGCCTGGGCGATCCGTCCGCCCCCAAAGCTGTTTCCCTCATCGCGATCCACCAGCATGGCATCCCCGACAGTTTCCCTGACGAAGTTGTGGCAGAGGCCGATGCCGCCAAACCGCCAACCCTGAAGGGCCGCGAAGACCTGCGCGAATTGCCTCTCATCACCATCGACCCATGGGACGCCCGCGACCACGATGACGCCTGCTATGCCCATGCCGACGATGACCCCACAAACAAGGGCGGTCATGTCGTCTGGGTCGCCATCGCGGATGTTGCGGCCTACGTCACACCGGGGTCCAACCTTGACCGCGAGGCACGAAAACGCGGCAACTCCACCTACTTCCCTGACCGTGTGGTGCCGATGCTGCCGGACGTGCTGTCGGGCGACCTGTGTTCCCTGCACGAAGGCGTCGATCGCGCCTGCATCGCGGTGCGCATGGTGCTGGACGCCGAAGGTCAAAAGATCGTGCACAGCTTTCACCGCGGCTTGATGAATTCGCCCGCCTCATTGAACTACGAAGAGGTGCAAGACGCGATAGATGGCCGTCCGAACGAGGCAACAAAGCCCCTGTTAGAGCCTGTTCTAGAGCCTATTTATAACGCCTACGCTGCGCTGAAAATCGCGCGTGAAAAGCGGCAACCGCTTGAACTTGACTTGCCCGAACGCCAAATTGTGCTGGACGAAAAAGGCACAGTAACTTCGGTCAATTTCAAAGACCGCCTAGACGCGCACCGCCTGATCGAAGAGTTCATGGTGCTGGCAAATGTCGCCGCTGCCGAAACCCTGCTGGCCAAGAAAACCCCGCTGCTGTTCCGTATCCACGAGGAACCGACACCAGCGAAACTCGATGCTCTGCGCGAAACCGTCCAAGCGGCGGGCTTGACCCTTGCCAAGGGTCAAGTGTTGCAAACCTCGCACCTTAACCGTCTTTTGGATCAGGCTGCGGGCACCGACGATGCGGAGTTGATCAACATCTCTACCCTGCGCTCGCTCACCCAAGCCTATTACGGCCCGCAGCACATCGGTCACTTCGGCCTTGCCCTGCGGTCCTACGCGCACTTTACGTCACCGATCCGCCGCTATGCCGACCTGATCGTGCACCGCGCGCTGATCACGGCGCACAAGTGGGGCAAAGATGGGCTGCGTATTGAGGATCTGGATACGCTTGACGAGACCGGCGCGCATATTTCCGACACCGAACGCCGCTCTATGATGGCTGAACGTGACACGACCGACCGCTATCTGGCCGCCTATTTGTCAGAACGTGTTGGTAACGAAATGACGGGCCGGATCAGTGGCATCGCCCGCTTTGGTGCCTTTGTGAAACTGGACGAAACCGGCGCGGACGGTCTGTTGCCGATGCGGTCGCTGGGGCGTGAATATTTTCACCATGACGCCGACGCGAACACGCTGACGGGGTCCGACACCGGTATGATCATCGGCATCGGCCAACGTGTAAAAGTCCGCCTGTCCGAAGTGGTGCCCATCACGGGGGGTATCGCGCTGGAGTTGCTCGAAATTGACGACCAGCAGGTCAAGCAAGGCCGCCAATCCCCCGCCGGTCGCGGGCCGCGCGGCAAAGCGACCAAACACAAGCGCAAGAAAGACAAGGTCAAGCGCAAGGTCAGCCGCTCGCGGAACTGATCCCCATCGCATCGCCTGCGCGGTCAATGTAGCGGCACAGGATTTCATCCTCTGCCACCCGCATTTTCAACAGGGTTTTGCCCGGCGTTGCGCGCATGTTCTGCAACATCGCAGCGACCGACGCATCTGCTGCTGTTGGCCTGTCGCCAAACAGGAACGGCCCGTGCCACAGCCGCGTGGTGATCGCTAGCAAGTCCGGTTCAATCCGCGTCAACCGCTCCTCTGGCGTCAAACGCCCAAGGCCTTGGGCGTGCATCCCCTTCATCAGTGATTTGCGCAGACCGTTCGTGATGATCCCCCGCACCAGCTTGGGGATTTGGTCAAAGTAAGTGTCTCTAATGACTGGCCAAACCGTATCGTCACCCCAGCGGTCCATCACCACGTGAAAATACATGTGCTCTTCGGCCATGCGGATGAACGCGCGCGAGGTCGCCTTTTCCATGTCTGACAGGCCTGTATCAAAGTCGGCGCCCTGTGTTTCCAGGTAGGCCCGAATGTTGTCGCTGTCGCCAATGACCTTGTTGCCCACGCGGTCGCGGGCAGTTTCTGTTTCGGCATCTTGCGCGGGTCTGCGATGTCTTCGCGTTGCCATTTTTGACCTGACATGTTGAGCAGCCAGATCGCTTTGATACAAAACGGGCTGGCGGCGGGTTGTCCAAAGGAAGGGGCGAAAGTGACGAGGGTGATCATAGGGGCTCCTGCTAAGTGTTGAGCAAGGTCTAACATGGGGTACTGTCAATTTCTGTCAGTATCCATTAACCTCATAGCATGACCAAAACCCACCGTCTGTTTCAATTGATGACTGCAATGCGCCGTTTGTCGCCCCCGGTGCGTGCCACGCAACTGGCCGGTGAAATGCAGGTTTCGCTGCGCACGATTTACCGAGACATTGATGCGTTGCGTGGTCTTGGCGCGGTGATCGACGGAGAGGCGGGGTTCGGCTACACCCTGATCGAAGACGCGGCATTGCCGCCGTTGGGGTTCGAGGATGATGAGCTGGAAGCACTGGTTCTTGGCCTGCGTGATGTTGCAGTGATTGGTGATCCTGCGCTTGCCAAGGCAGCGGAATCTGCGCTTGCGAAACTGACCGCGCGCGTCCCTCCGCGTCAGGCGCACCGCTTGCAACATGCGATTTTGGACGCCCGCCGGTTTGTGCGTCCCGAACCGCCACGCATTGACGCGGCTGACCTGCGGTCTGCGACATGGGACGAAGAAACCATCGCCTTTGCCTACACCGACGGCCAAGGGCGCACCTCGACCCGAGAGGCGGACCCTTTGGGCATCGTCTATTTGCAAAACACCCATATGCTGATGGCGTTTTGTCATCTGCGCCAGGATTTTCGGGTTTTTCGTCTGGACCGGATGGATGATCTGATCCGAACAGGGCGCAGCTTTCGCCCGCGCCGCGTTCCGATGTTGCGCGACTATACGGCGCGGTTGCGCGCAGAAGCGCTGGCACGGGCGGACGAACGCGCAAGCAAAGCCTGAGCTCTGTTGCGGTTCGTCAAAGCGGTCTAGGCTGCACAGCGCGGCAGATCCAAAGGGAGGTAGGCAATGCACAAGAGTTGTTTCATCACGGCGATTACACTGGCGTTTGCGGCACCCGCATTCGCCGCAGGTCCCGACAGTTCATCGCGCCCCACCGAACGCAGCCAGACGGTGTTGGCCTCAGCATCCCAAACGCGCGCCGCGACCAATGCAGGGTTGCGCGACTGGGTCACAGAGTTCCGCCCACGGGCGATGGCCGCAGGGATCACGCCTGCGGTATTTGACGCGGCGTTGAACGGCGTCAGCTATGACGCAGACGTCATCAAGCGCGACCGCAATCAGGCAGAGTTTACCAAGACTATCTGGGATTATCTCGATACCGCCGTGTCGGACCTGCGCATTGCAAACGGGCGCGGCGCCTTGGCGACGTGGGATGACACGTTAACCAAGGTCGAGGCGACTTATGGGGTTGAGAAAGAAGTGATCGTTGCGATCTGGGGGTTGGAAAGCGCTTATGGCACGTTTCGCGGTGGATCATTAGTGATCAATTCGCTGGCGACACTGGCCTATGATGCGCGGCGGGCGGAGTTCTTTGAGGGGGAGCTGCTGGACGCGCTGAAAATCCTGCAAGCGAGGGATACGACGTCTGCAAACTTGAAAGGGTCTTGGGCCGGCGCGATGGGGCATACCCAGTTCATGCCATCTTCGTTTCAGGCGCATGCGGTTGATTTTGACGGGGACGGCAGGCGCAACATCTGGGGCGACGATCCGCGTGATGCGCTGGCCTCAACAGGTGCGTATCTGAAACACTTTGGCTGGATCAAGGGGCAACCTTGGGGCGTTGAGGTGCAATTGCCTGAAGGGTTCGATTATCTGCTGGCCGACCGCGAGGTGGTCAAGCTGCCCAGTGTCTGGGCCGCGATGGGGGTGGTGGATACGCAAGGCGACGCGGTGCCGGATCATGGGCAGGCGTCCGTCCTGTTGCCCGGTGGTGCGCGCGGTGCGGCGTTCATGATTTTTGACAATTTCGAAGTGCTGGAAAAGTACAACACGGCGGACGCCTATGTCGTGGGTGTCGGCCATTTGAGTGACCGGATCAAAGGCGGTGCCGCGATCAAACAAGATTGGCCGCGTGATCTGCGCGCGTTAAGCAAACCGGAACGGATCGAATTGCAGGAGCGGCTGACCGCAGCGGGGTTTGATACGGTCAAGATCGACGCCAAGATGGGACCGCTGACGATCAACGCGGTGCGGCGGTTTCAGGTGTCTCAGGGCATGCTGGCGGACGGGTATCCATCGCTGCAACTGCTGGCGAAGCTGCGCGAACTTTGATGGCTCAGAATGTTTCGCATGCGAAACATTCTGAAATCTTATCAATTAGTTAAAAAGCCGGGGATCAGATCAAGACGCCGCCTTCAGCATGTCTTTTTCCTTGAGGTCTTTGTAGGTCGCATCCAGCGCCAGCTTGGCGCGGGCTGAGAAAACGTCGATTTCCTCAGGCGTGATTACCAGCGGGGGCGAGATGATCATGCGGTCGCCCACATGGCGCATCACCAGATTGTTGGCAAAGCAATGCTCGCGGCACATGTAGCCGACGGTGCCGCCATCGCTGGCAAACTTGGCGCGGCTTTCCTTGTGCGGGGTTAACGGCAGCGATGCCATCATGCCCGACACGTTCACGCCACCAACCAACGGGTGTTCGCCCAGTTCATCAAGCGCCGCATGGAACGCAGGCACTGCGGTGTTGCGCACGTGGGACAGGATGTTTTCTTCCTGCATGATGCGCAGGTTTTCCATCGCCACAGCGGCACAAACCGGATGGCCTGAATAGGTGTAGCCGTGGTTGAATTCGCAAGCGTTGATCACTTCGGCGATCTCATCCGACACGATGGACCCGCCGATGGGCGCATAGCCAGAACTGAGGCCCTTGGCGATGGTCATGATGTCAGGCTGGATTCCCATGGTTTCTGAGCCAAACCAATTGCCGGTCCGGCCAAAGCCACAGATGACCTCATCCGCGATCAACAGCACGTTGTGTGCCTTACAGATGCGCTGAATTTCGGGCCAATAGGTTGACGGTGGAATGATCACACCGCCGGCACCTTGGACAGGTTCTGCGATGAATGCCGCCACTTTGTCCGCGCCCAGTTCGAGAATTTTCGCTTCAAGTTCCTGCGCGCGGGCAAGGCCGAATGCCTCTGGCGTATGATCGCCGCCCTCTGCCCACCAATCGGGTTGACCGATGTGATGGATGCCGGGGATCGGCAGGCCGCCCTGTTCATGCATATAAGTCATGCCACCCAAAGACCCTGACCCAACCGAAGACCCGTGATAGGCATTCTTGCGGCTGATGATGTGGCTTTTTTCTGGCTGGCCTTTTTGCGCCCAATAGACGCGGACCATGCGCAGGTTTGTATCGTTCGCCTCTGAGCCTGAACCGGCATAAAAGACGTGGTTCAGATTGCCGGGGGCCAGTTTTGCCAACTCAGCGGCCAGGGCAATCGCGGGTACATGTGTGGTTTGAAAGAACGTGTTGTAGAACGGAAGCTCGTTCATCTGGCGCATCGCAACCTGCCCCATTTCAGGACGGCCATAGCCAAGGTTAACGCACCACAGGCCCGCCATCGCGTCCAGAATTTCATTGCCGTCACTGTCGGTAAGGTAAATGCCTTTGGCGCGTGTGATCACGCGGGCGCCTTTTGCGGCCAGTTCATCATTCGTGGTGAACGGATGCATGTGGTGTGCGGCATCCAGCGCCTGCAATTCTGCGGTGGGCAAATGGTTCGTGATGGTGGACATGGCTCAGGCCCTTTCAACGGGAGAAATCTTTGCGCCAAGAATATGATCAAATTATGCGAAGTCAACCGAATCGGCGGCAATCAGACCTCGTCCAGCGCCGCCCTGATCTGTTTCATGCCTTGGGTCACATCCTCTGCCATTGCCTTGGCCGCTGCTGATGCGTCTTTGCGGGCAAATGCAGCCAGCAGGTCCATGTGTTTGTCAGGCAGGTTCAGCGTTCCAAACCGCCCGCATACCACTCGTAGCGAGGGACCAAAGCGGAGCCAAAGCCGGTCGACAGTTGCAGCCATGATCGGGGCCTGTGCCAAGGCATAAATCTGTGTGTGAAAGCGGTAGTTGTGGGTCAGATAGGCCCCAACATCGCCCCTTGTGATCGCTGCATTCAGGTCGGCGTCGCTGGTGCGCAGCGCGTCCAACCCTGCGTCCGTCATGCGTGTTGTGGCACGACGCGTCAGCTCTGGTTCCAGCGTTTTCCTCATAAAACCAAGCTCATCCACGCAAACAGCGGTCAGCAACGCGACGCTGACGCGCCGGTTGCCTTGATGGGTCAGCGCGCCTTCGGCAATCAGGCGGCGGATGGCCTCGCGCACAGGGGTCATGCCCGCACCCAATTCTGTCGTCAGCCCCTGAATGGTGACGGCCTGACCGGGCGCCAGATCCCCGAACAGAATCATTACACGCAGCTTTTCATAAACCATCTGATGTGCGGGCATTTTGCCGGCGTCATCGGATAGAAACGGATTGGTGGGGGTGATCACATCAATCTTCATAACGCACTGCCCAAAATTCACACAACGTGGTCGGGTTGCATGCACCGGACCTGCGTGAAAGCATAAACCATCTTGCCGACAGAGGCAAAACTTGATCAAATTAAACTAATGCCGGGAAAACCCGGTGATCTTCAGGGAGTAAGACATGGAAAATTCCATTCTGAGTGGCGTCGCCCTCACAGCTTTGATCGCGACATCGGCGCTTGCCGATGAAGTGCGCGTGTACAATTGGTCCGATTATATCGACGAAGCGTTGCTGGAAAAATTCGAGACCGAGACGGGCATCGACCTGATCTATGACGTTTTTGACAGCAACGAAGTGCTTGAGACAAAGCTGCTTGCCGGTGGTTCCGGTTATGACGTTGTCGTGCCATCTGGCACGTTCCTGCAGCGCCAGATCACAGCGGGTGCGTTTCAGAAACTGGACCAGTCACAATTGCCCAACATCGGCAACATGTGGGGCGTGATCAACGACCGCCTCAAGAAATACGATCCCGAAGGCGCCTATGCGATCAACTACATGTGGGGCACCACGGGCATCGGTGTGAACATCAACAAGGTTAAGGAAGTCCTTGGCGAAGATGCGCCGGTTGACAGCCTTGCCTTGGTTCTTGATCCCGTGAACATGGAAAAACTGGCGACCTGTGGCGTGCATTTCCTGGATGCACCGGCTGAGATCATCCCCGCGACACTCGCGTACATTGGCGAAGACCCAGACAGCCAAGACCCCGATGTAATTGCCAAGACGGAGCCGGTTCTGTCTGCCATCGCGCCGTTTGTGCAGAAATTCCACAGCTCCGAATATATCAACGCGCTGGCAAATGGTGACATCTGCGTCGCGGTTGGCTGGTCCGGCGATATTCTGCAGGCGCGCGACCGTGCAGCAGAGGCCGACAATGGCGTAGAGATTGAATATTACGCGCCAAAAGAAGGCGCGCTGATGTGGTTCGACAACATGGCGATCCCGGTCGATGCACCGAACCCTGAAGCTGCGCACAAGTTCCTGAACTTTATCATGGACGCGCAAAACATGGCAGCAGCGTCAAACTACGTCTATTATGCGAACGGCAACGAGGCGTCTCAGGAATTCCTGGCCGAAGACGTGATCGGCGATACCGCGATCTATCCTGATGCAGCGACGCTCGATAACCTCTACACGACTTCGCCTTATGGCCCCAAAGTTCAGCGGGTCGTGACGCGGATGTGGACAAAGATCAAATCAGGCACCTAAACTGATTGTCGGGGGCGCAGGCATGCCGCTTGCGCCCTCATGCCGTTTTTCAAGGAACGCACCATCGTGAGCCAAACCGTCTTTGCCCCATGGGATGATCCGAACCAGAAACCGCTGATCCGGTTTCGGAACGTCACGAAACGCTTTGGTGAATTTGTCGCCATCGACGATCTGACGCTTGATATTTTCGCACAGGAATTCTTTGCCCTGCTCGGCCCGTCGGGCTGTGGCAAGACGACGATGATGCGTATGCTGGCGGGGTTCGAATCCGTTACCGAAGGCAAGATCGAACTGTCGGGCGCTGACATTGGACATGTGCCACCCAACAAACGCGCCGTGAACATGATGTTCCAATCCTATGCGCTGTTTCCACACTTGAGCGTTTGGGAAAACATCGCTTTTGGCTTGAAACGTGACCGCAAGTCCAAGGCCGAAATCGACGCGCGCGTGGACGAGATGCTCAAGCTCACCCGGTTGGAAAAATTCAGCAAACGCAAGCCGCATCAAATCTCGGGCGGTCAAAGGCAACGTGTTGCGCTGGCACGGTCACTGGCCAAGGCGCCGAAATTGCTGCTGCTGGACGAACCTTTAGGCGCGTTGGACAAAAAGCTGCGGCAGGACACTCAGTTTGAACTGATGGACATTCAGGAAACCACGGGCACAACCTTTGTCATCGTGACCCATGACCAGGAAGAAGCGATGACAGTCGCATCCCGCGTCGCTGTGATGGACGAAGGCCGTATCATTCAGGTCGCCACACCGGCGAATATCTACGAATACCCCAATTCAGTTTATGTTGCGGACTTCATCGGGGATGTGAACATCATCCAAGGAACCGCCGCCGCGAAAGGGCCAGAAACCTACGCAATAACATGGGCAGATGGCCAAGCGCCGGTAACAGCCACCTCCAAAACCTCTTTTTCAGAAGGGCAGGAGGCGCATCTTGCCATTCGTCCTGAAAAAATTGGTATTTCCGCACAAAAACCCGAGAACGCGGATAATGCGCTGCAAGGTAAGGTCCTCGACATTGCCTATCTCGGCAACCTCAGCACGTACCATGTGCAACTGCCCGGTGGTCAAATCATCAAGGCGCAAACCGCCAACACCCGCCGCATCGCGCGTCGCGACATCACATGGGAAGATCCCGTCTGGATATCATGGAGCGCGACCGCCGGCGTGTTGCTCGCCCAATGACCAGATGCACGGAGACTTTCTTTCTTTTTGGCCTTAAATATTTCGGGGTGCGCGAGGGGTTGGCCCCTCGTTCCCGCAATATCCCCGCGCAAGGCGGGTTCAAATGATGCGCCGGTTTACCCTGATCGCTGTGCCCTACGTCTGGTTGCTGGTCCTCTTTATGGTCCCCTTCCTGATTGTTTTCAAAATCTCGCTGTCAGACGCGGCCCTTGCCATCCCACCCTATGCGCCGACCATGCGCGATGGATTTGCAACGCTTTTGTCAGAACTGGATTTCGAGAACTTCGTCTTCCTCACCCAGGATGATCTCTACTGGAAGGCCTACCTTAGCTCGCTGCGCATCGCTGTTCTGTCGACATTTTTGACCCTTCTTGTGGGCTATCCTATCGCATACGGCATGGCGCGCGCGCCCGATGAATGGCGCGCGACGCTGATGATGCTGGTGATCCTGCCATTCTGGACCTCGTTCCTGATCCGCGTTTACGCATGGATGGGCATTCTCAGCAACGAAGGGTTGCTGAACCAGTTCCTGATCTGGCTTGGCCTGATTTCCGACCCGCTGGTGATCCTGAACACGACAATCGCGGTCTACATCGGCATCGTTTACACCTATTTGCCGTTCATGATCTTGCCCATCTATGCAGCGCTTGACCGGATGGACACATCGCTGAACGAGGCCGCCGAAGACCTTGGCTGTTCGCGGATGCAAGCGTTTTGGCTGGTCACAATCCCGCTGTCAAAGAACGGCATCATCGCAGGCTCTTTCCTTGTGTTTATCCCGGCGCTGGGCGAATTTGTGATCCCTTCGCTGCTGGGTGGGTCGGGCACGCTGATGATCGGCAAAGTTCTGTGGGAAGAGTTCTTCAACAACCGCGATTGGCCGGTTGCTTCGGCGGTGGCTGTTGTCTTGTTGCTGATCCTCGTGATCCCCATCGTGCTGTTCCAGCGCAACCAGCAAAAACAGCAGGAGGCCGAACAATGAAGCGGCTTTCGTGGTTCAACATCACCTCGCTGACAGTTGGCTTTGCGTTCCTGTATCTGCCGATGGTGATCCTCGTCATCTACAGCTTTAACGAGTCCAAACTCGTCACGGTCTGGGCAGGCTTTTCGACCAAATGGTACGGCGAACTGCTGCAGAATGATGCGTTTCTGGATGCGGCTTGGGTGACGATCAAGGTTGCGGTGATCTCATCCACATTTGCTACCGTTTTGGGCACAATGGCAGCCTATGTGCTGGTGCGCGGTGGCCGGTTTTTGGGAAGAACGCTGTTTTTGGGCATGATCTACGCGCCCTTGGTGATGCCCGAAGTGATCACAGGTTTGTCGCTGCTTTTGTTGTTCATCGGCATTGGGCTGGACCGTGGTGTGCTGACAATTGTGCTGGCACATACAACGTTTTCAATGTGTTACGTGTCAGTCGTCGTGTCCTCGCGGCTGGTGTCATTTGATCGCTCGCTCGAGGAAGCTGCCCTCGACCTTGGCTCCTCCGCATGGGAAGCATTTCGTCTGGTAACATTGCCGCTGATCGCGCCTGCGGTCATTGCCGGTTGGTTGCTGGCGTTCACGCTGTCGCTTGATGATCTGGTAATCGCGTCCTTTACCGCGGGGCCGGGTGGAACAACCTTGCCGATCAAGATATTCTCGGCAGTGCGCTTGGGTGTCTCGCCAGAGATTAACGCATTATCCACGATCATGATCGCGATTGTGACGGTTGGCGTGATCAGCGCATCATTGATCAGCAAGCGCAACGCCGTCAAAGCGCAAAAGGATGCCCGTGCCGCAGAACGCGCCGAAGCGTGAAACGCATCTATGGCGACTATGCCTATTCCGACGCTCCGCGTGCAGGTTGCTGGTGGGACGAAACCTGTGCGTTGCCGGACCGCCCTGCGCTGAATGGTGATCAGCAGTATGATGTCGCGATCATTGGCGGCGGGTTCACGGGTATTTATGCGGCTCTTCATCTGGCTGAAGCCGGGGTCAGCGTTGCAGTTTTAGAAAGCGAATATGTCGGCTGGGGCGCGTCAGGGCGCAATGGCGGCTTTTGTTGTTTGGGCGGGGGTATGTTGGACAACACAGCTCTTGACCGGGCGTTTGGTCGCGATGGTCGGCTTGTGTGGCGCCAGACGGAAGTGGCTGCTGTTAACTTTGTTGAAGGGATCGTTAAGCGGTTCGGCATCGACGTTGACAGACATTCAGCGGGAGAAACCCAGTTTGCGCACCGCCCGCGCGATTTTGAGGCGATGCGGGGACAGCTCGCGTATTACTCTGAAAATTACGGGATTGAGGCGCGGCTGACCGACAAGGCCGGTTTGGCGTCCGAGGGGATGAACGCAGGCTATCATGGTGCGTTGACGATCCCGATCGGGTTTGCCTTGAATCCGCGGAAATACATTGCCGGTTTGGCACAGGCAGCCGAGGGTGCAGGTGCCAAAATCTATCATAAAAGCGCTGTTACAGGTATCGAGCAGCAACAATCTGGCTATGTCCTGCGCACGCAGAATGGCAGTGTGAAAGCGGACAAGGTGATCGTTTCTACCAACGGCTATTCGTCCGAGGACCTACCGAAATGGCTCGGCGCGCGGTATATGCCGACGCAATCCAGTATCATTGTCACGCGCCCTATGACCCAGTCGGAACTGGGGGCCCAAGGTTGGACCAGCGGTCAGGCGTCCTACGACACCAAGCATCTGCTGCATTATTTCCGGCTAATGCCCGACAACCGCATGCTGTTTGGTGTGCGCGGCGGTTTGTTGTCGAACACCGCGTCCGAGGCGCGGGCGATCCGGCGCGCCCGTGCTGATTTTGATCAGATGTTTCCGGCTTGGCGCGATGTCGAAACGCCTTACACGTGGTCGGGTATGGTCTGTATCGCCCGCGATAGGATGCCTTTTGTAGGCGAAGTTCCGGGTCAGCCCGGTGTTTTTACCAGCCTGTGTTATCACGGAAATGGCGTCGCGATGGCCAGTTATTGCGGCGCACTGCTGAGCGCGGTGGTGCAGGGCAAGACACCGGACATGATTTATCCCGATGCGATAAAGCGACCGCTTGCCAAGTTTGAGCTTGGCCGCTTGCGGCGGTTGGTCATGCCTTTGGCCTACGCCGGTTTCGCCCTCGCGGATCGTTAAAGCGGTCCCCGGAGTGATTTAGACATGGTCCATCGCTTAGCGCGTTGAAATCATTTAATTATGCAACATTGAGATATTCAATCTTTTTCAAAAAATCCCTAGGTTGGTGCGCGGAGCCCTGTCAAGCTAGCGGCAAGGATTTCGGTTCCACCTTGCAAGACCAGGGACGGGGCGCCATCAAGTGATCTGGCTTCGGTGATGCGTGCGAAAGTTGAAGCGGGCAGTGTTGATATCACCTCGCCTCTAGCAGAGCTTTCGACGTCGAATTTGTAGAACCCATTACCCAGCGGCGCGCCGTTCTCGTCGCGCCCGGTCCATTGAATGGGGTCATCGGAAACGGGGATCTGGCTGCGCTCGACGACAAAGCCGTCTTTGTTTTTTACGATCAGATGTGCTTCATCCGCGCCTGTCGCAGGTTTGGTATCAACGGTCAGCGCATCGCCTGTGTAATAGACGGCTTGCGTTGTGCGCGCTTCCATCCCGATAAGAGCGGCGATCTGCGTCATGTTGGAAACAGTCATCTGGGCGGTCATTTCTGCCAACCGGTCATTGGCAAGAACCTGCTGCTCCACCATGGAAAACTGTGCAAGTTGCGCGGCGTATTCAGACGAATCAATCGGCTCAAGCGGATCTTGGTACTTTGCCTGTGCGGTAAGCATTTTGAGAAATGTCTCAAAATCCGAACTAAGCACTGTGTTGGCCTCAGACGAAGGCAAGGTCGCCGCCGTCGCAATCGCTGGGTCCGGTTGAGCGGTCGGCGACACGCCAGCGCCGGTGAGTGTTGGTGCAAGCCCCATGTTTGGTCCTTTCTAAAGACGCAGATCAAGCCCGGTTTGGGGCGACGATTTCAAAGTATCTGGATTGATTTGGGTTGGATCGCCGGGGGGTGCATCCCCCTGTGCGTAACTCGCGGATTGATCCGGACGGTCGTCTGGTTGGGAATCATTTGAGCTATTGCCGTTGAACGAAAATGATACTTCCTTGTATCCCATCGCCTGAAATTCCTGCCCTAAGGTCGCAATGTGTCGGCGCAACAGATCGAGTGTTTCAGGCCGTTCTGCCATAACGCTAACGATCAAGCCGGCGTCAGATGTGGACACGGAAAGTCGCAGTTTCCCGAGTTCTTCGGGATTGAGAGAAATCTCAACAGGTTTGTTTGGCAAATGCTGCACTACGTCCATCATCTGGCGTGCCACATGCGCCGGCACCTCCATGCGGGTCGCGGCTGATTGCGTGTGCGAAGCCGGGGCGTTTGGGCCGTCTGCCTTTAGTGAAAGCGCTGCGTCCGACAACGTTGATTGACCAACAGAATGGCTGCTGTCCTTGTCGCCCAGCTTGTTTGAAATCTGCTGCGTCGGCAGCGGTTGGGCCAAGCCCGCCTGAGAATGAATGACCTGCGTTGTCGCAGGCGTGTTTTGTGGCGTTGAATCGAACCGCTCAAAGCGTCGATTTATATCTGGTGTCGACGGCTTTACCGGCACAACCCACTGTTCTGTGGCTGGAATCCCGACCTGATGCTGAGTGCTTTGCGATGGTGCTTGGCGGATTGCTTCTGTGATGGTTTTCTCAGTGTTGGGTTGTGCATTTCCAGATGTCTCTGGCTGTTTGGGAACCGTCAATTGCGCCGTGTTAAAGGATGCAATCTTACTATCCTGCATCGGCATAGCTAGTGCTTCACGCACCGTAGCAGATGCAGCTAACATCTGGCTGGGTTGAACATCCCGGATCGGTTTCAAATTTTCCTGCTGAGAAATCTCGCCAAGGCCGCGAGGCGAGAAAAACTGTTGGGAGACCGCCTGTTGCTTGCTTTCTAATTGGGGTGAGGTCGCTGGCTTTGCTTGAAAAGATGCAGCTTGAGGTTGCAGTTGGATCGGCTGAGCGGCTGGCGCAGCGGTGTCGCTGGTTGATCTGGTGATCCGCTGCTGTGGAATATTGTTCAGTTTTGTCGGGTTTTCAAAGCCTTGCAATAGGCGCGGTTGTGCTGCATTCCGAGACACATTGCCGGTGATTACAATGGGTTGATCTTTGATCATAAGATCGGGTTTTGCCGCTATTTGTTGCAGATCCATTTTCGGGGTCGCCCGGATTGGTGCGTCGGCACTTGGCTGGACACTATTCTGGCTGTTTCGTGACTGTGGTAGATTGGCCGACACATCAGCCGTTGTGCGCGCGTTTGCAAACTGAGGGCTTGGCTGAAAGAGGGATGCGCGATCAGCTTTGGTGATCCCCGGTGGCGCGGGCGTATCTCTGGACGGCTTGGGATTTTGCAGGGGCTCAGACCCATCTTTTGCTGCGATTGACGCGAATACGGGATTAACCTGCGGGGTCAAGGGAGCCATGGTTGCAGGCCGCGCGTCTGGCTGACCCGGCGGAGTTGGTGCGATAGGATGGGTTGCAGGCGAAGGCTTGGCTAGAGCCGCAGGGTTTGCGTTCAACAATGAGGGGGCGTTTGAAGTTGGCTTGACCGTGTTTGTGACGCTTTCTGAAGGCGCTGTCAGGAGTGCCCGAACCGTTGCGCGTGGCTCGTAACTGAGGCTTGCGCGTTCTGCCCTTAAAGTTGGTCCCGCATCGATCTGACGTGGTTGGTCCGCCACTTTCGAAGCTGCGCCAGTTGTCATGGTTTCTGTCTTGATTTCTACGGGCGCGGTCTTTGGGATGGGCTGAGTAGAAAATGGGTATATGGGTCAACTGTTGCGCTGGAGGTTCGGCCAACATCGTAGCTGTTTTAACGGACGCTTGCCCAAAATTCGTGAATACCCCTAGCGCAGCTTTTGCTGGCGCATTCAGTGTAAATTCAGCCTTTGCAGCGTCAGAGAAAGTAGAGGATCTGATCGCCTGAATTGGTTGAGGTGTCGCATCTGCTTTTTGGTTAGACATCGGGGTGCGTTCAGGGTCCGCTGAATAGTGCAGCGAAGGTGTCGTATCATTCAGCCCTACAGCATCGCCCTTTATCGGTGAGTTTGACAGAACGATATCTGGATCAGGTTCCGCCGCATCGGTCGTTGACAGGAAAGTTGGCTCTTTGGGCGCATTTGCAAGTGGGCTGAAAGAGACGTCGGAGCGGTGCATAACATACGGTTTCTGCACTATATCGCTTGGTTGGAGAGGGTGCATTTCTTTGGCATGTTCAACTTGATCTGCCGTTTGAACGCCAACGACCAAATGGACTTCGGGTCTGTCGGATCGTGGTAATTCGAGGGGTGTCTTTTCTATTTTTAGAAGCAGTTCTGCTTCACGCTCAGCTGCTGCAGCGTCGTCTGTACTCGGCACCGGCTCAGCGTCTGTTGCAAGCGTTGGTTCTGTTTCTGTCACGTTTGGAACCTGAATCATGGGCGCAGATGAGCTGAGTTCGATGAACACATCGCCGAAAACCTTGGCATTGCCGGTATCGGGGGGCAGTTGTTCATTACCTATCGCGGGCAGTAAAGCTGCACCATTCGCACGTTGCCCCGTAGTTTGACCCAAGATCTGAATTAGCATCGACTGCATTGCGCACCTCTGAGATTTCTTCTCTGATTGTGCGAATATGCGCTTACATCCTTACTGATTGTTTACCAGATGAGGCGCATATTCCCCAAAGTATGTGGCAATTTAAGGAACCATGCGATGGACCACTTCCAAATGAATGCACCTTTGCGGCAATCCCGTTTCCCCATTGACCCACAAACGACCGGGCAGAACCAAACCGATCAAAAAAATGCTGATCTGATGAAAGCCGCGCAATCACTTGAGGCGAGCTTTCTTTCGGAAATGTTAACCGCTGCGGGGTTAGGCCAGTCGCGGCAGGGTTTTGGTGGTGGCGCCGGAGAGGATCAATTTTCGTCGTTTCTGGTTCAGGAACAGGCCTCTGCAATTGTGCAAGCCGGGGGCATTGGATTGAGTGAAATGATTTTTCAAACTTTGAAGGAACGCCGGAATGACGCATGATATAGTCGCGACCCCGATCACCGAGTTGAGCACATTGCTGGATGCAGAACGCGTCGCGCTGCTAGGTGGCGATCTGGATCAAGTTACCAAATTGCTGGAAACCAAAGAGATCCTGTTCGATAAAATTGATGCAGAAAGCCCTCAGGACACTGCGGCGCTGCGGGCCCTTGATGATAAGGTAAAGCGCAACCAACTGCTGTTGGATGGTGCTTTGCAGGGGATAAGGGCGGTGGCCGACCGGATGGCGGCATTGCGCAAGGTTCAGACGTCACTTGAAACCTATGGGGCTGACGGCCGCCGAAAGCAGATTGCCCTTAAACCACAAAGCACTGTCGAGCGGCGCGCCTGAGTTAGCTAAGCCTTTAGTCAAAAGCGCTGGAGAGAGCTTGTGTGTTTTCAGCAATCGTTAATGTTTGATGGTGCATATTTCTCCTGCATCCGAGGTCGGGTGGCGCGGCGTTGTTCAAGACGCAAGCACTGGTCAGAACGGCTTTTCGTTCAACCCCGGATGGGGGTCGAACATCATAGACGCAAAGCGTCATTGACTGAAGGAACATGCTTATTGCGACTTTCCAGGCACCACCATGGTGGCCACCGCCCTTAATAACCTTTTTTCGTTTGATGATGACTGGCGCCAGATTTGCCTGCGCACCCATCTCGTCCACCTCTTTTCACCCATCGTCAGGTTTAGGGGGCAGGGCTTACCAACGCTTTAACATCTCTAATTGCGCAGATTTTTCGTGGTCACTTGCGCCTTGGCAGGATTTTCGTCCAGATGCGTAGAAAAGGGATCGCACCATGGGCACAGCCATCGAAACAGACAGCGGGTATTCATGGATGCGCCTGGTCATCACCATGCTGGTGGCGGTGATTGCCAATGCCGGCATGTGGATTATTATCGTGGTCATGCCGGCGATCGAGGCAGAGTTCGGCACAACTCGTGCTGCGTCATCGCTGCCTTACACGTTGAATATGATCGGCTTTGCGCTGGGCAATTTTGCGATTGGCCGCGCTTTGGACCGGTTCGGGGTGACGATTTCGTTGATATTGGCCGCGCTCGCGATTGCAGCCGGGCTTTTTCTGGCTGTCCTGTCCCAGTCAATTTTGATGTTATCACTGGCGCAGTTCATTGTCGGATTTGCTTCTGCCGTTGGGTTCGGGCCGTTGATCGCAGACATCTCGCACTGGTTTGTGCGCAGACGTGGCATTGCAGTCGCATTGGTCGCCAGCGGAAACTATCTATCAGGCGCGGTCTGGCCGATGCTTTTGGCGGATGTGTTCCAAAATCAAGGCTGGCGGGCGGGTTACACCGTGCTTGCAATCGTGACGCTTGTGGGTGTGATCCCGCTCGCCTTGTTCTTGCGCAGGGGGGTATCCGCAGAAACACAGGACGCGGCGCATACGGCATCAACGCTCAACGCGCGCTCTGCCGGTCTTAGCCCGCGCGCGTTACAATATCTGCTCTGCTTTGCTGGCATCGCCTGTTGTGTTGCGATGTCGATGCCGCAGGTTCACATCGTCGCCTTGTGCGTCGACATGGGTTTTGGTCCAGCTGTCGGTGCAGAGATGTTATCGCTTATGCTGCTGGGCGGCGTTGGATCGCGGATCGTATCGGGGCTGCTTGCGGATCGCCTTGGCGGGGTCAGAACGCTGCTGATCGGCTCTACGCTGCAATGTATCGCCTTGTTTCTCTACCTGCCAGCGGGCGGTTTGGTGTCCCTTTATATGGTCAGCCTCGTTTTTGGCCTGTCCCAAGGCGGGATTGTCCCCAGCTACGCTTTGATCGTGCGCGAATACATGCCCGCCAAAGAGGCAGGCGCACGGGTCGGGTTTGTCCTGATGGCGACGATTATGGGTATGGCGCTGGGCGGATGGGTGTCCGGGCAGATTTATGATTGGACCGGGTCGTACCAATGGGCGTTCATCAATGGGATCATCTGGAACGGGCTGAACATGGCAATCATGTTCTGGCTGCTGATGCGCAGCAAACCCCGCGCACCTATTGCAATGGCGCAGGCGGCCTAAGCCTGACCCTTGCGCGCCTCAGTCAGTTTGATCTGCTTTTGCCGCTCGCGAAACCGGTCCTTGTCCCAGTCCGTGGTTTTGGCATGGCACTTGTGGCAACTGACGCCCTGTTCATATTCAGGGCCGTGCATATCCTGAGGTAGTATTGGCTGGCGGCACCCGTGGCACAGAATATGCGGCCCTTCGGTGAGACCGTGGCCAACACTGACGCGCGCGTCAAAGACAAAGCAATCACCTTGCCATGTGCTGTCTTCTTGGGGAACTTCCTCAAGATACTTCAGGATACCGCCCTTCAGATGATAAACGTCCTCAACCCCCTGACCCAGCAGGTAATTGGTTGATTTTTCGCAGCGGATACCGCCCGTGCAGAACATCGCGACCTTCTTGTTGTGGAACCGATGCTTGTTTTCTTCCCACCACGCCGGAAACTCGCCAAAGCTTTTGGTTTTCGGGTCAATCGCGCCGTCAAACGTCCCGATTTCCACTTCATAGTCATTGCGCGTGTCGATCACGGCGACATCGGGGCTGTTGATCAGGTCGTTCCAGTCTTTTGCGTCCACGTAATTGCCAACCTTGGCCGCCGGGTCCACATCCGGCTGGCCCATGGTCACAATCTCGCGCTTGATCCGTACTTTCATCCGGGGAAAGGGGGGCACATCGCTGGTGGCTTCCTTCCATTCAAGACCGGCACAACCGGGCAGGGCGCGCAAATAGGCCAGCACCGCGTCAATGCCAGCACGCGGTCCTGCGATGGTTCCGTTGATCCCTTCGGGCGCCAGCAAAAGCGTGCCTTTGACACCCTGCGCAACGCAATGCTCCAGCATCGCGGGTTTCATCGCGGCGGGATCATCGAAACGGGTAAAGTGGTATAGGGCTGCAATTGTGTACATGGGCGTGCAAATACGCCCCGCAGGCCCTGTTCTGCAAGGGGGGACTGGGGTAAAAACGCCTTAGCCCAATCAAAGGAGACCGCCATGCAAGCCCTTATTGTGATCGACGTTCAGAATGACTTTTGCCCCGGTGGTGCCTTGGCGGTTCCCGGCGGGGATGAGATCGTGCAAGGCATCAACGCGTTGATGGCCGATTTCGACGCGGTGATCCTGACGCAAGACTGGCACCCGGCGGGGCATTCTTCGTTTGCCTCCGCGCATGAGGGCCGCGCGCCGATGTCGATGATTGACATGCCCTACGGCCCGCAAGTGCTGTGGCCCGATCACTGTATCCAAGGCAGTATGGGCGCGAAGTTCCATATGGAACTGCAACAGGACCGTGCGGATTTGATCATCCGCAAAGGGTATAATCCTGCAATCGACAGCTATTCTGCGTTTTTTGAAAATGATCACAAGACGCCCACCGGATTGGAAGGCTATCTGCGCACCCGCGGCATCAAACAGCTGACGATGGTCGGTCTGGCGCTGGATTTCTGTGTAAATTATTCTGCCGTAGACGCTACAAAGCTGGGGTTTGACGTAACTGTTCATCAAAACCTATGCCGTGCGATTGATTTTGACGGATCACTTGTGGCGGCAATGGATGGCATGCAAAATGCAGGTGTGACGCTGGTCTAGGCTTACAACCCGTCAAAAATCGGACGCCCTTTAACGATGACGCCCTTGACGAATTTCAGCCCTTTTGTCTGCGCCGCGCGGTCCCTGAACATATCGTTTGAAACGACGGGCAGATCTTCTGCGCGGGCATATTTCAGGATAAACGCATCCGCCTCTGTACGCGCTGGACAGACCATGACTTGCGATTTCGGCACGCCAAGCGCCTTGGCAAAGCCTTGTTCATTCAGCCCCTTGTCGCCCAAATGGTGCCGTGAAGATGCATCAAGGAAAACAATCGGCGTCCGCCCCTTTTTCTTGAGCGCGTCAATCACGATCCGAAGCGTCACCATCTGCGCGCCATCGCTGTCCCAATAAAGGACATTGGTGCCGTCAATGACGATCTGGCTGCCGTCTGTCGGCTTTTCAGATGACGCAAGAGCAAGGTGAGAGGGCCGGAAAAACCACGCGCTTCCCAAGGCGAGGATCAAACCCGCACCCGCCATCCCCCAATAGACGTGCGTACCGCTGCCAATGGGATGCAGCAGGTAGGCCACCGCCGCAAAGCCCAGTGTGCCAACACCTGTCAGCCAAACAAACCGCAACAGACAGGTGACATATCCGACGAATGCCAACGCGCCAATGACCGGTATCGCCAAATCCAGCAAAGTCATGCCCGTCCTTCCCATGCGTTTCTATTTCGACTTAACAACGCACTTACCCAAGACGCTCGTCGCTTGCCAGCATGCGACCGCTTTGATTTAAGCGATCCGAACAGCTACCGGAGCTTGAAATGGTCGACATCGCCACCCGCGTATGGAATCACAAATGGAAGATCGACCCTATTGTGCGGTCGCTCATCGACACTGATTTCTATAAGCTGCTGATGTGCCAGTCGATTTTCCGCAACAAACCCGACACCCAAGTCACGTTCAGCCTGATCAACCGGTCCAAACATATCCCGCTGGCCGAACTGATTGATGAGGGTGAACTGCGCGAGCAGCTCGATCATGTGCGCTCCCTTTCGCTCAGCCGTGGGGAATCCACATGGCTGCGAGGCAATACATTTTACGGCAAACGCCAGATGTTTCGTTCGGATTTTATGGAATGGTTCGAGGGTCTGCGCCTTCCGCCCTACCATCTTGAGCGCAAAGGCGATCAATACGAGCTGACGTTCGAGGGTAAGTGGCACGAGGTCATGCTGTGGGAAATTCCCGCGCTTGCGATCCTGATGGAACTGCGCGGGCGCGCCGTGCTCGACACCATGGGCAAGTTCGAATTGCAGGTGCTTTATGCCCGCGCCATGACCCGCGTGTGGGAAAAGATAGAGACCCTGCGCGATGTGCCTGATCTGTCGATTGCCGATTTTGGCACGCGCCGTCGCCATTCATATCTATGGCAAGACTGGTGCGTTCAGGCGATGCGCGAAGGTTTGGGCAAAGCATTTACCGGTACGTCAAACTGTAAAATCGCGATGAGCCGTGAGGTCGAAGCGATTGGCACCAACGCCCATGAATTGCCAATGGTCTATGCCGCTTTGGCCAAGGATGACGCTGCCTTGGCGCAAGCGCCCTATGACGTTCTGTCAGATTGGCATGATGAACACGAAGGCAACCTGCGCATCATCCTGCCCGACACCTATGGGACCAAAGGGTTCCTTGACAATGCGCCCGACTGGCTGGCCGGGTGGACCGGCATCCGTATCGACAGTGGTGACCCGGCGACAGCGGCGAACATCGCAATCGACTGGTGGAAATCGCGTGGCGAAGATCCGACGAAAAAGCGGGTCATTTTTAGCGACGGTCTGGACGTGGACAAGATCAAGACACTTCATGGACAGTTTGCAGATAAAACCAACATTTCCTTTGGTTGGGGCACGTTACTGACCAATGATTTCCGTGGCCTTGTCCCGAACGACGCGCTTGCGCCGTTTTCATTGGTATGCAAAGCGGTCTCTGCCAATGGACATCCGACGGTCAAACTGTCTGACAATCCGCGCAAGGCAATGGGGCCGCAAGACCAGATCGACCGCTACAAACGTGTGTTCGGTGTCGGCGATCAGGTGGCCGAGGAAGTGGTGGTCTGAGACTGTCTCAACCGCCGTTCCCGCCAGATGATCAGCATGCCACCCATGATGATCAACAGCGCGCCGGGGAATAATTCGTTCCAGGGCGCCTCTCCAAAGAAGACCCAACCAAGAAAGAACGCAATCGGAATGCCGAAATAGCTGAACGGCGCCAAATCACTTTGATCTGCCATGCGGTAGGCGGTGACGAGCAGCAAAACAACGCATCCTCCGAACGCGCCCATCGCAGCGATCCACAAGATATCAGTGGTCTCGCGCAACGGGGTGAAGCCCCCCATGATCGGAACCAGAATAAAGGCGCCTACCGCCGCGATCCCCGAGGAATAGAGGTTGATCAGCGGTGTCGGCACATCTTCGTCCATCATCCGCGCCGTTACGCCGACCAAGGCATAACAAAAAGCAGCGATCAGGGGCAGCAACGCAAGCGTAGAAAACGTATCGCGGCCCGGTCCGACAATCATCACCACCCCGCCAAAGCCGATCAACACCGCAAACCACCGCACCGCGCCGACTTTTTCACCTAAAAGCGGCACGGCCAGCGCGACAAGAAACAGCGCATTTGCATAGGCAATGGTGGAAGCGGTCGCAAAACTGAGCAGCCCTAAAGACATGTAGAACGACAACTGTGCTGCGGTCAGGAACACACCGCGCGTCATCGCCAGCCGCCACTGCCGGACACGCAAAATGCGCCCCTTGCGGTGCCATTCGGCGGATCCCCAAAGGAACAGCAGCGTCGGGATCAGGCCAAATATGTTGCGGTACGCCGACAGTTCGGCGGCGGTGTAGGCAACTGACAAGTGTTTGATGATCAACCCCATCGCATCGAACAGGACAATCGACAACAGCGAATAACAAATCGCGAGCGTCGTGCGGTTTATGTTCATTACGGGTGCTTTCGTTTGAAGGGGGATTCGCAAGATATGCCACCCGGATCGTGCAACTATGCGCAACACGGCGGATATTAACCAGCGAAACGCCGAAAGATGCACTTTGGATGTCGTAAAACCATCTTGCCTCCCCAATGCCAAAGTGCGACATTCACCGGGCTTGGTGTTCCGAAAAGCGCATGAGTTTCTTGCGTGGGACCGAAGAGGGAATTCAGTCAAGGTGTGCCAGCCGCGCTCCAAGCTGAAGCCGCCCCCGCGACTGTAAGCGGTGAGCCTTGCCCGATATGCCACTTGTCAAACGACAGGGAAGGCGGGACAAGGTCACGACCCGCGAGCCAGGAGACCTGCCAGGCACTGGAAACGTATAATGCCGTCGGGTGTGACGGTAAGGAGAATAATTATGACGACACTGACACAGAACCACGCACAGACACGCGGCACCGCGCGCTTTTTGCCCGCGCTTTTCGCTGTGATTTTGGGCCTCGGCGTAATTGCATTGACCGGCCATGTTCAGGCTGCGGCGCTGCATGACGCAGCACATGATGTGCGCCACGCGACAGGTTTCCCCTGCCACTAAAATCTTTCGATTGGGCGGACGTGCAGCGCGGCTTTGAGGGCTGCATGCAGGTTTAAGTTATCTGCATTCCGCTCCGCTTCCTTTCGATTGCATGATTGTCATTGTTTGTGCGCTGCCCCTTCGGCAGCCTTTGCGTTTTTTGGCGCAGGTTTGCCGTTCTTGGGCTGCAATCAAACTTAGCCAAGCTGGGTCAAAATTATGTATTCAAGAATTCTGATTTCCGCGATCTTTGCGGGTGCCGCTGCCGGTCTTTTTGCTGGCATTCTTCAACTGATTTTTGTGCAGCCGGTGCTTTTACACGCCGAACTTTACGAAAGCGGTGAGCTGGTCCACTTCGGCGGCACTGCAAACTCTGCCCACCCTGCCTTGCCCGGTTTTGATGTCATGCGCGACGGGCTGAGCCTGATCTTCACGATGCTGATCTACACTGGCTACGCCCTGCTGATGATTGCCATGATGAATATTGCCGAAGAGCGCGGCGCACAGATTGATGGTCGCTGGGGTATTATTTGGGGGGTTGCGGGCTTTGTCGCCTTCCATTTGGCACCCGGTTTCACACTGGCACCCGAAGTGCCCGGTGTCGCCGCCGCTGACGTCACTGCGCGTCAAGTCTGGTGGTTTGCGACTGTGATTTCTGCTGCGATTGCAATGTGGCTGCTGGCGTTTGGTGGAAATTGGGCCATGTGGGGCGCCGCCGCGGTTCTGCTTATGGCACCGCATCTGATCGGCGCGCCCGAACCTGATAGCTTTACCGGTCCCGTGCCGACAGAAATTGGTGCTTTGTTTGCAGCCCGCGCGCTGGGCGTCGGATTGGCCGCATGGGTACTGTTGGGCTGTTTCGCGGGCTTTTTATGGCAGCGCGAAGGCAGGCATGCCGACGCTGCAGCGCGCGCATAGGAGAGCAGGATGGACCGAACACTTCCTCTTTTCATCATCGGACTGCTGTTTGGCGGCGGCATCGGTTTTGCCATCGCCGCTGGTAATGGCATCACCTTTGACGGCCATGATCATGGCGATCCGGCACAGCATAGCGATGTAGTGATGGACCACAGTACGATGGACCATGGCAGTGCCGACCACGCGGCAATGCACGATACCCCGATTGAGGTAGCCCCCAGCGATACGCCGACGCTTGATATCATGGTGATGGACGATCCGATGACAGGCTACAACCTGCACGTCATGACGGACAACTTCGCGTTTTCACCCCAGAACGCCGGCCTCGCGCATGTTCCGGGTGAAGGGCATGCGCATGTCTATATCAACGGTGTGAAACTTGCGCGGCTCTATAGTAACTGGATGCACCTTGAGGCGTTACCCGCGGGTAACGTCACTGTCGAGGTCACGCTAAACAGCAATGATCACCGCCCTCTTGCCATAGATGGTGCCAACATCATTGCCAGCACCACGCTGATCGTTCCGGAGTAACGGATATGACCGCAACCCTATATATCTGCAAAACCTGCAAAGCTGGCGAAGTCCACGAAGACGAGGCCGCCCGCCCCGGCGCCCGCCTTTTTGCTGCGATCAACGCCGAAGAAACACCAGCAGGTGTTACCGTCGTCGGTGTCGAATGCCTGTCGGCGTGTTCCCAAGGGGCCGCTATTGCCTTGTCCGAATCCGGCAAGTGGACCTACGTTTATGGTCGACTGACAACCGATGATGTTCCTGACATCCTCGCGGGTGCCGCCGCCTATGCTGCCACTGATGATGGCCTCGTCAAATGGCGCGAACGCCCCGTGATTTTCCGCAAGCAAAGCCTTGCCCGTATCCCCCCGTTTCAAATGCCTTTGGAGGCTGCCGAATGAATGACCTGTCGAAAATCCCCGTTACCGTTGTCACTGGCTTCCTGGGGTCTGGTAAAACCACGTTGATCCGCCACTTGATGCAAAACGCTGGCGGTCGCCGTCTTGCGATTCTGGTCAATGAATTCGGCACCGTAGGCGTCGATGGCGACATCCTGAAATCCTGCGCGATCCCCGATTGCCCCGCCGAAAACATTGTAGAACTGGCGAACGGCTGTATCTGTTGTACTGTCGCTGATGATTTCATCCCGACGATTGAGGCGCTGATGGCCCTGCCCACACGCCCCGATCACATCCTGATTGAAACCTCTGGTCTGGCCCTGCCCAAGCCGTTGCTCAAAGCGTTCGACTGGCCAGCGATCCGTTCCAAAATCACTGTCGATGGTGTCATTGCGTTGGCTGATGCCGAAGCTGTTGCCGCCGGCCGGTTTGCTGCGGATGAACGTGCTGTTGATGAACAGCGCAAGGCGGATGATAGTATTGATCATGAAACACCTTTGTCCGAAGTGTTTGAAGATCAGATTAACTGCGCCGACATTATTTTGATGTCAAAAGCCGATCTTGCGGGCGAAGAGGGTCTCGCCAAAGCGCGTGCCATTATCGAGGTTCAAAGCCCCCGCAAAATCCCGATCCTGTCGATGAGTGAAGGCGTTGTGGACACCAATGTTGTCCTCGGCCTGAATGCCAAAGCCGAAGATGATATCGCCGCGCGCCCGTCCCACCATGACGGCCACGATGACCACGAACACGACGATTTTGAAACCATCGTCGTGCCAATGCCAGAGGTCGATGACGTGAATACACTGGTCGCCGCGATTGAAAAGCTTGCCAACGAACAGCATATCCTGCGCGTCAAAGGGTATGTCGCCGTGACCGGAAAACCCATGCGTTTGCTGGTCCAAGCGGTTGGGGCCCGCGTCCGCCAGCAGTTCGACCGTCCATGGGGCACTGATGCACGTCAGGGTCATCTGGTTGTCATTGCCGAACATGATCACATCGACACAGCCGCCATCCGCGCCGTTCTGGGTGCGTGATTAAATGCATGTCGTCTTCCGCGAAAGCCATGGGCTAGAGGATAATGAGGCCCCGTATGATCCGGGCCAGACGCCCGCCGATCTGGTGGTGCTCTCGTTCTCCGACAGCGATCTTGGCGCTTTCGCGGCAGGCTGGCATCGGGGTGGTGGGCCTGCGGGCAAACTGCCGACTTTGCGGCTTTGCAATCTGACAGCGCTGCGGCATCCGGCTTCTGTCGACAATTATGTAGAACAAACCCTGACCGGCGCCAAAGGTATCTTGATCCGCCTGATCGGAGGCGAAAACTACTGGCCCTACGGCATTATGCAGGTGCAGGATTTTGCCCGCCGCAACGATATTGCGCTTGCGATCCTACCCGCCGATGGCCGCGAAGACCCCTCGCTTGATCAACATTCTACGCTTCCCATCAGTACCCTGCGCCGCCTGTCGTCACTTTGCGATGCAGGGGGCGCAGTTGCCGCCCAAGCTGCACTTGCACAACTCAGCCTCGCTGCTGGATTCTATGCAGGCCCGGTAACGGGAACCAAAACGGTCCCGGCCTGTGGCTATTATGACCCCGATCACGGCATCGTTTCCGTGTGCCCGCGCAGCACCTTAGGCGACGCGCCCTTGATCGCCCTCACGTTCTACCGCAGCTACCTGACCGCCGCCGACACGGCCCCGATTGACGCGCTCATCCTCGAATTGCGTGCCAAAGGGTTCGCTGCAATGGGCCTGTTCGTGCCGTCGCTAAAAGCCGAAGCAGGCCGTGTCTTCCTTGCCTCCGCCCTCACAGACCATCCGCCGTCAGCAATTGTGAACGCCACCGCGTTTTCCGGCCGTGGGGCCGATGGTGCGTCGCCACTGGACGCCCCCGGTTGCCCGGTTTTCCAGGTTGCGCTGTCCACGGCGCGCAAAAAGGAATGGGTAGGTTCCGAACGTGGCCTTTCGCCCGCTGACCTTGCGATGCACGTCGTTTTGCCAGAAGTGGACGGGCGCATTTTTACTGGCGTCGTCAGCTTCAAGGCACCGGAAAAGAAAGATCCCAACCTCCAGTTCTCGCGCTTTTCGCACCGCGCAAACGCGCCACGCATCAAAGCCGTTGTGGAACGCATCGCAGGCTGGCACCGCCTTGCAATAACGCCCGTCCAAGACCGTAAACTGGCGCTCGTCCTGTCTACTTATCCGGGTCGCAAGGACCAGATCGCCCACGCCGTTGGCCTTGATGCGTTGGCCTCGACCGAAGACATGCTTTTGAACCTTGCGACAGCAGGGTACAGCGCGACACCACAAATCAACTTTGGTAAAACGCTCCCGAACACGACTATCGCATGGCCGTTAACAGCATATGAACAGGCCCTCGAAACCTTGCCAGAGGCGTTGCAAAAAGACCTGAAAACCGCATGGGGCGAACCTGCCACAGATCCCCTTTATGCCGACAATGCCTTCCACTTTCCGGCCCAAACCTGCGGGAATACTCTTGTCGCGCTGCAACCTGAACGCGGCGCAATATCTGCGCGTGAAACCGACTACCACGACCTCGCTCGTGTGCCGCGCCACTCTTATGTTGCCTTCTATCTCTGGCTGCGTGCGCAAGGCATGAACGCTCTGATCCACATCGGCGCACATGGCACGCTTGAATGGCTTCCGGGCAAATCTGTTGCGCTGTCTGGCGATTGCTGGCCTGAAGCGCTCACTGCCGATCTGCCGGTCATTTATCCTTTCATCGTGAACGATCCCGGTGAGGCGGCCCAAGCCAAGCGCCGTATCGGTGCGGTCACGCTTGGCCACTTGCCACCCCCGATGAAAGACAGCGCTACCCCTGATGGCCTGTTGCAACTCGAACGCCTGCTTGATGAATATTCCACCGCAGATGGCCTTGACCCCGCCCGCCGTGACCGTTTGATCGACACGATCCGGTCAGAGGCGCGGGCCGCAGGCGTCGAAGACGATCTTGGCATAAACGACGACACTTGCATGGCCGAAGCGATCACCGCGATCGACCGCTTTGTCTGTGATATCAAAGAATCTCAATACGGCGATGGCCTGCACATTTACGGCCAGGGGACAGGTGAGGTCGACGGTCTGTTGCGCGCTTTGAACGGCAAATTCGTCACGCCCGGCCCGTCAGGATCGCCTTACCGCGGCCGTTCTGATGTGCTGCCGACAGGGCGAAATCTGTATGCCGTCGACCCGCGCAGCGTCCCGACACGTGCGGCCCACGCCCAAGGTGTCAAGCTCGCCGAGGAACTGATCCGCCGACACCTCCAAGAAGAAGGTGACTATCCCAAGGGGCTTGTTGTGGACCTTTGGGGGTCGGCGACCATGCGCACGGCGGGCGAAGAGGTCGCGATGGCGATGCATCTCGCGGGGCTCGCGCCCAAATGGGATGAAGGCTCCGACCGGATCTCAGGCTTTGAAATATTACCTTTAGCTTTGATCAACCGCCCGCGCATCGACGTCACACTCCGCATATCTGGCCTGTTCCGGGACGTATTTCCCGGCCTTTCCCAGATGTTTGAAGCAGGCGCGCTTGCTCTTGCCGACCGCGAAGAGGCGGCAGACATGAACCCTTACAAAACCAAGACACCCCGCGTTTTTGGTCCCAAACCCGGCCTTTACGGGATGAACATGGAAGCCGCGGTGCTGGATTATTCCGACGAAGGGCGTGCCGCTGCGGGCGAGGCATGGCTGAAAGCGTCGGAATGGAGCATCGACGCCAAAGGCGAAGCGCACCAGAACCGTGCTGCTCTTGAGCAGCGCCTACAGACCACCGACACCTTTGCGCACATCCAAGACCTGACCGAAAGCGACGTTCTGCTAGCTTCGGACTACGCCAGTCACGAGGGTGGGTTTGCCGCCGCGATGGCGCACCTTGGTGCGTCCAAACCCAGCATGTACCACGTTGACACGACCAAAATCGGCACGCCTCGTGCCCGCACCATGGCCGAGGAAATCGCCCGCGTTGTGCGCGCCCGTGCGGCCAACCCGGACTGGGCCAGCGGGATGATGCGTCACGCCTTTCGCGGGGCCGCCGAAATCGCCGCGACCCTCGACAATCTGGCCGCTTTTGCGCATTTGACCCGTGATGTGCCCGCGCATCTGTTTGATCTTTACTATGATGCCACCCTTGGCCGCGATGATCTTGTGGCCTTTATGGAAGCCGAAAACCCCGCTGCCTTGCAAGCAATGCGCGACCGTTTCGCCGCTTTGCGGGACGCGGGCCTTTGGACCACGCGCCGCAATTCGATCAGCGCTCAAATGGACGCCGCAGAATGAGAGCGCCAGAGATCAAAGGGTATTGCCCCGGCGCATTGCAACCGATGCAATCTGGCGATGGGCTTGTCGTGCGCATCCGCCCTTTCGGTGGACGTTTGCAAAGGGCGCAAGCCGATGGCATCGCCACGCTTTCGGTGGCACATGGCAACGGCATGATCGACCTGTCCAGCCGCGCCAACATCCAACTGCGTGGTGTGTCAGAGCACAGTTATGGCCCCCTGATGGAGGGGTTGGGGCACATGGCGTTACTGGATGAAACCGCCAAGGCCGAAGCGCGCCGCAATATTCTTGTCACGCCGTTCTGGCAGACGGATGATGAGACCGAGCATCTGAGCGCCAAACTCACGGCTGCCCTGATACATGAAAATGCCCCTGACATTCCCAAGAAATTCGGCTTCGCCATCGACACCGGAACTGTACCTGTGCTGCAAACCGCCTCTGCCGACATCCGGTTGGAACGCGACGCGGGCGGTTCGTTGATATTGGCGGCGGACGGTCTGGACGTGGCAAAACCAGTGACCTTTGACACGATCATTCCCGAGGCGATGGCCCTTGCCGGATGGTTCATGGCAACGCGTGGCACGCATAACCGTATGGCAACGCTCATTGCAGCTACGACCACCCGCCCCAAGGGTTTCTTTGTGCCGCGTCAGTTCCAACACTACGTGCCCGCCCCCGGCTATACGCCCTTTGGTGCGATGGTCGGGTTGGCGTTTGGCCAACTCACCGTTGCGACATTGTCCGCGCTTGCCAAACAGGGTGGCTTGCGGATGACCCCGTGGCGGATGCTGTTGGTAGAAGGCGCGCGGGAACTGCCCGAAATCGAAGGGCTGATCACCGATCCCGAAGACCCGCTGTTGCGTGTCATTGCCTGCACCGGCGCGCCGGGTTGCGCGCAAGGTCTCGCTGAAACACGTCCCGTTGCGCGGGCTTTGGCACCTCAATTGGGCCGATCCCAGATGCTGCATGTCTCTGGTTGCGCAAAGGGTTGCGCACATCCCGGCGCTTTGGAACTGACCGTCACGGCCACGCCAACCGGTTTCGATCTGATCAAAGGCGGTCGTGCAAGCGACACGCCGACCACAAAAAACCTCACCCTCCAAGATATTCAAAAGGCGATCTGATGCCCCATACCTACATCACCGACGGCGCGGAAATTTACCGCCAGTCGTTCGCCACAATTCGCGCGGAAGCGGCATTGAGCCGGTTCACGCCCGAAGAAGAGATCGTGACCGTGCGCATGATCCACGCTGCCGGAATGGTCGGGCTTGAGGAATTCGCACAGTTTTCTGACGGAATGGCCATCGCTGCGCGTGCTGCCTTGGAAAACGGTGCGCCGATCCTGTGCGACGCCTATATGGTCAGCGAAGGCATCACGCGCAAACGCCTGCCGCGCGAGAATGAAGTGATCTGCACCCTGCGCGATCCACGCGTGCCGGACATGGCCAAGGAAATGGGCAACACGCGGTCTGCGGCGGCGTTGGAGCTGTGGCGTCCACATCTGGCAGGTGCTTTGGTCGCAATCGGCAACGCGCCCACGGCGCTTTTCCACCTTCTGAACATGCTCGAAGACCCTGACTGTCCGCGCCCGGCCGCGATCATCGGGTGCCCTGTCGGGTTCATCGGTGCCGCCGAAAGCAAAGAGGCACTGATGCAGGATTTGCCTGTCCCTTCGATGATCGTAAAAGGGCGCTTGGGCGGATCTGCCATCACAGTCGCCGCCGTCAATGCACTTGCCAGCAGGGTAGAATAACATGGGAAAAGTCATCTGCGCAGGGCTTGGCCCTGGCGACCCGGACCTGATAAGCGTCAAGTCGGACCGTGTCATTCGCGGCGCCAAACACCTCGCGTTTTTCCGCAAGAAAGGCCGCGCGGGCCAAGCGCGTACCATCGTCAAAGATATGTTGCGTGACGATGTGATTGAATACCCGATGGAATATCCCGTCACGACGGAATTGCGGTTCGACAGCGATGAATACCGCACATTGATGGTCGATTTCTATGCGGAGTGGGCCGACAAGCTGGACGCATTGGCAAAGACCGAAGAAGTCGTTGTGTTGTGCGAGGGCGACCCGTTCTTCTACGGCTCTTTCATGCACCTGCACACGCGGCTTCAGGGCCGTGCCGAGGTCGAGGTGCTGCCCGCGATCCCCGGTATGGTGGGCTGCTGGAATGCGCTCGACATGCCTTTTACATGGGGCGACGATGTGATGACGGTGCTGATGGGGACGCTGCCCGAAGCGGAACTGGTCCACCACATGAAAGCCGCTGACGCGCTGGTGGTGATGAAAACGGGGCGCAATTTGCCGACTGTCAAACGCGCGCTGCAACAGGCCGGAAAGCTGGATGATGCTTGGCTGGTCGAGAAAGGGTCAATGCCGGGACAACGCGTTGCGAAATTGGCAGATGTGGACGAGGACGATTGCCCGTACTTCGCCATCGTGCTGGTGCATGGTCAAGGCCGCAGACCCGAGGCCGCCGAATGACCGGTTGGGTCGCCATCGCCGGTCTAGGGCCGGGAAACGAAGCGATGGTCACACCGGAAGTCACCGGCATTCTGGCCCAAGCAACCGATATCATCGGCTATATCCCTTACGTTGCCCGCGTCGCACCACGTGAGGGACTGACGCTGCACGCAACAGATAACCGCGTTGAGCTAGAGCGCGCTTTGCATGCGCTTGAACTGGCCGCAAATGGTGCCCGAGTGGTGGTTGTATCTTCTGGCGATCCGGGTGTGTTCGCCATGGCGTCCGCCGTATTTGAAGCCGTGGAGGCGCACCCTGAATTCACGAAAACCGACATACGCGTGCTGCCGGGGATAACCGCGATGCTTGCCGCGGCGGCGGCGGTGGGTGCGCCATTGGGTCATGATTTTTGTGCGATCAACCTGAGCGATAACCTTAAGCCGTGGGAGGTGATCGAGCACCGCCTGCGGATGGCGGCACGTGGCGATTTTGCGATGGCTTTTTACAATCCGCGCTCCAAATCGCGGCCCCACGGGTTTGAAAAGACACTGGATGTGCTGCGCGAAGAATGTTCGCCCCAGACGCTGATCACCTTTGCCCGCAACGTCAGCCATCCCGATCAAACGCTCAACACCGTCACCTTGGCCGAAGCCACGCCAGACATGGCCGACATGCGCACTCTTGTGATCGTTGGCAATTCCGCGACGCGCCGGATTGGCAAATACGTCTATACGCCCCGATCCGCCACATGACCCAGCCACGCCATCACATCGCGCTGGTTCTGGGCAACATGCTTTCCGGGCAAGACTGGTCTGTCCGTAAGGATCACGGGCAACCCCAAAGCGCGCGCCGCAGCCAGTTTCGCTTGCGCACCACTGCCGCCCGCATTCTTGGAAACGATGTGCGTGACGTTATGCGCGTGCATCAAGGCTGTATCGCTAGCGACGTCAAAAGGTCCGCGGGCAATAACAACGCTGGTGTTCGGCAGCGGCAAAGCGCCCTGTGGTGGGTCCACCAAACGCAGCAAATAATGATGCTGCGGTTTGGCGGCGAAAAGCCCGATGTGCTGCTTGCCAATCGCAAGAAAGACGCGTGCAGGGGCGTCGGGGAGGGCTGTTACCGTGTCTTCCAGTTGCGCGACATGGGTCCACCGGTCCGCGTCTGTCGCATGCCAAGCGGGCCTTTCCAGCCGTATCAGCGGCAGGCGCGCGCGGGCGCATGCCTCAAAGGCATTCATGCTCATCTGCGCTGCAAATGGATGGGTTGCGTCAATGACATGGGTGATCATTTGGGTGTTCAGATACTGCGACAGCCCGGTCACCCCGCCAAAACTGCCAACCCGCTGCGGCAAGGGTTGTTGCATGGGGGATTTGGTGCGTCCCGCATAGGAAAACACCGCATCAATGCCCGATTGCGCAAGGGTCTGTGCCATGGCGCTGGCTTCGGTCGTGCCGCCCAGCAGGAGGATGCGCATGTCAGGTGATCCTTGGCTCACAATCATCGGGATGCCCGACGATAGCGCAGCGGCCTTGCCTCCTGCAAGCGTTGCCGCGATTGCAAGAGCGCGGGTGATTTTTGGCGGTCCGCGCCATCTGGAACTGGTTGGTGCAGGCGCGCGCGGGCAGGCGTGGCCGGTGCCGTTTAGCGTTGATCCGGTGCTTGCCCTGAAAGGCCAACCTGTCGTCGTGCTTGCGTCGGGTGATCCGTTTTGGTTTGGTGCAGGCGGCAGTCTCTCTGCGCATCTGACGCCCTCGGACTACGTTGCCTTGCCGTCACCCTCGACGTTTTCGCTTGTGGCCGGGGCGTTGGGTTGGCGGCTGGAAGAAGTTACATGCCACGGCTTGCACGCGGCCCCTTTTGCCCGGTTGCGGGGCGTTCTGGCCCCTTTTGGTCGCATGATTTGTCTGGTGCGTGATGGTGATGCGCCTGCCACATTGGCCGCGTGGCTGAATGCCCAAGATGCCAGTGACGCGCAGATGCACATTTGCGAGCGTATGGGTGGTGCACAGCAGCGTTTGCGTCAAACCACGGCTGGCAATTTTGATCTGACCGATATCGCCGCCCCTGTCGCAGTCGCGGTTGCACTGCCTGCAGATGTCGGCCTGTCGCGTGCATCGGGGCTGCCGGACGACACATTTCACCATGACAGCCAGATTACCAAGCGGCCAGTGCGTGCGCTGACACTTTCTGCTTTGGCACCACGTCCGGGTGAACATTTGTGGGATTTGGGCGCGGGATCGGGGTCAATTTCGGTCGAATGGTGTCTGGCCGGGGGCCGTGCTTCTGCGGTTGAGTTAAAGCCGACGCGGGCCGCAAATATCGCCCGGAACATCAAGGATTTCGGCCTATCGCATCTGATGCACGTCAATGAAGGTGCATCCCTCGACGCCATTCAACACCTGCCCGATCCTGATGCGGTTTTTATTGGCGGAGGTGGGAACGCCGCGCTTTTTGAGGCGCTGTTTGCCCGGCTGCACAAGGGAACGCGGATCGTAGCCAACGGTGTCACGCTTGAAACCGAAGTATTGCTGACACAGATGCAGGCGGCCAAAGGGGGCAATTTGCTGCGGATAGAATTGGCAACTGCGGACCCCTTGGGCCGGATGCGGGGCTGGAAACCCGCGCGCCCCGTCGTTCAATGGAGCGTGACATTATGAGGGCCGTTGGCATCGGGTTTCGTGCCGCGGCGGAGTTGAGCAGCTTGCAGGACGCGTTGCAAAAGGCGCTGAGTCTGAACGGCACCAAGATTGACGCAATCGTAACCGAAAGTGCAAAATCGCGGGAAAAGGTGTTTCGCGAGCTTGCCGCAGTGCTACAAGTTCCTGGTCTGGGGATTGCACCGCGCGATCTGGAACAGATGATTACCCCCACACAATCGCAACGCATTCAGGACCGTTTTGGCACTGGATCACTGGCCGAGGCGGCAGCACTTGTTGCCGCTGGCCCCACGGCGCGGTTGGTTGTAGAACGTGTCATTTCAAGCGATGGTATGGCGACCGCCGCCATCGCGGAAAGCTAAAGGAAAACCGCATGACAGTCCATTTCATCGGCGCAGGTCCCGGCGCGCCTGACCTGATTACCCTGCGTGGGCGCGACCTGATCGCGGCCTGTCCTGTATGCCTTTATGCGGGGTCCTTGGTGCCTGACGCCCTACTGGCTTATTGTCCCGAAGGTGCGCATATCGTGAACACGGCGCGCATGTCGCTGGACGAAATCATGGACGAAATCTCGAATGCGCACGCGGCCGGACATGATGTCGCGCGCCTGCATTCTGGTGATCTGTCGGTATGGTCAGCGATGGGCGAACAATTGCGCAGGCTGCGCGCCTTGGACATTCCCTATGACGTGACGCCGGGGGTGCCGTCCTTTGCGGCGGCGGCTGCCGCGTTGAATGCTGAACTGACCTTGCCCGGTGTGGCGCAATCGGTTGTTCTGACGCGTACTTCTGGTCGTGCCACTGCAATGCCAGAGGGTGAAGCGTTGGAGAATTTTGCCAAAACCGGTGCGACGCTGGCGATCCATCTTTCGGTCCATATTCTGGACAAGGTCATCGCAGATTTGACGCCGCATTACGGGCCTGACTGTCCAGTGGCGGTAGTCTGGCGGGCAAGCTGGCCGGATCAGCGTGTGGTCAAGGCGACGCTTGCAACCTTGCAAACCGCGATTGGAGCCGAAATGGAGCGCACCGCGCTGATCCTTGTCGGTCATGCAATCGGCGCTGAGGATTTTGGTGAAAGCAGGCTTTATGCGGGCGATTATGATCGCCGTTTCCGCCCCGTTGGGACCGAACCACGATTCCCGGAGACAGCAGAATGATCCCCCCCGGTTTGATGATCTCTGCGCCTGCATCGGGCACAGGAAAAACCACGTTGATGTTGGGTCTTTTGGCCGCGTTTCGAGCGCAGGGTGTCAACGTGCAGCCCTTCAAAAGCGGACCAGACTACATTGACCCCGCGTTCCATACGGCGGCGTCTGGACGTGCATCGTTTAATGTCGACAGTTGGTCGATGGACCTCAATTCCATCAACGGGCTGGTGGGCAATGCGGCGGGCGCGGACCTGATCTTGGCCGAAGGGTCGATGGGCTTGTTTGACGGTGTGGCCATTCCGGGTGCCTGTGGCAATGGCGCGAGCGCGGACATCAGCGCGCACATGGGCTGGCCCGTGGTGCTGGTGCTGGATGTGTCGGGTGCCGCGCAATCGGTTGCCGCGACCGCGCTGGGTTTCAAGATGATGCGGCCAGATGTGGAACTTGCTGGTGTGGTATTGAACCGGGTCGCGTCGCCGCGTCACGAGGCATTGGTACGTGTCGGGATGAAGGCGGCGGGCATCACGGTTCTAGGATCCCTGCCACGGCGCAAAGAGATCGAGATGCCAGAGCGACACTTGGGTCTGGTCCAAGCCGGTGAGCAGGAAAACCTGCCCGAAATTCTGGCTGAAGCAGCGGCGTTCATCGCGGAGAATGTTGATCTGGACGCGCTACGTGCAGCGGCCAAAGGCAAACTGCAAGACGCGCCGCTCCCCGCAAAGGTGATCCCGCCGGGCAACCGGATTGCCTTGGCGCAAGATGACGCTTTTGCATTCGTGTACCCGCATTTGCTGGCCGGTTGGCGTGCGGCAGGGGCCGAGGTTCTGACGTTTTCCCCCCTTGCCGATCAGGCACCTGACGCCAGCGCAGATGTGTGCTGGTTGCCCGGTGGCTATCCTGAACTGCACGCAGGCAAGTTGGCCGCCGCCCAGACGTTTCGTGCGGGGATCAACGCGTTTGCCCAGACAAAACGGGTGCACGGTGAATGCGGCGGCTACATGGCGATGGGCGCAGGTTTGGTCGACAAAGATGGCGCGCACCATCAGATGGCAGGGTTGTTGGGTGTGGAGACGTCGTTTGCCAAGCGCAAATTCCACCTCGGGTATCGCAAGGCATCGTTGAAAGCCGCGATCCCCGGATACGCTGCCGCGACCAACTTGCGTGGCCATGAATTTCATTACGCGACGATCCTCACGGAGCCTGACGCGCCCTTGGCCGAAGTCACCGACAGCAACGATTTGGTCGTGCCTGAAACCGGATCTATGCGCCATTTCGAGGGTGGCGGTTGCGCGACGGGCACGTTTTTCCACATGATTTCGGAGGGCTGATGTCGGGGTTTGTCTCCTTCGTCTCATCGGGACCGGGTGATCCTGAGCTTTTGACCGTCAAGGCGGTGAACCGGTTGCAGCAGGCTGAGGTGGTCCTGTTTGATGATCTGAGCGCGGGTCCGATACTTGAGCATGCCAACCCCGATGCCGATTTGATTGGCGTCGGAAAACGCGCGGGGCGCGCGTCACCCAAACAGCACCACGTCAGTCAGGTCTTGGTCGACCACGCTGCCGCAGGACTGCGCGTTGTGCGCTTGAAATCAGGTGACAGCGGGATGTTCGGGCGGCTGGAAGAAGAAATCACAGCGCTGAACGTGGCCGGTATCCCGTTCGAGATTATTCCGGGTGTGACGTCCGCCTCTGCCGCTGCGGCCACTGCGGGCATACCTCTGACGCGACGGCTGACGGCGCGGAGGGTGCAGTTCATCACGGGCGCTGATGTGACGGGTGACTTGCCCCCTGACGTGAATATGGCCGCCCTTGCCGATCCGATGGCCACGACTGTGGTCTACATGGGCAAACGGACGTTTCCGGGCCTTGTCGTGCGGTTGATCGAACAGGGGTTGTCTGCAGACACGCCCGCTATGCTGGCGGAGGCGGTATCGACCCCTGCGGAAAAACTGCAACGGTTCACGATTGAAACGCTGGCAGCACATCTTGAGACGACCAGCAGCACGACGCCTGCGCTGATATTCTATGGGCCGCTGGCGGAGCTTGATCCGTGAAAGTGTTTGTTTGTTCGACTTGTTCTACTGATGGCGGGTTTGTCGATGTGGTGAAGGTCGGCTTGCCCGATTGTACCGTTGAAGGTGTGGAATGCATGTCAGGTTGCGCGCGCGCGCAGACCGTCGCGTTTCGGGCCAAGGGCAAGGTTGCGTATCTGTTTGGCGACATCACAGGCGCGGATATGGACGATCTGCGTCACTTTGCGCGGCTTTATCAGGCATCAACAGACGGCACGTTTCCCGATGCGCGCGTGCTGGGTGATCTGCGGCTCAAGGCGCTGGCGCGGATACCGGGGTAAGCTATGAAACTGACACTTATCGGCATTGGCACCGGCAACCCCGATCATCTGACACTAGAGGCCGTGCGTGCGATCAACGCCCAAGACCTGATCCTGATCCCGCGCAAGGGTGAGGGGAAGGCCGATCTGGCGGAGCTGCGGCACGAGATTTGCGCCGAAATCCTGACAAACCCTGACACCAAGATCGTTGAGTTTGATCTGCCCGTTCGCGACGAGGAGACGCTGGATTACCGGAAGCGGGTGGATGATTGGCACGATGCGATTGCGCAGGTTTGGGCGCAGACGATTGCAGCCTATCCCGGAGCCGAACGTGCGGCGCTTTTGGTTTGGGGTGATCCATCGCTCTATGACAGCACCTTGCGGATTGCATCACGCCTGAACCCACAGCCCCAAATGCAGGTCATCGCGGGCATCACATCATTGCAAGCGCTGACGGCTGCACATGCGATCCCGATCAATGATATTGGTGCACCTTTTGTCGTGACTACGGGGCGCAGATTGCGTGATGAGGGCTGGCCTGCGGGCGTCGACACTGCGGCGATCATGCTGGATGGGGCGTGCGCGTTTCAGGACTTGCCGGGCGATAAGTTCCACATCTGGTGGGGCGGCTATGTGGGCATGCGTGAACAGATCATCTGCGCCGGGCCGCTGCATGAGGTGCGTGATAAAATCATCCGGATGCGGGCTGACGCGCGGGCGGCGCATGGCTGGATCATGGATATCTACGTGCTGCGGAAGCTGACAGATTAAGTGTCGGGATCGACCTTGCCGCGCATGGATTTAACCTCGCCGCGGACTTTCTTTTCCTTCAACCGGCGCTTTTTTGACCCCAATGTCGGGCGTGTCGCAATGCGGCGTTTCGGTGGGGTCAGGGCGCTCTTGATCAACTCGGCTAAACGGTCACGAATGATTTCTCGGTTGCGGGCTTGGCTGCGGGTCTCGTCACATTGCAGGATCAGCGCGCCTTCTTTGGTCCAACGACGCCCTGCCAGACGTTTCAGCCGGGCTTTGACGGGTGGCGGCAGGGAGGGCGATGTGGCGGCCTCAAACCGCAGCTCGACCGCGCTTGAGACCTTGTTCACGTTCTGCCCGCCGGGACCGGAAGCGCGCATAAAGCTCTCGGTGATTTCCCAGTCTTGTATCGTGATTTGATCGCTGATGCGTAGCATGCACCCCTTATCGCACCCTGCAGATAAGAGGGAAAGGGCCGCAAGATGCGAAAAGGGCCGCCCTGTTAAAGAGCGGCCCAATCGAATGGCTTACGGAGGTGGGTCGGTTAGACCAAAGCCCACTCGGGTTATTTCAAACTGCCAAGGGTTGCCCTAGCAGGAAACCTCCCAAGCTGTTCCGACACCTCGCTCCAATACCTTTCTTGACACTGGATCACCTCCTTTACATTTGTTGAACTCACCCCGAGGTTTGCACAGGTTCGGCGTTCTGCAAAGAACTTTTTTGCCGCGCCCGCGCGAGGGATTAATTAAGAGGCATACCGCCGTGTGATCATCCGGAAGGGGATAAGAGCGATCAAGGCGATGCTCAGCTTGACGGCCCAATCGGCCACGGCAAGCGATGCCCATAGCGGCGCGAGCGGCCCAAAGCCCAGCATTGGCAACACCTCGGACGCCCAAGTTACATCCGTTGCGGGATGAATGAATGACAATGTGCCGGAGAACGCGATGGAAAAGAACAGCGCGGTGTCAATCGTGCTGCCGATCAGCGTTGAGACGAGCGGCGCACGCCACCATGCGCCATTGCGCAATGTGGCAAAGACCGACACGTCGATCAGTTGGGCCACGAGAAACGCGATGGCGGAGCCGATGGCGATGCGCAATGTAACCAGCGGGCCAAATTCGCCCATGATCTGCGTCCCGGTTAATGAGCAGACGAGACCGACAACAAAGCCGACCAACACCACGCGGCGTGCAGCTGCTGTGCCGTAAACGCGGTTCATGATGTCAGTGACCAGAAAGGCGAGCGGGTAAGTAAAGGCCCCCCACGTCAACCATTGGCCATACAGAAATTGAACAAGAATGTTTGAAGCGACCACGATGGTGGCCATGGCAAGGATGCCGGGCAGATAAGTGCGTGTCATAATGATAACCGTTTTGTGCAAGGGTGCGGCGACTTGGCCTGCGGGGATCGCAGACAGGGGGCAATTAGGCCTTTGGGTCGCGCAGTGCAAGCTATTCGTTAAGGATGTATTCAACGATCTGGGTGCGCTGTATGCGCATAAAGTTGTCGTCAGAGATCATCGTCAGGCGCGTGGCACCGGTGGTGTCTTGCCAAACACTGATGGCCTCAAGGTTGTCAAAATGGCCGGGCGCGGTGGTCAGCAGAGTTTCTTCGCTCAAAGTATCCGCGTCGAGGTTGAACCGCCTGATACGGCTGCGAAACCCCAAGGGCGAAACGGTGCGTTCCAGCAGGTAGAGCAATCCGCCAGGGTCAAAATCCGCACCAACCGGCAGGAATGGTCCGCGCTTGGGAATGCGGTGTGTGATGCGCCAGCCTTGCGCGTCATAGGCATGTAGGTCAAAGGAACCGCGCCCGATGCTCGGGCGTTCGGAAAGTGTGTAGAGCGTGCCGTCTGGATGCACGGCAATCGACTCCAACCCCGCATTGGGTTGGAACGCGGCAAAGGTCGTTGCCCTTGGCAAGGTTTCGGTCACGCCGGTTTTGGGGTTCAGGCGCGCGATGCGGTGGTGCTGTTCAAAGGATATATAGAACGCACCTGTCGCAGTTTCCGCCAGCCCTTCGGCGTCGGTGTAAAGACCGCGCAGGATGCTGCCATTCGCAAATCTCAACGGGATTTGTTTCAACACCTGAATGCCCGTGATCTTGCCCTCAGCACGGATCAACGCGATCTGTGCCAGATTGCCCTTGTCGGTGATCACGGTCGCGCGGGCGCCATCCGCGCTTAACTCAATGCCGGAAAAGCCCCCGAACCACTCACCGGGCAAGGACCAAACCCCATCCGAACTGAGCTGCAAGGTCGGCTGTGATTGAGCCGACCCCGTGCAGAACAGCAACAGGAGAAACGCACGTAGAATGTGGGTCAGTTGTTCAGCACCGCATTACACTGCGCAGGCAGGTCCGCCAGCACAAGTTCGCGACGTGGTTTTGGCTTGGGCGCATTCGGGTCGCGTGGTTTGGCCTTGGGCGGATTCAGGATATTGGCCTGCCATTGGCGCGCATCAGCGCACCCATCTCCGGCGGGCGGCGGGTTCTGGTTCACACAACCGCGCGCCCCTTTGGGACAGGACAGCCGGACGTGGAAATGATAGTGATGCCCGTACCAAGGGCGAATTTTACGCAAATAGGCGCGGTTGCCTTTTTCGTCGTTGCACATCTGCACTTTGGCACCGGGAAACACGAATATACGCTCGACCCGAGGATCATTTGCCGCCGCTTTCAGGATTTCGTGATGCGCGCGGGTCCACGACGCATTGACGTAAGCCCCATTGGCGCGGCGCGTGGAGATAGACGAGATGTTTTCCCGTTGGGCGCGGGTCAGGTTCAATGATTTGGGCGGCAGCATCCAGATGTCCGCATCCAACCCGATCTGATGGCTTCTGTGACCGGTCAGCATCGGGCCGCCACGCGGTTGGCTCAAGTCGCCTACATACAGCCCCTCCCAACCGGGCTGAGTCGCGGCAAAGGCGGACAGCTTTTTGACCATATCAACCGTCTCGGGGTGTGCCCAATTGCGGTTGCGCGACAGCCGCATCGCTTGCCATGTCGGACCGGTTTCAGGTAGTTGCGCACCACCGGCAAGGCAGCCTTTGGCATAACCGCCATGCGCAGCGGGTGCTTGGGATGATGCAAGACCCTTGGAACTAAACAGCTTTTTCGCTTGTACATTGCTGAGCGCACCGCCGGACGATCCGATTGTCGGCAAAGTTGTCCGCGCGCCGCTGATGTCACGCGGGCCGCCACAAGCGGCAAGGGTCAGGGACAGGGCAGTAATACCAAGGATACGGGTAAGGATCATTTCGCAAAATCTCCATCTCGTTTCACCCATGCTAACAGGATCAACCCGATGATGAAAAGCCCCACGACAGGTGTGATGCCCAAACGCTGGCTGCCGGTGACGTCGCTGGCAATCGCGATCAATGCGGGTGCCAGAAACGAGGTCGCCTTGCCTGACAGCGCGTAAAGGCCGAACGCCTCTGTCATCCGCTCCGGGTTGCCTTGGCGGGTCAGCATGTTGCGTGATGAGGCTTGCAATGCACCGCCCGCGGCGCCGATCAGCGCACCGGCAATGTAGAAGGCGATATCGGGCAGGGCAGAGCCGTCAGCAACCGGAATAAACGCAACCGATTGCGGCGTGATGGAGATGATCAGCAGCGATGTTGCAATCAGCGTGACGCAACAGAACATGATCACTGGCATAGGGCCGATGCGGCGGTCGACGCGCCCCCCGACCCAACAGAAAACCGCTCCTGAAAGGGCTGCGAGAATGCCGAAAATACCGATGTCGGTGATCGTCCAGTTCAATACACCCAATGCATAGATGCCGCCAAAGGTATACATGCCGTTCAGTGCATCGCGGTAAAACATCGACGACCCCAGATAGGCCATCAGCGAGGGGTGGCGCGGCAGGTTGCGCAGCGTCTTCGCAAGATCGGACAAGCCTTGCCCGACCTGATATTTTGGCGCGTTTTCATTCGGCGTATCGCGTATGTACATGAAAAACGGGATCATAAAGACGGCGAACCACACGGCGGTAAAAGGCCCCACAATCCGCGTGTCGGCCCCTGTTGCGGGATCAAGCCCGAACAGCGGTGTCAAACCCGCCATCGTTTTGCCTGACTCCGTGGCCTGAAACAACGCAATGATCAACAGAAGCGCCAGAACCCCCCCCGCATAGCCAAACGCCCAGCCGGAACCCGAAAGCCTGCCACGCTCATCTGCATCTTCATGCAACTCCGGAAGGTAGGAGTTGGTAAAGATCGTCGCAAACTCCATCCCGATCAGGCCGATACCGAAAAAGAACAACGCCCAGATGACCGAGAAATCTTGCGGCGCAGTCCACCACAAAGCACCCGCGCCAATGACGTAGAGGAGCGAGAAAAACCTGATCCATGGCATCCGGCGGCCCGTACTGTCGGCAACTGCGCCCAAAAGCGGCGCGAGAATGGCGATTGATATGCCCGCAACCGTCAGACCGTAGCCCCAATAGGCCTGCGCCTGTGCTTTGGCGGCATCAACGGCCATGCCCCCCTCAACAAGGGCAGATGTGGCGGTCTGTGCGAAATACGGCCCGAAAATAAAGGTCAGCAGCAGGGTGTTGTAAGGTTGGCTCGCCCAGTCGAAAAAGTACCATCCCCATATGCGCTTACGCGCTGAAATCTCAGCCATGTGGCCCCCCTGCGTCTGCTGTGAAAGGTAGAACAGGGTGCCCCGCTTTGCGCAAGCGAAGGTTTTGCGAAACCGAGGCCATCTGTTTGCCGCGCAATCGGCCCGATGTGCAAAAGAAGGTTGGATTGGCGGGCGAAATCTATTAATTCATCCGTGTAATTAAAGTGTTAGTCATGACCGGGGATGTGCATGCTCTTAAGAATACTCTACTTTAGCACCGCGCATGCCGACCTCACGGCCGCCGAGGTGGACGCGATTGTCAGCCATTCGGTACAGGCAAACGCAGCGCGCGATGTGACAGGTGCATTGGCCTTTAACGGCCGGAATTTCTGTCAATTGCTTGAAGGCGATGAACAGGTGGTTCGCGATCTGATTGCCAAAATCAGCACCGACAAGCGCCACAGCGGTTTTAAAGTTATCGACGAGAAACTGGTCCAAGACCGTGCATTTCCCGGTTGGGCAATGCAGCGGGTGCGTGACCTCGATTTCTCGGTCGTGATAAATGCGATGACGCGTTAGGCGCGCAGATTATCTGATGATGCTTTTGGCGGTGTTTCGCATCTGATTACCTCTGAACCGAACGCAAACCTTGCGCATCGACGCAACGCGGCTTAGCTAACAGCCAACAAGCTGGAGACTGCGCCATGACGTCCATATTCCAAATTTTGATGCTTCTGCTGAACATCGTCTATTTTATCGTGATCGCCCATGTGATCATGTCGTGGTTGATCAATTTTCAGGTCCTGAACCTACGCCAGCCCCTGGTCGCGCAGATATGGGAAGGGCTGAACCGTCTACTGGAACCGGTCTACAGCCGCGTGCGCAGTGTCTTGCCGCAAATGGGCGGTATTGATCTGGCTCCGCTGGTTGTCTTGATCGGTGTGGCAGTCGCACGGATTATCTTGATGAATAATGCCGCGTTTTTCTTCTGACCTCCATTTCTGATCGTGTAATCGACTCAGGGTCTGGGAATGCCCTTGTTCACCAATTGTTAGTATGGGAGTCTGCATAAAAAAGCAGATAGTCTTACAGGTTCCCATGTCCGACACGGCCCCGGTTTTAAAGGATGTCTTTGGTTTTGACGGGTTTCGGCCCGGCCAAGAAGATATTGTTGAGGCAGTCATCGCAGGCGAGAACGTGCTTGCAATTATGCCTACAGGTGGCGGTAAATCCCTTTGCTTTCAATTGCCTGCGCTGATGCGCGAGGGCGTCACGGTCGTGATATCCCCACTGATTGCGTTGATGCGCGATCAGGTGCGCGCCTTGCAGGAGGCTGGTGTGGGCGCAGGTGCACTTACCTCCGGAAATACGCCTGAGGAAACCGACGCGGTCTGGGAGGGGTTGGACGCGGGCACGCTTAAGCTGCTTTACATGGCGCCTGAACGATTGGCGGCGGGGTCCGTGCAAGGGATGCTCAAGCGCGTTGGTGTTCGGATGATCGCGGTGGATGAGGCGCATTGTGTCAGCCAGTGGGGCCATGATTTCCGGCCTGATTATCTGCGCATCGGTGAATTGCGGCGGGCGTTGAATGTCCCGTTGGCGGCCTTTACGGCGACCGCTGACAGCGAAACCCGCACGGAAATTATTGAAAAACTGTTTGACGGGGCTGCGCCAAGCGCGTTCTTGCACGGATTTGACCGCCCCAATATTCATCTGGCGTTCACAGCAAAAAACAAGCCGCGCGACCAGATCCTTGATTTCGCTGCGGCGCGGCGCGGGCAGTCGGGGATTGTATATTGTGGGACGCGCGCCAAGACCGAAGGCATCGCGCGCGCCTTGCGCGAGGCGGGGCAAAAGGCGATCCACTATCATGGCGGCATGGAAGCCGAAGACCGCCGCATCGCAGAACGCCAGTTTCAACAAGAAGACGGGTTGATTGTCTGTGCGACCGTCGCGTTTGGCATGGGTGTCGATAAACCTGATATCCGTTGGGTCGCGCATGCCGATTTGCCCAAATCGATTGAGGCCTATTATCAGGAAATCGGCCGTGCAGGTCGTGACGGTGCCCCGGCTGAAACGCTGACGCTGTTTGGACCGGATGATATTCGCCTGCGCCGCACGCAAATTGACGAAGGGCTTGCCCCGCCGGAGCGACGCACCGCTGATCATGGGCGGTTGAACGCGCTTTTGGGTCTGGCAGAGGCGTTGGAGTGTCGCCGTAAAACACTTTTGGGGTATTTTGAAGAAGCGGATGTGACCTGCGGCAATTGCGATCTGTGCGACACGCCTGCGGACGTCTTTGACGGAACAACCGCTGTGCGCAAAGCACTATCTGCAATTTTGCGCACCGAGGAATGGTTTGGTGCGGGTCATCTGATCGACATTCTGTTGGGGGTTGAGACTGACAAGGTAAAAGCACGCGGGCATGCCAGCCTGCCGACCTTCGGGGTGGGCGGTGAATATGACCGTCGCCAATGGCAGGCAGTGTTCCGTCAGATGATGGGGCACGACCTGATCCGACCGGATCCCGAACGCCACGGCGCGCTGCGCATGACAGATGCGGCCCTGCCGATCTTGCGCGACGAGGCAAAGATCAGCCTGCGCCGTGATACGATCAAGGCCGCAGGTGCGACGCGCCGTCCGGCTGTCAAACAGATGGTCAGCGAAGAAGACGCACCGCTGCTGTCAGCGCTCAAGGCCAAGCGGCGCGCGCTTGCCGAGGCCGCGAAAGTGCCTGCGTACATTATTTTTACAGACAGATCGCTGATTGAAATGGCCGAAACCCGTCCCGGCGATCTGGACGGTATGGCGCGCATCGGTGGCGTTGGCGCAAAGAAGCTGGAAACTTATGGGCGTGCCTTTTTGGACGTGATAAATGGCGCCTCAGTGCAGATGCATCCGACGCGCCGCAAATTGGCGGGCCGCGACGCGGGCAGTGTGTATGATCGTCTGCTTGAGGTCCAAGCCGACCTGACGCGTGGTGAGGCGGGGACCGACAAACCGTTAAGTTGTTCGGCATCCCTACTGGCCAAAGTCGCGCAGTTGCATCAGGCCGACGACAACGCCCTTGTTCGGATTTTGGGTGAACGGCGCGCAGAGCGGTTTGGCCCTGCGTTTCGTGAAATCTTGCAGAACCGTTAGGAACCGGTCGTTCGGTTATGTCCTGCCCTTGCTGAAGTAAGGTTGCCGCGCTAGCTCTTGCCCAAACGAGTGACAAGGACCGATGACATGTTAGTAGTAATTTCACCGGCCAAGCGGCTGGATTGGGCGGAACGAGACGTCTCTGCAACTCAGCCTGCATTTCAAGAGGATGCCATCCGCCTTGCCACCACGGCGCGCAATCTGACGTTAGGCAAACTCAAGGACTTGATGCACCTCAGCGATGATCTGGCACGGCTGAACCGTGACCGTTTCAACGCGTTTGAGGCAGCTCCCGACGCGGAAATCACGCGTCCTGCGGCATTGGCCTTTGCCGGTGACACCTATCAAGGTCTTGAGGCGGGCAGTCTGGACAAGAGTGAACTGGATTGGGCACAGGATCATCTGCGGATTTTGTCAGGACTTTACGGGGTGTTGCGCCCCCTTGATGCGATACAGCCCTACCGGCTTGAGATGGGCAGCCGATTGAAGACGCGCAGAGGTCAGAACTTGTATGAGTATTGGCGTGATGATCTGTCAAAGGCGTTGAATGTCGATGCCGAAGCGACGGGCAGCGATGTATTGGTCAATTGCGCGTCACAGGAATACTTTGGCGCGGTCGCATTGAAAGCGTTGAAGCCCAAAGTTGTGACACCCCAGTTCATGGAAGACAAAGGGGACGGAAAAGGCCCCAAGATCGTCAGCTTTTTCGCCAAAAAAGCGCGCGGCGCGATGGCCCGCTTTGTCGTGCAGAACCGGTTGACGGATGTCGCAGCGCTGCGCGATTTCGATACAGGTGGCTACGCATGGCAAAAAGATATCTCAACAGATGAACGCCCGGTTTTCGTGCGGCCCTACCCGGCGTCCTGAACGGGCCAAGGCGGGCAAACATCGGCGCTACAAGCGGCTTCGATTTGACTAAAAATCTCTGTCTTGCGCAGAGGTTTGGTTAGGTAGAAATCCAACCCTGCCGCAAGGATGCTTTGGTCATCTCCTGCCATCGCGTGTGCAGTCATTGCGACGATTGGTACGTGCTTGCCGCTGCTTGATTCAATCTGGCGGATGGCTATCGTCGCGTCTTTTCCGTCCATTTTTGGCATCGAGATGTCCATAAAGACGATATGCGAGAGTGTCTGATCTTCTGTGTATGAGTAATTCGGTCCATGCTTCATTAACGAAGGAGCATGAAGACAATGACGATTACGAAGGAAGTATTAGATGAG
>Ga0209199_1000278_pt1 | contig 78942 bp, 72 predicted proteins | sample COGITO_mtgs_1105_7_FD_184805 | JGI IMG/M metagenome (GOLD analysis project Ga0209199, IMG submission 184805) | Pelagic marine microbial communities from North Sea - COGITO_mtgs_110523 (SPAdes) (version 2) | ecosystem: Environmental > Aquatic > Marine > Epipelagic ... | reverse complement strand
ACAGAAACCTCCAAACTGTGAGTAAGCCGAGTGTGAACAAAATCCGTTTTTGAAAAGGGAATGACCTGAGTTTTGTCTTGTAAACTTCTAAAGGCACTCGAAAAAACAATGCGATCATAATCTACTTCAAATCCCAGACGGGTATCGTTTTGTGCCAACCTTGGGCGGTCTTTATTGTCTCCAAACCTCTTGAGCTTCAGTAGATTATCCCAGTTCATACTTTTTAAACATTACCGAATTGTTAACCCTAAAATTTATAAATAACATTAAATTAAAATTGTCACACTGTATTTTAACATTTACATAAAATCAATCCACTTCATGCCCCATACATTTGTCACAAATCTAAATTATATAACCATAAAAAATTGAAAAAATTGAAATTTATTCCATTATTCCTTACTGTTTTATTTTTTATTTCTTGTTCTGAAGAAGACCCAATTATTGAATACGTTACTCTTACTGAAACAGTAATAGAAACAGAAACAGAAACTGTTGAAGTAGATGCTTTTGCAGATTCTACATTGGAAGGTAATATTACTTCTGACACCACATTAGATGCTTCTAAAATTTGGCTGTTAAAAGGTCGTGTTTCCGTAGAGACTGGTGCTACTTTAACCATTCCTGCTGGAACAATCATTAAAGCGGCTACTGGAACTGGAGCAGATGCTTCTACCCTGATCATCGCAAGAGGAGCAACTATCATTGCTGATGGGACAGCAGAAGCACCGATCATTATGACCTCTACATCCGATAATATTGAGGTTGGAGGAAGTTATCCTTCTAGTGGCCCATCGTTGGGGGTTAATATAAGAGGTCTTTGGGGAGGTCTATTGATTTTAGGAAATGCTCCTTGTTCTTTTTCTGGAGATGTGACCGAACTTCAAATCGAAGGGATTCCAACTTCAGACATTAATGGTCTCTATGGAGGAAGTGATGCTGCTGACAACTCCGGTTCAGTACAATATCTTTCGATCCGTCACGGCGGTGCAGAGATTGGAGAAGGTAACGAAATCAATGGACTTACTTTAGGGGGTGTTGGATCAGGTACAACGATCAACCATATTGAAGTATTAGGAAATGTAGATGATGGGATCGAATTTTTTGGTGGAACTGTAAATGCCTCTAACCTTCTCGTATGGGGGCAGGGAGATGATGCTATCGATATAGATCAAGCTTATGCTGGAACCATTGATGGTGCGTTGGTTGTTTTGACTGCTGCTTCTGATCATGGTTTTGAAATTGACGGTCCTGAAGGATCTGCTACGGGGCGCTTTACTCTCAAAAATGCCACAGTAATTGGAGCAACAGATGATTGTGATGCCGAAGGGGTTGACGGCGAAATGGCCGACTTTAGAAAAGGAGCTACTGGAGATGTTTCGAATATTTTGTTTAGAGATTTTGCAGGAGGTAAAGATGTGGAGTTGGATGCTTCTGCTGATGCAGCAACCTACACAGCAGGAACTTTAACTTTTGCAAATATTGATATTATGCATCCCCTCAGTGGTGGAGCTGTATGTTCAAACGTTGAAACACTTAACCAAATTTTTGATGACAAATCAGACGAAAGTACCTTCGAGGCGGATGCTTCAACTTTTGCTGAAATTGTTACAGAACAAAAACAGGGAAATGGGGTAGACACCTCTGTTTTCTCGTGGACTTTTTATGCCAGATAAATTATAACTTACTGTAAACAACTTTACTTATGATAAGTGTCCAAGACTAGTCTTGGACATTTGTCATTTCTACACTTTTTAAACTTTTATCACTACTAATGAAAACAAAAAATATTTTTACCTTACTGACTTTACTGATGATGTCCTCTCTTACATTCAGTCAAATAGGAATTACAGGGACAGTAATTGATGGAGATTTTAACGAACCCCTTCCTTTTGCAAACATTATGATTGAAGAAACAGGAGAGGGTGTTACTTCTGATTTTGATGGAAAATATGCTTTCGAACTGGAGGAAGGTATCTATTCCATTCAATTTTCTTTTGTAGGGTATGAAACTAAAATCATTACTCAGATAGAGGTGACCGGAAATGAATATACTATTACGGATGTGGTTTTAAATTCGGCTGCCCAAGGGTTGGAGGAAGTGGTGGTTACGGTTGAAGCGAGAAGGAATACCGACGCTTCGGTGTTAGAAATTCAAAGAAAATCTGCTAGTTTGCTGGATGGAATATCTGCCCAAGCCTTTAAGAAGATTGGAGCAAGTGATATTGCAGGGGCTGTAAAAAGCGTACCAGGAGTATCAGTTCAAGGGGGTAAATATGTTTACGTCCGTGGGTTAGGTGATCGTTATTCTAAATCTATTTTAAATGGAGTAGATATCCCTGGTTTGGATCCTGATCGAAATACGATTCAAATGGATCTCTTCCCCACCAACATGCTTTCTAATGTTTTGGTTATCAAGTCTGCAAGAGCAGATTTGCCCGCTGATTTTACAGGAGGAGTCATTGACATCATTACCAAGGATTTTCCAAACAAGGAAGAGTTTTCAGTTTCTTTAAATATGGCTTATAATCCAGACATGCATTTCAATGACAATTATTTAACCCATTCTGGTGGAAGTACAGATTTTTTGGGGTTTGACGATGGTTCTCGCAAAAATACTATTGCTAATAGTTTTTTGGGAAATGCTTTAGACCCTCGCTTGAATCAATCAGATTCAGGACTGAGTACTATCAATCGAATCAGCAATCAATTTGATCCTCAAATGGCTCCTCAAATCTCAAATAGTGGAATGAACTTTGGGTTTGGAATATCCTATGGAAACCAGTTTGATTTTGAAAACGGACACGCCCTAGGCGTGTTAGGGTCCGTTTCCTATAAAAATGAACAAACGGTTTATGAAAACTCACAGGACAATATTTTCAATTATAGCCCAGATAAAAAAGTAATCGCTTTTGAGGAAAATCGAATTCAGACGGGGACTATCGGTGGCCACAATGTTATTGCCAGTGGCCTTTTTGGTTTGACCTATAAAACGAATACCTCAAAGTATAAATTCAATGGATTGCACATCCAAAACGGCCAAAGCACTTCAGGAAGTTTTAGACAATTGACCCGTTTTTCTGATTTTATTGACTTTAACAAGTTCAATCTTGAATACAACGAAAGAAGTATTTCTAATGGTATGTTTTCAGGTTTGCACAATTTTGAAGCTTCTAACTTAAAACTGGAATGGACACTTTCTGGAACCCTTGCCAAGGTGCATGACAAGGATGTAAGAAACACAACTTTTCAGGATGAGGAGGGAGTTTTTAGTTTCCAAGAAAATACAGAACCCAAACGTATATGGAGAACATTAGACGAACACAACCTAGTGGGGAAAGTCGATTTTACCAAAAGGTTTGAGTTCTTGGGTTCGGATGCGATTCTGAAATTTGGAGTATATGGTTCCTTTAAAGAAAGAGACTTTTCTATTGCGCAATATTCCGTTAGTTCCAATTACACTTCCGAGAGCGATTGGGACAATTATGGAGGAGATCCCAACCAACTTTTTAATCCTACCAATTTGATAGGACCCAATAATAATAAAGGAACCTATATCAACCCTCAAACAACCATTCGACAGGACGCTAATATTTTCAATGCCCAACAGCAAAATTTTGCGGGCTATATTTCCAACGAATTTAATTTTTCAGATAAACTAAAATCAATCATTGGGTTGCGATTTGAAAATTATCAGGTATTCTACACAGGAGAAAACAGTCAGTTGGGACAAGTTTACAACAATGAAAACATCATCAATAAGAGCAATGTATTTCCATCAGTTAACTTCATTTACAGTCTAAAAGAGGATCAAAATCTGAGGTTGGCCTATTCACTTACCACGGCTCGACCCAGTTTTAAAGAAGCTTCGATCGCTGAGATTTATGACCCATTGTCCAATTTGTTCTTTATTGGAAACATTGATATTCGCCCTACCTATATAGATAATTTCGACATCCGTTATGAGGCTTATGGAGAAAACGCGCAATTATTCGCTATAAGTGCTTTTTACAAAAAACTTACAGACCCCATAGAAATTGGTTTTGTAGCGGCCTCTACTTCAAATTATAAGCCCTTAAATCTAGAGACAGCCAATGTTTTTGGATTGGAATTGGAATTGAGAAAAGACTTAAGTACTTGGCTTGCGGGTTTAACCCATTGGAATCTAAATCTAAATGGATCTTATATCGTATCTGACGAAAAGTACAGCGCAGATGAATTGAAATTGAGACAACTCGGTTTGAGAGAAGGACAAACCTTGGGAACCTCAAGACCCCTTCAGGGACAGTCTCCATACCTTATTAATGCAGGGATTGAATACAACAACAGAGAAAAAGGAATTCAAGGAGGGCTATTTTATAACGTTCAAGGCAAAACATTACAGGTTGTTGGAGATGGTTTTTATCCAGATGTCTATACTATGCCATTTAATAGTTTTAACTTTAACTTGATTAAACAACTAATAAAGAACATAACGCTAACCTTGAAAGTAACCAATCTTTTAAACGATAACCGTGAAAGTCAATTTATTGGCTTTAACGAAGAGCGAGAATATTTCAGTTTTCGTCACATTGGAAGAACTTTTTCTTTGAGTTATGCTGTTCGATTTTAATACCTAAACGATTCCTTGGAAAACATTTACTTATACATCGTTATATTATTGAGCTTGTTGGCTATTGGAGACCTAATCGTTGGCGTAAGTAACGATGCGGTAAATTTTCTTAACTCTGCCATAGGCTCTAAAGCCATTTCTTTTCGTAAAATCATGATTTTTGCGAGTTTGGGAATTGCGCTGGGAGCCCTATTCTCTAGCGGTATGATGGAGGTAGCACGTAAAGGGATTTTCAATCCTGGGGCCTTCAATTTTGAAGAGATCATCTTTATTTTTATGGCAGTCATGATGACCGATATATTACTTTTGGATTTCTTCAATACACTTGGTATGCCTACCTCTACTACGGTATCTATCGTTTTTGAATTATTGGGGGCGGCTGTAGTCATGTCGCTGATCAAAATATTTTCGAATTCGGGTAACTTGATGGAGTTGTCCACTTATATCAATACGGATAAGGCGACTCAAATCATTTTGGGGATTTTGCTTTCGGTCTTTATTGCTTTTACTATTGGGGCTTTGATTCAATGGATCTCTAGAGCTATTCTCACACACGATTTTCTTCAAAAATCCAAACTGATCAATGCGCTATTTGGTGGGATTTCGCTTGCCGCCATCAGTAATTTTATTTTGATTAAAGGAATCAAAGGAACTCCCTATGCTGGGATAGAATATGACTTTCTCGAGGGTATGACGATCAACGCTTTCCTTGAAGCCAATGCCGTTTTGGTCAATCTTTCCAGTCTATTATTTTGCTACTTATTCTCTTACTTTTTAATGAAAGTATTTAAGGTTGACATATATAAGGTCATCATTGGTGTTGGAACTTTTGCTTTGGCATTGGCTTTTGCGGGCAACGACTTGGTCAACTTTATTGGAGTTCCCGTAGCAGCTTTCCAGTCCTATGAAGCTTGGGTTAGCTCTGGGATTGCTGCACAAGATTTCAGTATGAGTGTGCTTTCAAATAAAGTCCCCACTCCAACCATTTTTCTTTTGGTTTCGGGTTTGATTATGGTATTGACTCTTTGGTTTTCTTCAAAAGCAAAAAAAGTCGTCAAAACCTCGCTTGATCTCTCTGATCAGAACGATATTAAAGAACGTTTTCGACCCAACTTTTTATCGAGGCTATTGGTTCGTTTCTTTGTAGGCCTTAATCAATATTTTGCTAATTTATTTACAAGTTCCATTTCCAAAAAAATCAGTAAGTCCTTTGAGATTACTGTTGACAGGTCAGGGGCCAAAAACCCCAACGCCCCTTCTTTCGATACCCTCAGAGCCTCCATTAATTTGACCGTAGCAGCCATTCTGATTTCTATAGCGACTTCCTTCAAGCTGCCATTATCAACCACCTACGTCACCTTTATGGTGACCATGGGAACTTCCTTGGCAGATCGTGCTTGGGGAACAGAAAGTGCGGTATATCGCGTAGCAGGAGTGATCAATGTTATTGGAGGCTGGTTTTTTACCGCTCTTAGTGCCTTTTTGGTTTGTGGGGGGATTGTTTACCTTATTCATTTGGGTGGATTTACGGCTATTCTTTTGATTCTGGGGGTCATACTCCTATTGATTTCTAGAAACTTTATCAATCACAGAAGAGAAAATAAACAAATGGATCAAGGAAGACTCTTTAATGCTCAGAGTGATCCCTATAAAGGGATAATTGAGGAGAGTGTAATGAACATTGCCAATGTGATTGGTAATACCTATGAGATATACGCGGCTACTATCCGAGGCTTATCAAACAATGACCTGAAAACCCTTTTCAATGCCAAAAAGAATGCTGATGAACTGTTTGTTGAGGTTGACGACATGAAAAACGGAATCTATTATTTTCTCAAACAGACGAAGGAATCGAGCGTGCCTGCCAGCCGTTTTTATATTTCTTTGTTGGGAATAATGTCAGACTTGATTGAAGATCTGATCTATATTTCCAACGAAAGCTACAAACACATCAATAACAATCATAGCCCCTTGAAGACCCAACAGATCGACGACCTCAATGAGATTTTTGAATCGCTATCCTCTGTCTTTAAGGAAGGGATTGAGGCTTTCAATTTGCAATTTAGTGATAAGGAGTTCAACGACGTTTTGATACAAAAGAAGCAAAACTTTGATCTGTTAAATCAGAAAATAGACGATCAGATTCTCAGGATTGAATCGGAAACAAGTCCTAAAAATACTGCACTTTATTTTAATATTTTAATACGGACAAAAGACCTAATCCTTCACAAATTTGAATTGGTAGAAGAGTTTTACAGGGTAAACAAGAAAATTAAATCTTGATGCGGGTTGTCGGTTGAGTATAACTAGTCGTTTTTGGCGATCAATTTTTTCTCATTGCTATTCCACTCAAGCACATTGACTATTTTATTCTCTTCATAGATCACTTCGATCAAATCACCTTGATTCCAAAAAAACCATTGACCTGTTTTTAAGCCTGATTGGTAAGCACCCATGGCTATTTTTTTACCGGAGGGTTGGTAGCTAATCCAATTGTCGTGTCGTTTGTTGTCTTTAAAAAATCCAGTTTGGGCGATGGCTCCATTGTCATGATAAAAAACTACTTTGGTAAGTTTGCCTTGTTTTTCAAATTTAGGTTTGGTGCTGTCTTGTGCGTTCAGTACGAACGTAAACATTATAAGTATAACGATTAAGTGTTTCATAACGTTGGTGTTTTATTTCATAACAAAGGTACAGAAATGTTCACTAAAAAGAAACATTAAATTAACATTAAATTTACAATAAAGGTGTAAAATGCTGATATTCAGTTAAATATGATGCATAAAAAAACGCTTATTTAATCAAAAATAAGCGTTTTATAGAGTGAAAATATGTTAAGATCCGCACATTAGACAATCATCATCTTCACTTTTTTTGGACTGTTCTAGCATCTGTTTTAACTCGGCTGGAGTGAGAGGTTCTACTGCAGCCGCGGGATTATTTTGAGCACTTTCTCCCACAGCAGCAACTGCCGTTGAGCTAGCAGTTACGGGTTCAATCACTTTGGAAGTTTTATCTGTTTCGTCTGTTTTTACAGCTTTGGCATTGTCCAGTGTAAATTTAATGGCATCTACAGCAGACTTTGTTCTCAAATAATACATTCCTGTTTTGAGACCTGATTTCCATGCATAAAAGTGCATTGACGTTAATTTTGCCATGGTCGCACCTTCCATAAACAAATTTAGGGATTGAGATTGATCGATAAAATAACCTCTGTGTCGGGACATATCAATAATATCTTTCATACTCATTTCCCAAACAGTTTTATACAACTCTTTGATGTCGTCTGGTATGCCTTTGATATGTTGTATGGATCCATTGGCCTGCATCAATTCTTGTTTCATGTCTTCGTCCCATAAACCAAGATTGACCAAGTCCTCCAGCAAGTGCTTGTTAACCACAATGAATTCTCCAGACAAAACCCTACGGGTATAAATATTTGAAGTATAAGGCTCAAAGCACTCGTTATTTCCGAGAATTTGAGAGGTTGATGCGGTAGGCATTGGTGCTACCAAAAGCGAGTTTCTTACGCCGTGTTTTTTTACACTTTTCCGCAAGTTTTTCCAATCCCACCGTCCACTCAGTTCTTCATCTTTAATTCCCCACAGATTGTGTTGGAACTCCCCATTTGCCATGGGCGAACCTTTGTATGTTTTGTAGGGCCCGTCCTTTTCTGCTTCCTCAACAGAAGCTGTTACCGCAGCAAAGTAAAGAGTTTCAAAAATTTCTTGATTAAGGGATTTGGCTTCTTCACTAGTAAAAGGCAACCTCAGTTTGATGAAAGTATCCGCCAATCCTTGAACACCTAGCCCTACAGGTCGATGTCTCATGTTGGAGTTTTCTGCCTCTTTAACTGGGTAATAGTTGCGGTCAATGACGCGATTCAGATTTTTGGTAACTGTCTTGGTTACATTGAACAATTCTTCATGATTGAACTTACCGTCTTTTACAAACATTGTAAGTGCTATGGAGGCGAGGTTACAAACGGCAACTTCATCTTCTGAGGTATATTCCAAAATTTCCGTACACAGGTTAGAAGAGCGAATGGTTCCCAAATTTTTCTGATTGGACTTTCTGTTGGCAGCATCCTTGTACAACATGTAGGGAGTTCCCGTTTCAATTTGTGATTCCAAAATTTTATCCCAAAGTTCCCGTGCTTGGATGGTTCTTCTTCCTTTACCCTCTTTTTCATATTTGATGTAGAGTTTTTCAAATTCTTCACCGTGACAATCGTAAAGCCCAGGGCACTCGTTGGGACACATTAATGTCCAAGATGAATTTTCCTCTACGCGTTTCATAAACAAATCTGAAATCCACATGGCGTAGAATAAATCCCTTGCGCGCATTTCCTCCTTACCGTGGTTTTTCTTGAGTTCCAGAAAATCAAAAATATCAGCGTGCCATGGCTCAACATAGATCGCAAATGATCCTTTTCTTTTTCCTCCTCCTTGATCCACATAACGGGCAGTATCATTGAAAACCCTTAGCATGGGAACGATACCATTAGAAGTGCCATTGGTTCCAGCGATGTAGGATCCAGTGGCTCGGATGTTGTGAATAGAGAGTCCTATTCCACCTGCCGACTGTGAGATCTTGGCCGTTTGCTTGAGCGTATCATAGATACCGTCGATACTGTCATCTTTCATCGTCAAAAGAAAGCAAGAAGACATCTGTGGTTTGGGAGTGCCAGAGTTAAAAAGAGTGGGGGTAGCGTGGGTAAAATATCGTTTGGACATCAACTCATAAGTCTCAAAAGCGGACTCTAGGTCATTGAGGTGAATACCGATGGAGACGCGCATTAACATGTGTTGAGGACGCTCTACAATCTGACCATTAAGTTTCAACAAATAGGAGCGTTCTAATGTTTTAAAGCCAAAAAAGTCATATCCAAAATCCCTATTGTATATGATATTAGAATCGATTTGATCTCCATTTTTTTCAATGATTTTATAAACTTCATCGGAGAGTAATGGTGCTTTTTTCCCAGTTCTGGGATTGACATATTCATAGAGATCTTTCATCGTAGCAGAGAAAGATTTTTTGGTATTCTTGTGCAAGTTAGAAACAGAAATCCTTGCTGCCAATTGTGCGTAGTCGGGATGGGTGGTGGTCATGGTGGCCGCGATCTCCGCAGCGAGGTTGTCCAACTCTGAGGTAGTAACCCCGTCGTAGAGTCCTTCGATTACTCTCATGGCTACCCGAACGGGATCAACTAACGGATTCAATCCATAGTTGAGCTTTCTGATACGAGCCGTAATCTTATCGAACATTATTGGCTCTTTCCGCCCATCTCTTTTTACTACATACATAGATTTCTATTTTAAAATTTAATTAAAATAATAGCCCTACAGGGTCAATTAATTGGGGTACAACTGGGTTGGATTGGGGCAACTGATCATCAGATTAGAAATCTGCGTCAGTGGTAAACTGAGTTTCCTCTTTTTCGTTGTTGAGCACACCTGCTTTCTGGTATTCAGAAACACGCTTCTCAAAAAAGTTGGTTTTACCCTGAAGCGAGATCATGTCCATAAAGTCAAATGGATTGGTAACATTGTGCTTTTTCTCACATTCCAACTCAACGAGCAAACGATCGGTTACAAACTCCAAATATTGTGTCATCAACTTGGCGTTCATACCGATCAAGCTGGCGGGTAATGATTCCGTGATAAATTCGCGCTCTATTCTCAAGGCATCCATAATGATTTCCTCAATTCTTTCTTTGGGAACCTTATTGACCAAGTGCTTGTTGTGAAGATGAACCGCAAAGTCGCAGTGTACGCCCTCATCTCTAGAGATCAACTCATTAGAGAAAGTAAGGCCAGGCATCAAGCCTCTTTTTTTGAGCCAGAAAATTGAACAAAATGCACCAGAGAAGAAAATACCTTCTACCGCAGCAAAAGCAATTAATCGCTCGGCAAAAGAATCCGAATCAATCCAACGCAAAGCCCAGTCGGCTTTCTTTTTGATGGCTGGAAAAACCTCAATCGCCTTAAATAATTTTGTTTTTTCTACCTCATCTTTCACATAAGTGTCAATCAACAGGGAATAAGTTTCTGAATGGATGTTTTCCATCATGATTTGGAAACCATAGAAAAATTTTGCTTCTGAATATTGAACTTCATTAACAAAATTCTCAGCTAAATTTTCATTTACGATTCCATCGGAAGCAGCAAAAAAAGCAAGTATGTGTTTGATGAAATATTTTTCATCATCGGTTAATTTAGTATTCCAATCATTTAAATCTTGATGCAAATCAATTTCTTCTGCAGTCCAAAAACTTGCCTCCATCTTTTTGTACCATTCCCAAATGTCGTGATGTTGAATGGGAAAGATTACAAATCTATTTTCATTTTCTTGGAGGATTGGTTCTACAGCTGCCATATTTAAATTTAATTTAGTTTTATGTTTCCACAAAGATTCTAAAATGTTATCAAAAATGAAAGACATACTTTTCCACAAACAGGTCGAGTTTTTAACAAATTTTATCTTTTAAGATGCACAGAGAAGAGAAAACAACAATTTGTAAATAACTGATAATCAATATATTAAAAACTAAAAAAAACCTTAACCCCTATAAAGACTGACCCTAGGAGTTCAATTCTTTGGCGGCCATTTCCAATTCTGAATACCACTCATTTCCAAATTTTCTAATTAGGGCATCTTTAACAAACTGGTAAATTGGAATTTTCAAACTGTCTCCCAATTGACATCCGCTGTCACAAATATGCCAACGGTGGTAATTTACCGCGTTGAATTCAGAATATTCTTTTACACGAACTGGATAAAGGTGACATGAAATGGGTTTTTTCCAATCGATAGCATTGGCCTTATAGGCGTTTTCTATTCCACATTGGGTTGTTCCATTGACCCCAAAAACCACATAAGCACATTCTTTGTTATCCACCAATGGAGTTTCGAAAGTTTCATCTTCTACACGAATAAATTTACCCTGTTTTTCAATGGCTGCTTTTCCCTTTTCATTTAGAAAAGGAGCAATGAGATCATAGTTTTTTTCAAGCAATTTGGTTTCCTCTTTGTCAAGTGGTGCGCCCGCTTCTCCTTCAACACAGCACGCTCCTTTACAAGCATTTAGATTACAAACAAAGTCATTGGTAATGATTTCTTCCGATACCAGCGAGTTGCCTATTTGAAACATTGCATTTGAAAATTTATGTGCTAAATATATCCTGTAAATTTAACATATTGACGAAAATAAATAAATTAAAAGGTAATTACCTTTGTAAAAATTTTTACGATGGATTTAAAAGAAATTTTGACCGCCAGTATGGTTCTTTTTGCTGTCATTGACATAGTCGGGAGTATTCCCATTGTAATAAGTTTAAGAGAGAAAGCTGGTCATATTCAGTCTGAAAAAGCTTCTTTGGTGGCTGCGGTGATTATGATTGCCTTTCTTTTTTTGGGAGAAAAAATATTGAAGCTTATCGGAATAGATGTAAATTCTTTTGCGGTGGCTGGATCCTTTGTGATTTTATTTTTGGCTTTGGAAATGATTTTGGGTATCACACTGTTCAAAGAAGAAGCCCTTGAGGTCGCCTCCATCGTACCTCTCGCTTTTCCTGTTATTGCAGGTGCTGGAACCATGACCAGCTTATTGTCTTTACGGGCAGAATACGATTTGGTCAATATCATTATTGCAATACTGATCAACATTCTGATTGTTTATATTATTCTGAAATCTTGTTCAAGATTGGAGAAAATTTTGGGCAAACAAGGCATCAATATCATTCGCAAGGTTTTTGGAATCGTATTGTTGGCCATAGCGGTCAAACTCTTCGCCACCAACTTTGGAAAAATAGTGACTTAAGTACAGACGTTTATGCAAAGGTTTATTAATTTTACAGCATGAAAATATTCATAAGAATTTTGATGGCACTGTCCCTTGGAATGGTGGTTTTTAACGTGACTCAAGTCAATTGGGAGAACCCCCTTTCAGAGAAAAGTTCCATCGCCGTCATTGGGATTATGGCAGCCCTATGCGCTTTTTTACTTTTATTGCTATTGATCTTGTCCAAAAAAATTTCCAAGAAACTCAACCGTTAGTCGATTTGTGACAGGCTGTCTAATGTCTTGATAGCAGTCTCCAAGAATAAATCATCCCTATTTTTGATCTGGTTATAAGTGTTGTCACCAAAAAGTTGGAGTCCTAAATAAGCCTTAACAGCTTTGAGGGTTTGCTGTTCAGTTATTGTAATCTCAATTTCGTTATCGACACAGTATTTTACAAATAAATCATACCAAGGGAGTAGTTCTTCAAACTGGTCTTCGAGAAGATCATCCAAGCCAAAATCGATAAATTTTTTTCTGTTATTGTCCAATTCTTTAAAGACAAAATTATTCATCACATTGGAGTTCAGTATAAAGGAATTCCATTCCTCCTCTTCCGTATTGTTATTTGAAATATAAAAATCGGGTGTAATGCCTCCCCCTCCATATACAGTTCTGCCCTCTGGGGTTTTATAAGCCAAACTATCGGTAACAGGAATTTTTTTGGCATCGGCCATCTCTCCTTTGTGATAGCGATTACTGAGATCTTGATAATAGGCTTCTCTATCTCCGTTGTAAGGTTTTTGTATGGATCTTCCGGTAGGGGTAAAATATTTGGCGATGGTCAGCCGCACCGCATCCCCTGCTCCCAAAGGCATTTGCTGCTGGACCAATCCTTTACCAAAAGTTCTCCTCCCAATAATCCAACCCCTGTCGTTATCTTGAATTGCACCGGCAACGATTTCACTGGCAGAGGCCGATTGTTCATTGACCAAAACGATCAAGTCTCCCTCACTAAAATTACCATTGCCCTCGGCTATTGATTTTTCCTCTTCTCCCATATTGCTTTTGGTGATCACTATGGTTTGGTCTTTCTGCAATAAAGCATTTGAAATTTGGATCGCAGGATGAAGGTATCCTCCGGGATTATCCCTTAAGTCCAAAATCATTTTTTCCATTCCTTGAGAAATCAATTCGTCCAAAGCAAGATCAAACTCATCGAAGGTGGTTTGAGAAAACCGATTGATTTTGAGGTAGCCCAAATCCTTATCCATCATATAATAGGAATCAACACTGGGCAAGGGTACCTTTCCTCGCTTCATTTCCAATTCAAAAATTTTATCCTCCGATTTGCGATACATGGTCAGATCAACAGAAGTTCCTGGTCTTCCTTTTAGGGCTTGCATGATTTTTTCACTGGAGTAGTTTTTTTGGAATAATGTATCATTATTGGCAATCAATATTCTATCTCCTGCCAAAAGTCCAGCGGCCTCACTGGGCCCACCTTCCAAGACCCTAATGATGGTCACACTGTCTTTGAACATAAAAAAACTGACGCCTATTCCGTAAAAATTACCTTGCATATTTTCGGCTATGCTTTGTCTTTGGCGGGCTGGAATGTAAACGGAGTGTGGATCCAATCGATTGACAATATCTTCAATAACCTCTCCAACCAGACTGTCCGTATCAATTTCTTCTACATAATCGTCATCGATATATTGCAACAGTCGCTCCAGCCGATTCATGCTCCACGAATCCTGCCGATTGGACATCAAAATTTCTTTTTCACTGCCCAGTAAATAGCCAATGCATATCGATAGGAATACTATAGCAAAGAGAACTAAATTTTTTTTCATAGGTTTATTTCGATTTAAGGTAAATCCAACTGCGTTAAAATTACACCTGCTTTTTCCAGGAAATCAAGCCCGGATCGGTCTTTGTATCCTACTAAGTAAACCACCCTTTTGATCCCAGCTTGATGAATCAGTTTGCTACATTCTCTGCAAGGGGAGAGGGTAATATAGAGGGTTGCTCCCACACAAGATTGGGTTGAAGCGGCTACTTTCAATATCGCATTGGCTTCGGCGTGGAGTACATACCATTTGGTATAATGTTCTTCGTCTTCACATTCATTTTCAAAACCCGATGGGGTGCCATTGTATCCGTCAGAAATGATCATTCGGTCTTTGACAATCAAAGCTCCCACTTTTTTGCGCTCGCAATGAGAAAGTTCTCCCCAAGTTTGAGCCATTTTCATATACGCCTGATCGTACCTTTTTTGCTTTTCTGAAGACATGAACGCTAAGGTAAATTAAAATGGCCAGTTATTCGATGTCATCAGTATGGCTTGAGACAAGACCATGGCAGCAATTATCCATTGCCATTTTAAGGCTTGAATTTTTAACAAGCCAAGTGCCATCCAATTCATAAATAGCACAAAAATAACAATCAAAATTTGTGCAAACTCGACTCCTAAAGCAAACTCTAAAAGACCCAAAATGGCTTCCCCTTCGGAGGCAATCATCTTGAAGTATCGGCCAAAACCAAAACCATGAATCAATCCAAAAAATAGGGTAATGAGGTTGATCCAAATTCCTTTGAGATGGGAGTGTTTTTTTTGAACCAGTATCGATAGGCAAGTAATGCAGATGGTAATGGGAATTAAAAACTCAACCCATGCGGCATCGATTTTTAGCCATTCAAAATGAGTAACTAAAAGGGAAAGTGAATGTCCCAAGGTAAAAAGACTTACCCACAATAGCAGCTTTCGCCAATTCTTAAAGGCAAATGGAAGAGAGAGGGCTACAAGAAAATAGAAGTGATCTAAACCTCCTATATCGAGAACATGATCAAAGCCCAAATCAAAATAGAACCAAAAAGTTTCCATAAATTAATTTTAATTATTTTTTAAACGAATCAATGTTTCATAAGCCTTTTGGACCTCCCTGAATTTTTCCTCAGCACCTTTGATCATCGCTGGGTCTTGTCCTCGGAGCTTGTCCGGGTGATATTTTTTGGCCATTCTCCTGTAAGCCTTTTTTATATCATCTTGGCTGGCATTGGATTCGATCTCAAGTATTTTATAAGCATTGTCAGTGTTTTTGACAAACATCGCTTTGATACTTTCAAAATCGGGCAAACGCAGTCGCATTCCCGAGGCTATTTGTGAGAGTTTTTCCAATTCCACATTAGAAACATGGCCGTCGGCATTGGCTATCCCAAAAAGAAAATGAAGAATCTGTAAGCGGGTTTCGTAAGCTGTTTGCTGAACAAAAACTTGAGTCAGTTGGTCGAGGCGTTGGGCCTCTTTTTTGATTTGAGTATTGAAGTTTCTAAAAATTGAATCGGCTCGTTCTTTACCGTATTGACCAATAAAAAAACTCCTTACAAAGTCCAATTCCCTTTGCTCAATTTTCCCATCGGCTTTGATGATCAAGGCCGAAAGGGCCAATAAGTTCAATTGAAATGTCTCGGGATTGATCGCGTAAGATGACCTTCTGATTTGGACAGAATTCTTAGTTAAATGTTCAAAAAAGCCCCCGACCATAAATCCTAAAATGGCTCCAGGAAATCTCAAAAAAGAATAACCGATCGCAGCGGCCACCCACTTAATCATAAGTTTTTAGTATTATAATTGTAAAGATACAAATGTCAATAAAAGATTGTTTACTCCTCTTGAATAAATAGGGAGTTTTTTATCTTTACCAAAAATAAAGAAATATGTATCCAGCGGAAATAGTTAGACCCATGAAAGAAGAGTTGACAACCATTGGTTTTGAAGAGCTGTTGTCTTCCGATGCTGTCGAATCTGCCTTGTCTAAATCGGGAACAGCCTTGGTTGTTGTAAACTCGGTTTGCGGTTGTGCCGCAGCAAATGCGCGCCCTGCTGTAAGAATTTCATTAAACAACGAAAATACACCCGATCACCTTTACACCGTGTTTGCCGGAGTAGATCGTGAAGCTACCGATACGGCAAGAGCAAAGATGATGCCCTTTCCACCTTCCTCTCCCAGTTTGGCATTGTTCAAAGACGGAGAACTGGTCCACATGATTGAAAGACATCACATTGAAGGCCGAACTGCCCAACTGATTGCTGAGAATTTGACCGAGGCATTTAATGAGTTTTGTGATTGAACCATTCCATTCAAGGGAATGTAAGTTTTAGGGGGTGAAAAATTTTTTCTCATATCCCTTCACGATCTTGTACTATCTCTTATTTGGTTTAATTCTGGTTTTTTTCCATCCTATTCAGGTAATCTGCCATCGGCTGTTGGGTTATACTGCACACAAACAATCGGTTGATTTGCTTAATTTTATCTTGTTGAGGTGTTTGAATCTTTTGGGTACGCGTTTCGAGTTTTCCAATCCATTTGAAATGCCCCAAAAAGGGCCTTTAATCATTGTTTCCAATCACCAGAGTACATACGATATACCTCCCATCATTTGGTATTTTAGAAAACACCACCCCAAGTTCATCAGTAAATCTACCTTGGGTAGAGGAATTCCTAGTGTTTCCTATAATCTCCGTCACGGAGGTTCAGTTTTGATTGACCGAAGTAAATCCCAATCGGCTCTTCTAAAAATCAAGAGTTTTGGCGATCAAGTCCAAAAAAATCAATGGGCTGCTGTAATTTTTCCCGAAGGAACCCGAAGTAAAGACGGACAACCCAATAAGTTCTATTCCAATGGGTTAATGACCTTGTTCGAACAAATACCCGATGCCACGGTGGTCGCTATGAGCATTAACAATTCCTGGAGGTTGGCCCAATACCGTTACTTCCCTATTCCCTTAGGTACTAAAGTGAGCTTTAAAGTACAATCCATTTCCAAGCTGAGGGATAATGACCCCAAAGTATTATTCCAAGAGTTAGAGCAAGTGATCGCCCAAGGAGCTCAAGCGGATTAAAACTGGGGTTTTCTTTTCTCCAGAAAAGCTGTAATGCCCTCCTCAAAATCGGCAGTTCCAAAGCAATCGGAAAATTGAAAGTTCTCTTCCTCAAACCCTTTTGAGGTTCCATCGGCGGCATTGATGGCTTTAATCGCATTTTTGATGGAATAAGGTGCGTTTTTCATGATTCTATGTGCCAATGTGATGGCCGCTTCAAGAAGTTTTTCCGAAGGAACTACCTCATTGACCAACCCCATTCGAAGGGCTTTTTCGGCACCTATCATGTCTCCGGTCAAAATCATTTCCATGGCATTTCCCTTTCCAATTAATGAAGCCAATCTTTGGGTTCCGCCATAACCAGGAATTACTCCCAAGGAAACCTCGGGCAATCCCATTTTGGCATGTTGGGCCGCTACCCTCAGGTGACAAGCCATTGCCAGTTCCAGCCCTCCTCCCAATGCATAGCCATTGATCGCAGCGATGACAGGTTTTTCCATTTGTGCAATAAAATCAAATAAAACTTGATTTCCATGTCGCGCCAGAGCCGATGCTTCTTTAGGGCCATAATTCGAAAACTCTGAGATGTCTGCTCCCGCTACAAAGGCTTTGTCTCCACTTCCGGTCAGTATGATAACTTTTACAGCAGTATCGTTTTGAAAATCGGCCAGCCTGTAGTGTAATTCGTTAATCAAATCCCGGTTGAGGGCGTTCAACTTTTTTTCACGATTAATTTTGATCCATCCGATTCCGTCCTGAATTTCAATCCATGCCAGTTTATCTCCCATTCTATTTCAATTTTAGGGTAACGACAAAGGTCGTTCCATTCTCTCCAGTAGTGTATTCTATTTTTCCTTTGTGGGAATCAATGATGTTCTTTACAATCCCCAATCCCAATCCCATCCCTTTGGTTTTGGTCGTAAACTTGGGTTCAAATACTTTTGACTGGATGGATTTGGGAATGCCGATACCATTATCCGCAAATGAAATTTTTACATTTTTTTGTTCTTTTTTGATAGAGACTTTTATTTTGGCTTGTTTTCCTTGTTGGACTGCTTGTAGGGCATTTTGGACAATATTTGTGGTCACTCTGATCCATTGTGTTCGATCCAAACGCAACAGAATCTCCTGGTCAGAGGTTTTAAATTCTATAATGTCTTCCTCGAAAATCTCCAAAGACCTGCGGGTAATTTCTACCAAATCAGACTTTACCAATTTGGGTTTGGGCAGGGTTGCAAAATCCGAAAATGCATTGGCCACATCACTCATAGTATCGATTTGCTCAAGGAGGATTTGAGAAAACTCATCAATTTTTTTGGCGTTGTCGGGGTCATCATCTGAGAATCGTCTTTGAAAACTCTGAACAGACAGTCGCATGGGTGTCAATGGATTTTTGATTTCATGGGCAACCTGTTTGGCCATTTCTTGCCAAGCCTCTTCCCTTTGTGTTCGGGCCAGTAGGGTGGCACTTTTTTCCAACTCATCAATCATTTTATTGTAGGAATTGATCAAACTAGCAATGTCTCTAGGCGCATTTTTAAGTTGAATTTTTTCATTCTCTTTTAAGAGTCCCGTTTGGTCAATTTTTTCTCGGAATGTTTCCAGCGAACGGGAAATATATTTGGAAATAAAATAAGCCAAAATAATCGACACCACCAGCATCAACAAATAGATTTGATACAAGCTTTGCAGGAAAGTATTCAATTCGTTTTCTGAAAAAGAAACATCTTCGAAATAGGGAAAGAACAATACCCCATAGGGATTGCCAAAGTCGTCTTTCAGAATGCTGTAGGAAGATTGGAATTTTCCAATCTCATCATTGTTTTTTTCCAGTACCCTACTGTCTGACTTAGCCAAAATATTTGTCAAAAATTCAGCGTCTAAAGTGTAGTTATTGGCAATGATTTTCAAAGGGAGGAAAGAGGTAAAAAGGGGTTGACCCTCTAAACTGAAAACAGAATAGTTGACTTTATGAATTTTTATTACTGCACTAAATTCTTCTTTGTACTGAGCCCAGACACTGTCGTTTTTCTCTAGTAAATCATTCTTTTCGACCAAATAATCGATTTGCTTTTTCAACTGACTTTCCTTTCGAGTCAATCTGAAAAGATTATAGTCAATCGATTCATTTTGATATTGAAAAAAAGTAGCGATCAAAATCAAAAGACAGGTCAAAAGGACCAACAATATCATGGAGATAAAGATTTGAGTCCTCAGCGAAATACGTCTTAGTAAATTAATTCTCATCGGCAACAGATTTCGCTCTCCACCTTTTGTAGAGTTTTATGGCCAACATCAAAAAGACAATAAGTCCCAATGTTCCCAAAACCATAAAAATCCAATGAATAGCACTTTTGACGATGGCCAAGAATACGATGGCAAACAAAAAAAGGGTTGCACCTTCGTTCCAAATCCGCATAAAATTGGAGGAATAACGGATCTCGTCTCGCTGGAGCTCTAAGAACATCTGATGTGTTTTAAGGTGGTAGGCAAAGAGTAAAAGGATGAATCCGATTTTGATGAGCATCCAAGATTGGTAGAGCCACTCGGGCATCAATATCAATAACCAAATGGCGAATATGGTTGCCAGAATTGCTGAAGGCCAAGTGATGATATACCACAACCTTCTGGACATAACCTTGAGTTGTTTCTCCAAGATCTCTTTGGCCGGGGAGCTTTTTTTGGAAGCTTCAATATGATAGATAAACAAGCGGGGTTCGTAGAACAAACCTGCAAACCAAGTAACCACAAAAATTAAGTGAAGGGATTTTATATAATTGTAATACTCCATTGGTTTTCGGGTCTGTTGGTCTTATTGGTATAGAACAGATAAAGGAATTACAAATTACAAAAACTTAAACAAATGCAAATGTTTATTTTGAGGGCATATCTTTAGGAATTCAAATATTTTCTGAGTTCGTAAACCAAAAAACTACCAGTGACGATGGTTGCGAGTAATTCTGCAATAGGGAATGCCAGCCAAACCCCATTAATACCCATAAAACTGGGAAAAATATAGAGCAATGGGATAAAGAATAATCCCTGACGGGTCAAGGTAAGCAGCAGTGCTGGAAGCGCTTTGCCGATGGCTTGATAGTAGGCCGCACCGATCAATTGAATACCCACAATTGGGGTGGCGGCAAAGACCCACCGAATCGCTGCTGGTGCTTTTTCCAACACCAACGGTTCGCTGGTAAAAATGCCTCCGATGGAATTAGAAAAGACATTGATCATTAGAAAAACCAAAGTCGCGAATCCTGTTGCGTATAGAATTGCTGTTCGGATGACTTGTTCCACTCTCTTTTTATTTTTGGCTCCATAATTGAAACCTGCAATGGGAATAAAGCCCTGAGTAATCCCCAATACGGGGAAAAGCGAAAACATCAATAGCCGGCTGATGATGGCATAGACCGCCACAGCCGATTCTCCCCCCAAACCAAAAAGTAAGTTATTGACCAACAAAACCGAAAGACTGACCACCCCTTGTCGTGCCAAGGTTACAGATCCCAAAGCGCCAATCTCTTTGGTGATTTTGCTATCCAACTTAAAGTCCCCGATTTTGAGATGCAATTCAGAACGATTTGAATTGAAGAAATAAAGAATATAGAGGGCGCAAACCCCATAGGATAGGGTAGTGGCCCATGCAGCACCGTGCATTCCAAAATCGAAAACATAAATCAGGACATAGTCCAAAATTAAATTTGAAATCGAAGGCAGCATCATGGCGTACATCGCATTTTTGGGTTTGCCCACTGCTCGAATGACATTGTTACCCATCATACAATAGCCCAAAATGGGTACTCCATAGAGTACTATGGTATAGTAGATTTTGGCCGGCTCATAGAGCGCACCTTTTCCTCCAAAAGCAGGGATAATGCTGTCGACAAAAAGCAACCCAAAAAGGACAAAACTTATGGTCAGAGAAAAGGTCAAAACAATTTGATTACCAAAGGTTTTGGTAGCCTTAGCAAAGTCGTTTTTCCCTAAGGATCGGGAGATGATAGAACCACCGCCTAAACCGATGGCCATGCCCAGTGCTGCAATAAAAAAAGAAACCGGCAATACCACATTGATGGCGGCGATGGCATTGGCACCAATCCATTGTCCAACAAAAATGGTGTCGATCAAAATATTGAGTGACATGACCAGTATACCAATAGATGCGGGTACAGCCTGTTTGATCAATAACTGAGGTATGGCGTGGGTGCCAAAAGAGGCTGAACCATCTTTCATGCAGTAGTGGCTGTTTCAGCTTTAGCCCATTGATCAATCCAGCGGCTCATTACATTGACCCAATCCGGTCTGGTGTTGATACAGGGAATCACGTGAAGTTCCTCTCCACCTTTTTCTTCAAAATCTTCTGCAGCTTCCATTCCAATTTCTTCCAGTGTCTCTAGGCAATCTGAGACAAAAGCAGGGGTAACAATGGACATGTTTTTGATTCCTTTTTTGGCAAATCTTGCAACCGTTTGGTCAGTGTAGGGTTGCAACCAAGGATCAACCCCCAGTCGAGATTGAAAACTGGTAGAATAAGTGCCCTCTTTCAGTTCGAGGTACTCTGCCACCTGTCGGGTGGTTTCAAAACACTGATGACGATAGCAGTATTGATGTGCCTCGGAGGCTGTTTGACAACAGCTTTTGTCAATCTTACAATGAGACTTGGTGATGTCCGATTTTCGGATATGACGCTCGGGAATCCCGTGATAGGAAAATAATAAATGTTCCCATTCCTTGTCTTTTAAATCTTCTTGAATGCTTTCGGAAAGCACTCTGACGTAATCTGGATGATTGTAAAAAGGAGGCAAAACCGTAAACTCTAATTCTGGATATTTCGCATTTTTAATTTCTTCGGCCAATACCAAAATGGTCTCTGTGGTGGCCATGGCAAATTGAGGGTAGAGGGGAATCAACATGATTTCATCTACACCTTGATCTACCAACGATTTGATGCCTTCTTCAATGGATGGGGAACCATATCGCATGGCCAGACCCACAGGAACAGAAACTTTTTTTTGTACGGCTTCTTGTAATCTTTTGGACAGCACAATCAAAGGAGACCCTTCGTCCCACCATATTTTTTTATAGGCCTTAGCCGATTTTTTAGGGCGGGTATTCAAAATAATGCCCTTTACCAAAAAAGTTCTCAAGGCTTTGGGCAGGTCGATCACCCGCTCATCCATCAGAAACTCACCTAAATATTTCTTTACATCCTTGGGGTTGGGGCTCTCTGGTGAGCCCAAATTGATCAATAACGCACCTTTCATCTACATTTTTTTACGAAGATACAGACATTAAATATTTTTTGGGAGTCGTCCCAAATTTCTTTTTGAAAGCCGCAATAAAATGACTGGAAGTACTGTAACCTAGCTTGATGCTGATTTCGTTGATGTTGTGTTGTTTGGCATTGAGCATGCTCCGTGCCTCGTTCATTTTGTGATCCAATAAATATCCATAGACCGTATCTCCATAGATTTGCTTGAACCCTTCTTTGAGTTTTTTGAGATTAAGTCCAATTTCGGCCGAAAGCTCCTGAAGCGTTGGAGGCTCTGTCATTTTACTCAATATGATTTCTTTGGCCTTTCTGATTTTTCTAACATTTTCCTCATCCACCAAAAAGGGACATTGTTCTACATCGGCATCCTCGCTTTTGTTGAAAAACAAACTCAATAATTCATACACTTTACCCTTGAAATAGAGGGTTTGCATACTCTCGTGGACTTTGGCTTCCAGGATTTGACTCAAAATCACACTCATGGCTGGACTTACGGGCCTGGTGTCATAATATTTTTTGGTATTGTTTTCAGGGCTTAAAAAATGAATATGATCGGCATCTTCAGAAAATAAACTATGGAATTTTTTGATGGAAATCACCAAGCTTACAACGGCCGAGTCGGGGGTCAGATTCAAGTCAATCGGCAAAGCCTTCTGGGGATTGTACAGCAAAATCACATTCTTGGACATCAAAGGCAACTGATAACTTCCACCATTAAACTCAAAGCTGCCCGAACCCTTTTGACAAAAATGAAACTGGATAAACTCCTGACTGACTGCCTCCTCGTACTTGAGGATTTTGTCCCCCTCATTTTTGTACCTCAAAATGTAAAAACCGTTTTCAATTATTGTCCTTTCCATTGTTCCGCTATCGTTGTTTTTATTAAAAACCTTATTTAGAATTATTCTAATTAATTTTATTATAATCCTTTCAAAAATATTATATTTAAAGGAATTTTTAAAAAAACAGAGCAAAAAACCTTCTTGGTTGATAATAGTTCTTCTGGCGTTGTTTTTTAAATAGCCCTCTTTTTAATTTTGTATCGGAATTTAGATTGCACTTTTGAAAAATACCATTCAGTATTGTGTTGTTGGCTTAAGCCATAAGAATGCCGACCTTGCCACCCGAGGGAATTTTAGTTTGGATAAACGCCAAACCGAAAGTCTTTTGGCACAAGCTAAAGTAGATGGCGTGGAGGAATTGATGGTTATCTCTACCTGTAATCGAACGGAATTGATGGGAATTGTTCATGATCCCAAAATTTTGATCGATTATTTGTGTTCTTTCTCTGGTGGTGATGTTTCTCTTTTCATAGAAAAAGGCTATGTATTGAGTGATTTAGAGGCTCTTGACCACGTCTTTCGTGTTGGCTGTGGTTTGGAAAGTCAAATCATCGGTGACTTTGAGATCATCGGCCAATTGAAAAGAGCTTTTTCCAATTCCAAAAAACAACAAATCGTCAACGGTTTTTCCGAAAGATTGGTCAACGCTGTCATTCAGTCCAGCAAGCGCATCAAAACCGAAACCCATTTGTCCACTGGTGCTACCTCTGTTTCTTTTGCATCCGTACATTATATACTCCAAAACGTAGAACAGGTTAGTCAAAAGAACATTCTCTTGTTTGGAACGGGTAAAATCGGAAGAAACACTTGCGAGAACCTTATCAAGCACACCCAAAATGATCAGATTGTACTGGTTAATCGCTCTGAAGAAAGCGCTCAAAAAGTGGCTGGAAAATTCAACTTGGTCGTAAAAAAAATTGAGGAATTAAAATCTGAAATTGCTCAATCTGACATCATGATTGTGGCCACCGGTGCCCAAGACATTACCGTTGAGGCCTCAATGATGCCCAAAGACAAACCGCTTTTGATTTTGGATTTGTCTGTTCCTTCCAATGTAGATCCTCAACTAGCAGAGCTTGAAAATATTACCCTAATCAACTTAGACGAATTGTCTCAGCTGACCAATGATACCCTCAAAAAAAGAGAACAGTTTATTCCCCAGGCCAACCAAATTTTAAATGAAGTAAAGGCAGAATTTTTTACGTGGGTCGATCACAGAAAATTTGCTCCTACACTCAAAGCTCTAAAACAAAAATTGCTTGATGGTCAAATCAAAGAACAGGGGGAGGTTCAGGAATTTTCTCAAATTGTTTATCGACTGACCGGAAAAGTAGCCAGTTATTTAAAAGAAAATCCGTCTAAAGCTGATCAAACCATGGCATTATTGCAGGATGTTTATCAATTGGATTCAGATTTAGATGTTTGACAAAACTCTTCGTGTTGGGACCCGAGACAGTCAATTGGCCCTTTGGCAGGCTCATAAGGTTCTTGATCTGCTGAAAGTCTCACACATCAAAACCCAATTGGTGGCCACCAAAAGTGCTGGAGACCTTGACCTTACCCAACCTATTTATGCTATGGGGATTCAGGGAGTTTTTACCAAAACCCTAGACATCGCACTGTTAGAAAACCGTATAGATCTTGCTGTTCACAGTCTCAAAGATGTTCCCACCCAATTGCCTGAGGGACTTATACTCGCCGCTGTATTGGAAAGGGGCAGTGCCTCAGATGTTTTGGTACAAACCCATAAGGCCGATTTAGAAAAAGTATCCACCATTGCCACTGGGAGCTTGAGGCGAAAAGCCCAATGGTTGCACCGATATCCCCAGCACCATCTGGTCAATCTGCGAGGCAACGTCCAAACCCGTATGGATAAATTATTTTCCAGCAATTGGGAAGGTGCTATTTTTGCAAAAGCAGGTCTGGAACGCGCCGAAATCTTGGGATCTTATTTTCAAGAATTGGATTGGATGATTCCAGCTCCAGCACAAGGAGCTATTGGGATCGTCTCCAGGATTGAGGACATTGACTTGATCAAAGAATTACAAAAAATAAACCATCAACCCACCAGAAGATGTGTTGATATCGAAAGAGATTTTCTCCGCATATTGGAGGGAGGCTGTTCAGCTCCCATTGGAGCTCACGCCTTTGTAGCTCAAAACAAAATTCAGTTTAAAGGAGGTGTTTTTTCTTTGGATGGACGAACTGCTGCAACCACTTTTAAAGAAGTGGAAATAAACGATGGCTCTAATTTAGCAGCAGAGGCTGCGAAAGAAGTCTTGGCCAAAGGTGGTGATCAAATTATGAAGACTATTAAATATAGTAAACAATGAGATTGCTCGTCACCAAAATATTGTCTCAAGATTTTAGAGATCGTCTACTCATGCATCAATTCAGTTTGGTTGAGCAAGCCTTTATAAAAATCAGCCTTATAGAAAACCCCAAAATTGATCAGCTTTTTGACCGTCTTATTTTTACCAGTCGAAATGCAGTCAATGCGGTTTTGTTTTCTCCCAAAATCCTAAAAATGATGGAAGGGAAAACGGCTTATTGTGTTGGGAAAAAGACCGCAGCACTTTTAGTCGAAAATGGGCAAAAAGTGGCCAAAATTGCTCAAAACTCGGAAGAATTGGCCTATTTTTTAACGAAAAACCATCAAAATGAGTCTTTTTCGTATTTCTGCGGGAAGCTCAGAACGCCCGATTTAGAGGAAATTTTACCCGCTCACGGGATGGGGATTCAACCCATTGAAGTCTATGCTACCCATTTGCAAGATCATACCGTAAAAGGTCATTTTGATGGAATCCTATTTTTTAGCCCCAGTGGGGTGCGAGGCTATGCCCAAAGCAATGGATTTGAAAATACTCATTGTTTTTGTTTGGGAAACTCCACCGCCAAGGAAGTTGCGCTACACACTTCTCAATATACTGTTGCCAAGGAACCTAGTGAATCCCAACTTTTGTTATCACTAAAAAATCACATTACGCTACATGAAGAATGAATTGCTATTACAGGCCTTAAAGGGCGAAACTGTTGAACGTCCTCCAGTATGGATGATGCGTCAGGCTGGTCGCTATCTGCCCGATTTTATGAAGCTCAAAGAGAAATACGATTTCTTTACCCGCTGTCAGACCCCCGAGCTGGCCACTGAGATCACCCTTATGCCCATTGACCAGATCGGTGTAGATGCTGCCATCATCTTCAGTGATATATTGGTAGTGTTGCAAGCCATGAATATTGAGGTGGAAATGCGCGACGGTATTGGCCCCTATATTCCCCAACCCATCAACAGCAAAGCGGCTTTGGATCAAGTCACCCTTCCCGATGTGGAGGAACATCTCGATTATGTTTTTGAGGCGGTGCGCATGACCAAAAAAGAACTGAACGATCGTGTCCCATTGATCGGTTTTGCCGGAGCACCTTGGACGCTATTGTGTTATGCTGTTCAGGGACAGGGTTCCAAAAACTTTGATCGTGCCAAGGCCTTTTGTTTTCAAGAACCCCAAATGGCAAAGGAGCTTTTACAAAGAATTACCACCACCACCATTGCCTATTTGAGGGAAAAGGTCAAAGCCGGTGTAGATGTCATTCAACTGTTTGACTCTTGGGGAGGCTTGCTTTCTCCTACCGATTATCAGGAATTTTCTTGGCCCTACATACAACAGATTATCGATGCCTTAAGCGGTACTGTCCCAGTGATTGTTTTTGGAAAAGGCTGTTGGTTTGCCCTACAAGAAATGAGTAAATCTGGTGCCGCTGCTTTGGGAATCGACTGGACTTGTTCTGCCCGTAATGCCCGCTATCTGTCCGGTGGACAAATTACCTTGCAAGGTAACTTTGATCCCTCCCGATTGTTGTCTCCCATTCCTGAAATCAAAACCCAAGTCAAGCAAATGATCAATGCCTTTGGTAAAGACCGTTATATCGTCAATTTGGGTCACGGTATCCTGCCCAATATACCCGTAGATCATGCCAAAGCCTTTGTTGACGCCGTAAAAGAGTATCAATCCTGATCCCAAAACCTTCCTAGCATGAGAACAAAGTTCAATCGCTATATCGAAAAACTACAAGACAGTATCACCCAAAAACTCACTGAAGCAGACGGAAAAGCCCGTTTTAAAGAAGACCTTTGGGAGCGTTCGGATGGCGGAGGTGGTCGTACTCGGGTGATAGAAAATGGTGCTGTTTTTGAAAAAGGAGGGGTCAATATCTCTGCCGTTCACGGAGAACTGCCAGAGAGTATGAAAAATTACTTTAAGGTAAAGGCTGGAGATTTTTTTGCTTGTGGCCTTAGTCTGGTGATTCATCCCAAAAATCCTTTTGTGCCTACCGTTCATGCCAACTGGCGGTATTTCGAACTCTACAACGACAAAGGCGAATTGCAAGATCAGTGGTTTGGCGGAGGGCAAGACCTAACGCCTTATTACCTTTTTGAAGAAGATGCCCAGCACTTTCATCAAGTATGTAAAGATGCTTGTGATGCCATAGACAAAGACTTTTATCCGCTCTACAAAAAACGTTGTGACGAATATTTTTGGAATACCCACCGAGGCGAAGCCCGAGGAGTAGGGGGACTGTTTTTTGATTATTTGAGGCCAGACGAAAAACACTCTGCCGAAAACTGGTATGACTTTGTCACCGGAATAGGTGACAGTTTTTTGGAAGCCTATGTACCCATAGTAGAAAAAAGAAAAAACATTGACTATACCGATGCCCAGCGGGAGTGGCAGGAAGTCCGAAGGGGACGATATGTGGAGTTCAATTTGATTCACGACAAAGGCACCCTATTTGGATTGAAAACCAATGGAAGGATTGAAAGTATTTTGATGAGCCTTCCTCCTCGTGTTCAGTGGCAATACAACCACAAACCAGAGCTCAATAGCAAAGAAGAAGAACTGGTCAACGTATTGGAAAACCCCAGAACCTGGGTTTAAATTATAAAGAACGACAATATCTATCCTATGTATCCTAACCAAAGAAACAGAAGACTTCGACAAAGCCCCGCCCTCCGACAGTTGGTCAGTGAAAATCAAGTGACCTGTAACGATTTGATGCTACCCCTGTTTATTGCGGAGGGAACTCAAGTAAAAGATCCCATTGCGTCCATGCCCGGTTGTTATCGTTTGAGTTTGGACTTGCTCCAAGAGGAGTTGAAAGCCATTACAGATTTGGGAATCAAGGCGGTGCTTTTGTTTGTCAAGGTTGACGATGTGCTCAAAGACAATAAAGGAACTGAGGCCTTGAATCCCGAGGGATTGATGCAAAGGGCGGTAAGAACGGTCAAAACTACCTCTCCCGATATGGTGGTGATGACCGATGTGGCTTTGGATCCCTATTCTTCCCACGGCCACGATGGTATTGTGGAAGAAGGAAAGATTCTCAATGATCCCACAGTGGAGATCTTGTCACAAATGGCTTTGAGTCACGCCCAAGCTGGAGCCGATTTTGTTGCACCCAGTGATATGATGGACGGACGTGTATTGAGTATAAGAACCACTTTGGAGGAGTCTGGATTGACCGATACCGGTATCATGAGTTACAGTGCCAAATACGCTTCTTCGTTCTACGGACCCTTTCGGGAAGCCCTGGACTCTGCCCCGGGTTTTGGTGACAAACGCACCTATCAGATGGATCCCGCCAATCGTTTGGAGGCCCTTTCAGAAACCCTAAGAGACATAGAGGAAGGTGCTGATATTGTTATGGTCAAACCCGGACTGGCATATCTCGATATCATTAGAGACATCCGTGATAATGTTGAAGTACCCATCGCCGCCTACCAAGTCAGCGGGGAATATGCAATGCTCAAGGCCGCTGCCCAAAAAGGCTGGTTGGAACACGATGCCGTAATGATGGAACAACTCCTCGCATTTAAAAGGGCTGGAGCCAATCTTATCGCTACTTATCATGCCAAAGAAGCGGCACAATTACTCGCCTAAAAATCCTGATCTCTTAAACAAAAGACACTAAAAAACCGTCTTTTTGTTTAACTTTATGATCCTGTTGTTTTGAGTCACTATTAATTTAATGGAGCAAGTATATTACAAAATTGGCCTACAAAATATATGTATAATAGTTGAAAATCAAGAAGTTGTACAAATATTTTTCGTAGATAAAATCCAGAAAAATCCTGCATCTCTTTCTCCTTTGATGCAAAAGGTAATTCAACAAATAGACGAATATTTTCAAGCTAAGCGAAGAGAGTTTAGCTTTCCCATTCGTCTGAAAGGAACCGATTTTCAGATCAAAGTTTGGAAGTTACTCAGCCGTATTCCCTACGGTACCTCATTGGCCTATGTCAAGGTAGCTCAAGAATATGGTGATGCCAAAATGGTAAGGGCAGTGGCTTCAGCGATCGCCAAAAATCCGATACTAATTGTTGTCCCATGTCACCGTGTTATTGGTAGCGATGGATCACTGGTGGGCTATTCTGGAGGGATCGCTACCAAACGTCAACTTCTAGAGCTAGAGGGCTTCCCCAAACAATTTAGCGTATTTTAGTATAAAAAAACACATGAAACGACTTTTGCTCCGCCTAGGTTTAGTCATTACCCTATTGTTTTTGTTCCTATACATTTCGCCTTACGACTACCTTCTAAAGGGTGTCAATACCATTTACCTTACGGGGCATACCACTGCTTATTTGACTGATTACCAAAGATTTCACAACGATACCGTATATGCTGCTGATCAACCCCAAGCTTGGCCATTACACCGCGATTACAATCGATATTCACTCAATCCAGAATTGGAAAGCTATCACAAAGACAGAAAATCCGTTGCCTATTTGGTCATTAAAAACGACAGTATTCTGTACGAAAAATATTACGATGGTTTTGGAGCCAATTCCAAAAGTAATTCCTTTTCGATGGTCAAAAGTATCATTTCAGCCCTGATGGGTATCGCCATTCAAGAGGGATCTATTAAGAGTTTGGATCAAAAAGTAATTGATTTTATTCCAGACCTCAAAGGTCCTTTTGCCAAGGAGGTAACGGTAGGAGACCTTTCCAGCATGGCCTCGGGTCAGAAGTGGAATGAGGTATATTACAATCCTTTTTCGGTAACATCCGCTTCTTATTTTGTCGATGATTTGGACGCATTGTTGGTCGACCAACCCATTATTGAACAGCCAGGTCAATCTTTTCATTACCAAAGCGGTACTACCCAATTGTTGGGAATGGTTATCAAAAAGGCCACGGGCAAAACCCTTAGTGCCTATCTGACCGAAAAATTATGGCAGCCCATAGGCGCAACAGATGACGCTCTATGGCAATTGGATAGTGAGGAAAACACCATGGAAAAGGCTTTTTGTTGTTTGGCAACCCATGCACGAGACTTTGCACGAATGGGAAAACTTTATAAAAATCATGGCCGATGGAACGGAACCCAATTGCTGGATTCTTCTTTTGTTGCCTTGTCCCTTAAACCCAGATTTGACGAAAGCCCGGAATACGGTTACGGATGGTGGTTGGATGTGGTTCAAGACAAAAAAGTATTTATGATGCGGGGGCATTTGGGACAATACATTTTGGTAGTGCCCGAAGAAGATTTGATCGTGGTGCGTTTGGGTCACCTGAAAGACAAGGATAAAGAAAGCAAGGGCAAAAGTTCCGGAGGGGAACCTTTTACCAAAGACATTTATGTTTACCTTGAAGGTGGAATGGAAATGATTAAAAATGTTTCAAAAAATTGACCTGAATCAACTGCTGTTTTTGGACATAGAAACTGTTCCAGAGAAGGCAACATATGATGAACTTTCCGAAACGGAAAAAGAGCTTTTTGCAGCCAAAACCCAATACCAGCGCAAAGAAGATCAAAGCCCAGAATCCTTTTACGAAAGGGCAGGGATTTGGGCAGAGTTTGGTAAAATCGTTTGTATTTCCGTAGGCTTTTTTAATACGCTCAATGATGGGCGAGAATTTAGGATCAAAAGCTTTTATGGTGAGGAAAACAAGCTCTTGGTTGACTTTAAAGCCCTTTTGGAAAATCATTTTAGCCAGCCAGCTCACCTGCTTTGTGCTCACAATGGAAAAGAATTTGACTTTCCTTACATTGCCCGCCGAATGATCATACAAGGAATCGATTTGCCAGCTAAACTCAACCTTTTTAACAAAAAACCCTGGGAGGTCCCCCATTTGGATACCCTACATCTTTGGCGGTTTGGGGATTACAAGCACTACACCTCCTTGTCCCTAATGGCCCATGTTTTGGGTATCCCCACTCCCAAAGACGATATAGACGGCAGTCAGGTAGCTCAGGTCTATTACGAAGAAAAAAATCTGGATCGGATCGTCATCTATTGTGAAAAGGATGTGATCACCATCGCACAAATTGTTTTGCGCTTGCGCAACCAATCGTTATTGCAACCTCAAGAAATCCTTCATTCATGAGTAAAAAAAGACCCTTGTTGCAAGTAGAAGGCCTATCCATTTCCTCCCAAGAGCGATTGTTGCTCAACGGACTTTCGTTTACGGTCAATACTGATGAGATTGTCGCCATTGTGGGAGAGTCTGGGAGTGGAAAATCGTTAACGGCCCTCTCCATTGCTGGATTGTTGTTCCAAACCCCATTGGTGGTCAGCAGCCAAAAAATGCAGTTGAGCGGTCAGGAGCTTTCCCATTTGTCTCACAAAGATTGGCAAAGCGTCAGGGGGGAGGATTTGGGCATGGTATTCCAAGAACCCCAGTCGAGTCTCAATCCCAGCATGCGCTGTGGAGCGCAGGTAATGGAGCGTTTGAAAAAAAATAAGATAGGAAAGGCGCAATTTTTTCGAGCTCAAGTACTGGAAGCCTTTGCACAGGTGCAACTGCCCGAGCCTGAGCGGATTTTTAGGGCCTATCCTCACGAACTTAGTGGGGGACAAAAACAAAGGGTGATGATCGCCATGGCCTTGATCGGGAGCCCCAAGCTGTTGATCGCCGATGAGCCCACCACCGCCCTCGATGTGACGGTACAAAAGGAAATATTGACCCTGATCAAGGCCTTGCAAAAAGCCAATAAAATGAGTGTATTGTTCATCTCACATGACCTGAGTGTGGTGGCCCAGTTTGCCGATAGGGTGCTGGTGATGCACCAAGGAAAACTAGTAGAAAAAGGAACGGTTGAAGAGATTTTTAAAAACCCCAAAGATCCCTACACCCAGGGGTTGTTATACGCCCGTCCCCAACCTGACAAACGACTCAAACGACTACCTACAGTGGCAGATTTTTCCAATAACTCTAAGTCTTTTCCCTCAGTAACCAAAGCCACCCGAACCAAAAAACACAAAGCACTCTATGCTCAAAAACCCCTGTTGGAGGTCAAAGGATTGGTCAAAGAATATCCCCTGACCCGTCGTTGGTTTAAGGAAAAACAAAACCTAACCGCCGTTGATGCGGTCAGTTTTGACCTCTATCCAGGGGAGACCTTGGGATTGGTGGGAGAATCAGGATGTGGGAAATCCACCATCAGCCGTGCCTTGGTCAATCTCGATCCACCTACCGCGGGAGACATCCGCTATAAAGGTCGTTCCGTCATAGGACTCAACGCCAAGGCATTAAGGGAATTGCGCCAGCAAATCCAGCTGGTATTTCAGGATCCTTTTGCGGCCCTACACCCCCTAAAATCCATCGGTAAAGCCATTGCCGAACCCCTTTATGTCCACGGTTTGGTCAGCGGTAAAACCGCTCAAAAGGAAAGGGTCATTAAGCTTTTGGATCAAGTAGGACTGGCCGAAGAGTACTACCACCGTTACCCCCACCAGCTGTCGGGAGGGCAACGACAAAGAGTGGTAATTGCCCGGGCTTTGGCCACAGAACCCCAATTGTTGCTGTTGGACGAATCCGTCGCCGCACTGGACATTTCCGTCCAAGCACAGGTACTCAATTTACTCAACGACCTGAAGGAACAACTGCAATTGTCCTACCTCTTTATTTCCCACGACCTGAATGTGGTCAAATACATGGCCGATAGGATTTTGGTGATGCAAAAAGGGATTTTGGTAGAGGAAGCAGAAGCCGATGAACTTTATTTCCATCCCCAACAGCCCTATACCCAGGAGTTGATTGCGGCATTACCCAAGATTTAATAAGATCGGTCTTTAAAAGTAAGGACTAGATAGATTGAAAACCGTCGTATTCATTCACTTGTTTTAGCCAATAATCCCTAAAGAATTTCCTTTTTAAAATTAAATAAGGTTTTTACTTCAAATATTTATATTTTTAATGCTCCCAATTCTACTACTGTCGTTAACCGATACTGGTTTCAGTCGTTTTTTTGGGTAAAAAAGTAAATCAATGTCAAGTATAAGGTCTTGTAAATTGAGGATCTGTGCTTGTTGGTTTGTCTTTTCAATAGTTGTGGTGTAGGAATTGAATGATGACCATTCAATCATCTGGTGCATCAATTATTATAATTGGAAAGGGATTTTGAATAAAATGACCGATGTATTTAACTGATAACATTCTAAAACTAAAAACACATGAGACGTATCAACCTACTCAGTTTAATGGTACTATTATTTTTTTCTTGCACAAAAAACAAAGAGGATGTTTCTCCTGACTTAAAAGGTGGAACGGAGTATACTGTAACATTTAAAATTGATTGGAACAGTAAAGACTTTCCAAAAGACTATCCCTCAAATGCTCATTTTTCTAGGCTCATTGGATGGAGTCACGATGCTGAGCAAACATTTTTTAAAACCGGAACTCAAGCTTCAGCCGGAATAAAGAATATGGCCGAAACCGGAGGGACATCACCCCTTAGTACTGAATTGAATGAATTAGTTGAGGCAAAGAAGGGATTAAACTATTTTATTGGAGGTGGCTTGGGTTCAGGAACTGGGGAAATCGTCCTTACGGTGGAAGTAACAGAGGAATTTCCCGCTGTAACATTGGCAACAATGGTTGCCCCAAGTCCGGACTGGTACATTGCTGTTGTCAATATAAACCTTGTGGAAAACAATTTGTTTGTGAGTGAAAAAACAGTGGAGGCATATGTTTATGATGCAGGAACCGACAATGGTACAACCTTTAAATCGCCCAATCAAACTACTGATCCACAACAGCCGATAAGCTTATTTGTTGATGCTCCGCTTGGAGATGGTGAAGCACTAAATGCAACCATTGCAACGGTCACTTTTACAAAACTTTAAAGCTAATGGGCAGGAATTCAGACATTATGGATTTTGAAAACCTTAAAAAATTATAATAGAACGGAAAATTAAACACAACAGGGCATAAAAAGTTCATTGTAAGGGAAATTTGGCCATACCATTAATTTTAGTCAGTAAACGTTTTAAGCATCATTTAACATTAATAGATATGGTAAACAATATTTATAATCCATTGTTTTTAAGACAGTTATAGATTATTCCGTTTTGATTTTATAAAATCAATCCCTACATTTAACATTCCCAAATCCTACTACTGCTATGAAATACTTATGGACATTTTCTGGGACATATTATCAGACAAGAGGCTTTAAAACAAAAGCAATCTTTAGAGAGGCTTCTGGACTATCAATACATAAAAAAAGGAAAAACTTTAGTTGATTTTTATTCCTAACGGAAATTCAACAATACTACCCAATACAATAATGTTTTGTTGAACAAAATTTAAAATATAACGGATATAAACACACCTTGGGGTGTATATCCAATAATTGTAAAAAACAGTTAAAACAAGATTTAAAAGAGATTCCAAATAAATCAACTTCTCTTTTCTTTAATTCTATTTCCGAGAAAGTAATAACTCTATATAATTCATTAGATATTGATGAGCAATTTAAATTTGTATGTAAAGATGGCTTTGACTTAATAAGATTAACTAGGCGATGTGGAAAAGATCATCATAAAGCAATTTCTGAATTAATAAAGAGTAATACAATTTTCTTGATAAAAGGAAGATTACTAGAATGTAAAAAAGAAAAAAAGAATTCTTTTTTATTTAAATATAAAACAGAAAGTAAAAAAATCAAAGAAGAAGCTCTTTCTATATGCAAGATAATTAATTGTACAGGATTTGAAAATTTAAATACCACATCCAATACACTTATTTATAATTTGTTAAAAAGGAAATTAATTTCTGTTAACCAATCCTCGGGGGTTTTAAATTAGATAAGCATTTTCAATCAACAAAAACGAAGAACCTTTATGTAATGGGGCCATTACTCTCTGGTTTTTTTAACACAAATTTTAAGTTATGGCATGTAGAAAGTAATTCAAGAATTTTATTTCTATCCGAAATATTAGCGAATTCTATTATTAATAATTTTTTTAACATTAAATAATATCTTAATGAAGCGAGAAATAAGAAAAAAACCAATAGTTCCAATTTTAACCAATAAAAATATTGATTATTTAACTCAGCTTTGCTTTAAATATGAACCAATTGAAAACACTGATGCCGTTTTTGTCTTTGGTACAAATATTTTGCACAAAAAAGCAGCAAACCATATAGAAAATATTTTACATCATAGCCATGCTGAAAAATGTATAATTACTGGAGGAATTGCTAATTACCACAAATCAAAATATGAGAACATTCCTGAAAGTCTAATGATACACAAAAACATAGATATAGATAGATTTAAAAATGTGGAATTTTATTTGGAACAAGAGTCTAGAAACAATTTAGAAAATGTAAATAATGCATTTGAAATTATAGATTTCACTAACATTGAGTCTATTGTTTGTGTCTCTCATTCGTATGCTTCAAATAGAAGTACACAAACATTAAGAAATGTATTCTCAAAAAAAATTTATAGTTGTCCTTATGATATTTATGGAGAAAATAAGGTCTTGGTAGATGAAAATATATGGTCAAAAACCGAAGAAGGAAAAGCCATTATATGGGGTGAATATTTAAGAATTAAAACGTATGGAGAAAGAGGAGACTTTCCTTTAACAATAAAAATGAAAGATTTAATTAATAAAATTCAAAAAGAAAACACTCAATAATAAATTCTAAACCTAATAAAATGAATACTGTAAATAACTTAATATTTGATTTGGATGGTACCTTATGGGATGCTAGACATACTGTTTTAAAAACATGGAATGAGGTTTTTCTTAAATTTGGATTTGATGAGGTTACTCCTGAAGAACTTACCCTTTACACAGGATTAGAACAACATGAAATAATAATGAATCTCCTGAATACTAATTATGAAAACGCCTGAGAATTAAGCTCATTATTAGCAATTGAAGAGCAGAAAAAAATAGATAGAAATGTATTGTCTAAAACGAATCATTTTTTACGATTTAGGAAAGGAGAATTATTGGCTAGTGCTGATGATCTTTTCGCTGATTTTGATAGGAACAGGAATTTTTAAACCCTTTGACCTTGAAAATAAAAACCCCTATAACTATTTTTTTGTAGGTGGTTTTGTTTTGCAGGTTCTATATTATAGCAGACTATTTTGGTTTCGGAACACCATACTATTTAATAAGAAAGGAATTGTAATTCGTATCAATTCATTTTTTGGAAAATCATTACGGTTTGACGAGATCACTACCGCCGAGTTTAATGAAAAAATATTGACATTGTCCAATACTAACGGACACCAAATCAAAATTGACCTCAGTGAATTTTCAGATGCCGACAGCAGAAAATTGTTTGAAATAATGATTCACAACAGTGGGATAAAAAAATAAGTGGACACTGGTCGGTTTTACTTAGTTTTAACATTAAACTTTTTCCAACCAAAATTCATGTTAGCTGTTTTTACGAATGTCTAAACCCTTAACCAAAACATCCCACCGATTTTAGGGTGCCGGATTAGGAATATCTTCATTGATTTCATCAATGGCTTTAAGGGTTTCTTTGGAAAGTTTAACCTTATGACTTGCGATATTTTCTTTGAGTTGATCCATGGTGGTCGCTCCGATGATGTTGGAGCTAACAAAGCTGCGGTCGTTGACAAAAGCGAGTGACAAATCGGTTAGGGAAAGACCCACTTCCTCGGCCAACGCGGCATAGCGTTCGGTGGCTTCAAAGGAATTTTTTCCGCTGTATCTTGCCAAACGCTCAAACAAAGCCAAACGGCTGTTGGCAGGCATTTGTCCATTGCGGTATTTTCCAGATAGTACCCCAAAGCCTAGGGGAGAATAGGCCAAAAGCCCAATATTTTCTCTGTGGCAAATTTCGGAGCTACCGATTTCAAAAAGTCGATTGAGCAGGGAATAGGGATTTTGAACGGTAATCATTTTAGTGGCAGGAGACTTGGAGGCTTGCAAAAAGCGCATGATGCCCCAAGGGTTTTCATTGGAAAGGCCAATGTGACGGATTTTTCCCGCTTTGATATTATCGTGAAGGGCATCGAGGACGGCTTCAAAATTTTCTTCCCAAGCATCATTGGGGTCGTATCGGAAACTTCGCATCCCAAAGGTATTGGTTTTCCTTTCGGGCCAGTGCAATTGATAGAGGTCGATATAGTCGGTTTGCAGTCTTTTGAGGCTTTTGTCGATGGCCTCGTCTATGTGGGCTTTTTTATAGCTGAGGTCTTTACGGATGTGTTTGGTATAATCTCCGGGCCCTGCGACTTTGGTCGCTAAGATGATCTTATCTCTATTGGCTGTTTTTTTAAACCAAGTTCCGATGATGCGTTCGGTTTCTCCTTGGGTTTCGGCATTGGCAGGAACGGGATAGAGTTCGGCAACATCAAAAAAATTAACCCCTTGATCCAATGCGTAATCCATTTGCTCGTGCCCTTCAGCTTCTGTATTCTGATTGCCCCAAGTCATGGTGCCCAAGCAAATCTTACTGACTTTGATGTCAGTATTGGGCAAAATATTGTAATCCATTGTTTAGTCTATTGTGTTAATTATTTGGGTTATTTCGTCAAGTTGAGGACTGAGCACTACTTCAATTCTGCGATTGGCGGCTCGGCCTTCTTGAGTTGAATTGGGAGCAATGGGCAGGTATTCTCCCCGTCCAGCTGCGGTCAGATTTTGGGGAAGGATATCGGGATTTTCCATTAATTGGTTTACGATGGCGGTGGCGCGTTTGGTGGACAGATCCCAGTTGCCTTTTAGTGGTCCTTTTCCGCTATAGGGGACATTGTCGGTATGTCCTTCAATGAGGACGGCAATATCTGGGTTATCGGCCAAAACACTTGCCAAACCAGAGATGGCTCTTTGACCCTCAGCTTCAACAGTCCAACTGCCAGAACGGAACAAGAGTTTGTTTTCCATGGAGACATAGACTTTTCCGTCACGAGCTTCAACGGTGAGTCCTTTGTCCTCAAAGTTCAGTAGGGCATCAGATAATTTTTCTTTTAGGTTGCGCATGGCTTGTTGTTGACTTGCGATCAGTCCTTCCAATTCATCAACCCTCGCCATGCGGTCGGCCAATTCATTTTCTCTTTCTGCAATTTTTTCCAAAAGGATTTCGTTTTCAGCAATACGTTCTTTAAGGGCGCTTTCGCTGTTTTGTTTAAGTAAATCCAGCGAAGATTCTAGTTTTTCTATGCTTTGTTGTTTTTGGTTGAGGCTGTCCTCTGTCTCTTCCAGTGTGGTTTCTAGGCCAACAAATTTATCTGTCAAATCCTTGATTTCAGCATTTAGGTTTTCGATGCTTTTGGTTTGACGGTTATAATTGTCTTTGAGTTGTGCATAGCGGGATTCCAAATCGTTGAATACGCGGTTGGAGACACAGGAACTGAGGCTTAGTGCAAGGATGATAAAGGTGGTAATTTTTTTCATGAGATTCAATTAAAATTCAAGTTCTACCCCGACCGGGCAATGGTCAGAATGCTTGGCATCGGGGAGTAAATAGGCACGATTGATATTGTTCTTTAGGGTTTCACTAACCAGGTTGTAGTCGATGCGCCACCCCTTGTTGTTGTTTCGGGCATTGGCCCGATAACTCCACCAACTGTATTGGTGTGGTTCGGTATTAAGGTAGCGAAAGGAATCGACAAATCCACTGTTCATAAAGCCGTCGATCCATTCGCGTTCTTCGGGTAGAAAGCCAGAAACGTTTTTGTTGCGAACGGGGTCGTGGATGTCGATGGCACGGTGACAAATGTTGTAATCTCCACAGATCACCAACCGAGGGTGGTCTTTTTTGAGGGTGTCGATATAGTTTTGAAAATCGTCCATAAACTTGAACTTGTAATCCAATCGGTCGATGTTGGTACCCGAGGGGAGATAAAGGCTGATGACCGAAACTTTTTCAAAATCGGCACGAATGACCCTTCCTTCAAAGTCCATATGATCGATTCCTGTTCCTTCTTGAACGTGTAATGGTTGGGTTTTGGTCAAAATAGCAACGCCACTGTATCCTTTTTTTTGGGCGGAATGCCAGTGGTGGTGGTAACCTAAGTTCTCGAATATTCCCGTATCGACTTGTTCGGCCATGGCTTTGGTTTCCTGAAGACAGAGTACATCGGGTTGGGCGGCTTTGAGCCAGTCGGCAAAACCTTTGTTGAGTGCGGCGCGGATGCCGTTGACGTTATAGGATAGTATTTTCAATACTTATTTTTTACAAAAGTAAAAAAACCAATGTGGTATGAAAACTCAAAACAGGGGTTGAGCCCAGAAGATTTTAAAGCTTTTTCAACAATTCACCCATGGAAAGCTTGTCTTTCAACAAATCTCCAAGGGCATCAATAGCGATGCGCTCTTGGGCCATGCTGTCCCGATCTCTGATGGTTACACTTTGGTCGTCTAGGGTTTGATGATCTATGGTGATACAATATGGGGTTCCCAACGCATCTTGTCTGCGATAGCGTCGACCTACGGCATCTTTTTCGTCATAGGTGACAGAAAAATCCCACTTGAGGGTTCCAACAATTTTTTGGGCAATTTCAGGAAGTCCATCTTTTTTGACCAGAGGAAAGACCGCGAGTTGGGTGGGTGCCAAAACAGGAGGGAGTTTTAATACCGTTCGGGTGGAACCGTCTTCAAGGGTTTCCTCTTGTAGTGCTTTGGAAAAGACAGCCAAAAACATTCGATCCAAACCGATGGAAGTTTCTACCACATAGGGGACGTAGTTTTCGTTTCTTTCGGGATCGAAATACTGTAGTTTTTTTCCGGCAAATTTTTCGTGGTTGGCCAAATCAAAATCGGTACGGGAGTGGATGCCTTCCAGTTCTTTGAATCCAAAGGGGAAGTTAAATTCGATATCGGTGGCGGCATCGGCATAGTGAGCGAGTTTTTCGTGGTCGTGGAAGCGGTAGTTGTCGTTGCCGAGACCCAGAGTTTGGTGCCATTTGAGTCTTTTTTCTTTCCAGTGCTCGTACCATTCTTTTTGGGTCCCAGGAGGGATAAAGAATTGCATTTCCATCTGTTCGAACTCCCGCATGCGGAAGATGAATTGACGGGCTACGATTTCGTTTCTAAAGGCTTTTCCAGTTTGTGCTATACCAAAGGGAAGTTTCATCCGTCCCGATTTTTGGACATTGAGAAAGTTGACAAAAATTCCTTGAGCGGTTTCGGGTCGCAAATAGAGATCCATGGCGGTATCGGCCGATGCTCCAAGTTTGGTACCAAACATGAGGTTGAATTGCTTGACGTCAGTCCAGTTGCGGGAACCCGATTCGGGACAGGCGATTTCCAGTTCTTCGATCAGGGCTTTGACATCGGCCAAGTCTTCCTTTTCCAAAGATTGTCCCATTCGTTTGAGAATGGCATCGGCTTTTGCTCGATAGCCCACCACACGTGGGTTGGTAGATAAGAATTGTTCTTTGTCAAAAGCATCTCCAAAACGTTTGGCGGCTTTGGCAACTTCTTTATTGATTTTGTTTTCAATTTTGGCAACATGATCTTCGATGAGCACGTCGGCACGGTATCTCTTTTTGGAATCTTTGTTGTCGATCAGTGGATCGTTGAAAGCATCGACGTGTCCCGAAGCTTTCCAAGTGGTGGGATGCATAAAAATGGCCGCATCGATTCCTACAATGTTTTCATTGAGTTGCACCATGGCTTTCCACCAGTAATCACGTATGTTTTTTTTGAGGGCGACTCCGTTCTGTCCATAGTCATAAACGGCACTCAAGCCATCGTATATTTCACTGGATTGGAAAATAAAACCATACTCTTTGGCATGGGAAATTACTTTTTTAAAGATCTCAGATTGTTGCATAGTGGGGCAAAAATAAGTCTTTTTCGTATTTTTAAGAGGCCTTGAATCCATTTCGATGAAAAATTTTGTAAAGCCTACCCTGGCGGCTTTTGTTTCGCTGTTCTTTCCCAAGCTCTGTCCGGGCTGTATGAACCCGCTTTTCGAAAAAGAAAAGGTCATTTGTTTTGATTGTCAAATGTCTCTTCCTCAGACGGATCATCTTTGGGACTTCGAAAATGTTTTGTGGAAAAAAATGAATCAACTCCTAAAGGTGGAGCGTGCTGTTGCTTTATTAGAATTCCAAAAAAATAGTAAGGTTCAATCTTTATTGTATCATTTGAAATATAAAGGGCAGCAGGAGATCGGTTCATTTCTCGGAAATTGGTTGGTCCCTGAACTTAAGAAATCAAATGTTTTTGGCGGGGTGGATGCGGTTTTGCCATTGCCGCTTCATTCCAAACGATTAAAGCAAAGAGGCTACAATCAGGTGCAATTGTTTTCAGAAAGTTTGGCAAAACACCTCCAAATTCCATTGATTAATGATTTGGTGTATCGAAAAAAAGAAACCCGACAATTGGCCAAAATGGGAATGTCAGAGCGTTGGAAGGAGATAGATCAAGCTTTTGCCCTTCAACAAAATAAGTATTATCCTGCCCAGCATTGGTTGTTGGTGGACGATATAATCACCACCGGAGCGACGATTTCAAGCTGTGGAAATGCTATTTTGGAAGCTTGTGGAGGTCGTATTAGTATTGTCTCGCTTGCCAGTAGGTTGTCTTGAGAATATTGCGTTATTTTGTGTGCACAATGGATGAATATGTATAAAATTGGGAAGTACTTTTTACTTTTCACATTTGTGTTTTCCTTTACACAATGTGCCAGAAGATCTACTCCTACGGGAGGTCTAAAGGACACTCTGCCCCCTGTGATGATCAACGCTTCCCCCAAGATGAATACGGTTTTTTTTGACAAGGAAAAAATCACCATTACCTTCGATGAGTTTATTAAATTAAAAGACATTTCCAAGCAGTTGATCATTTCTCCTCCCTTGGAATTGAAACAATATAAAATCAAACCACAGGGTACGGTTTCCAAAAAAATTCAAATTGAATTGTTGGAGTCTCTTATAGAGGGAACGACCTATACTTTCAATTTTGGGGAAAGTATCATCGACAATAACGAGGGCAATCCTTTGCCTTTTTTCCGCTATGCCATGTCAACGGGTCCCATCATTGACTCCCTTGAAATCAGAGGTAAAATCACCGATGCCTATGAACGGATTACAGCGCCATATACTTCCATTCATTTGTATCCCATCGACAGTACTTTTTCCGATTCAACCATTTTCCTGAAAAAGCCTTTTTATGCGACCAGTACTTTAGATTCTGTGGTTTACAATTTTAAAAACTTGCGCCCTGATACCTATGAAATCATTGCCATCAAAGATGTGGGAGGAAATTATTTATTCGATCAAAATGTGGATAAAATAGGTTTTTTGGAAAAGCCCATTACCCTGCCAGGGGACAGCATTATCAACTTTAGGATTTTTAATGAAATCCCCAATCTATTCTGGACAAGACCCTTTTTTATCAATACCAGTCAGATTGGTTTTGGATATTTTGGGGAAGCGGATATTAATGCCATAGAGGTAAAAAGTAAAGTCCCCCAAAATTTTAGATACTTGATCAATAACAACCGTACTACAGACACTTTGAACTTTTGGTTTAGGGGAGACAAATTGGATTCCCTAAAAGTTGGCATTAAAGAAAAAGATACCACCCGAGTATTTAATATCAAGTTCAAAAATGAATTGAGGGACTCATTAGTGATTAATGCGCTAACCAAATCCTCTATGGGATTGTTGGACAGTTTTAAAATCGAATCGAATTTACCTTTGGTCAAAGTCAATTTGGACTTGATCAAGATCAAAGGATTGGATTCGATAGCAGTTCCCTTTAAAGCCTCATTGGATAAAAACTACGACAGGCTGTCTTTCTTTTACGATTGGTTACCCAATGACAATTATAAAGTCGAAATGTTGCCCAATGCTTTGATCGACTTTTGGGGAACTACTCACGATACGCTCAAGTTTGGCTTTAAGACGAGACCCATTGCGGATTACGGTAATATTATGCTTCAAATTATTAGAGATGACAAAGATCCTTTTATTTTGGAGTTGGTCAACCTCAAAGGGGAAAGCCTCAGACGGTATGATGTTTCCAATGAATTGGATTATTATGAATTCAAATACTTGTTACCCGGAAATTATTTGTTTAGATACATCAGAGACAAAAACCGAAATAAAAAATGGGATACCGGAAATTACCTCAAAAAAATTCAACCAGAGAGGGTTTATTACTCTCCAGATACCATAGAACTAAGGGCTAACTGGGACATCAATCAGCAACTTAAAATCCCTGCAGAAGTGGAAAGTTTTTCGGTTGAGGATTTCAAAGACATCAAGGTAGAAGAGGAGACCCTTCCTGCTCTTGATTCTTTGGAAATATCAAATTAATACTATCTTTGAAACAAAAAAAATGGGTGTAGGTAATATTGTACTGGCTTCTCTTTTGGTTTGTATTGTTCTCGGTATTATAGCCGTGATTCAATCAAGACTCTAAAGTGGATTAACCACTTTTTCAAAACCCTGTATGCCTTGTACAGTGGTGTATTTCATGGTGAATTTTTTGTCGGGATTGATGATTTTATAGCAAGACTGAACTGCTAATGTGGCTTCGTGGAATCCACACAGTATGAGTTTTAGTTTGCCTGGATAGGTATTGACATCTCCTACTGCAAAAACCCCAGGAGTATTGGTCTGGTAGTCCAAGGTGTGGTCGACTTTAATGGCGTTTTTTTCGATTTCCAATCCCCAGTTGCCAATGGGGCCCAGTTTGGGAGACAGTCCAAACAAAGGCAGCCAATAATCTACCGCTATGGTCTTGGGTGATTTTTCCTTTTGATGCAATTCGATGGTTTCTAATATCTCATCACCATTTACGTCTTTGATTTCGGCATGGGTATACAATTCAATTTTTCCTTTTTCTTGGAGTTTATAGACCTGCTCAACGGAGTCTTTGTGCGCTCTAAACATATCAGATCGGTGCACAAGTCCTACTGGCAAATGGCTTTGTTCGGCAAAATAAATAGCCCAATCCAATGCAGAATCTCCCCCTCCTGAAATAAACAAACGTTTATCCAAAAAAGCTTCAGGTTCTCTGACCATGTATTCGATCCCTCTTTTCTCAAATTTTTCAAGATTTTCAATCAGGGGTTTTCTCGGTTCAAAACTACCCAAACCTCCAGCAATAATCACAGCTGGGGCTTGGTGTTGGGTGCCTTCGATAGTAGTAACAATAAAACTACCGTCTTCTTGTTTTTCTATACTTTCGGCCCTTTCTCCTAAAGTGAATCCGGGTTGAAAAGGGTCGGCTTGTTTTTCTAAATTATCGATAAGATCACCTGCCAGTACACTGGGAAAACCTGGAATGTCGTAGATGGGTTTTTTCGGATAAATTTCTTTGAGTTGCCCTCCAACTTGTGGAATGGCATCGATCACATGACAATGAAGTTTCATCAGTCCTGCTTCAAAAATTGTAAATAGCCCTACTGGCCCCGCTCCAATTATGATGATGTCCGTTTTGATCATTTTCTATTTGATTAGTGATTCTGTTATTTTGTTCATCTCTTTGACCTTGAATTCAAAGTCCTTTTTTAAAGTCTTTCTGTATTTCCTTAAAGTTTCCAACAAGGGGTCTATTTCTTCGGGAAGTATGGCTTCAAGCCATTGTCTCAATCTTTTTGCCAGGGTTGGGGATTTTCCATTGGTGGAAATGCCAATTTTTAAATTGCCCTTGGTGACAATCCCTCCCATGTAGAAGTCACATTGGTCAGGGGTATCGGCCACATTGACCAAGATGTTTTGTCTTTTGCAATCTCTGTTTACTTGTAGGTTGATTTCTGGCTTATCGGTGGTGGCAATGACGATGTTTTTATTTTTAAGGTGCCTCCTGCGGTATTTTTTTAGTATGACCTTGACGGGCTTATCTTGGATAAATTCCAGGGTTTCATTTCTTACAAAAGGGGCTACCATAGTGACTTGCGCCTCGGGACTGGATTTGTACAAAAACTCCAGTTTTTCTAAGGCAACATAACCCCCACCTACAATGAGGAATTGCAACTGGTGTGCTTTGATAAAAATAGGGTATAGGGTGTTCATAGTGTGATGGCTTCTCTTTGAACCAGATTTTTATAATGGCTAATGGGATCATTGGCTGCCAGTCCAAAAATGAGTATGGCAGGGTTTTCAATATGGTGTTGATCCACTTGTTCGACGATGGTGTCCAAGTCCGCCACCAATGATCTCTCTGCTTTGGTGGTTCCGTTTTGGATTACCGCCACAGGGTGATTGCCTTGTTTGTATTGCTTAAAGGTGTTCACAATGTCGGGGAGAAAACGCATGCCCATCAATACTATGACAGTTGCTGTAGATTGAGCTGCCAATGCGATGTCATCGGACATTTTTCCAGAACGTATGTGTCCTGTCACTACCCAAAAACTTTCATGTTCGGCTCTTTTGGTCAAGGGGATTTGGTGTTGTGCCGCAATGCCAGAATAGGAGGCAATTCCTGCAACCACCGCTGTGGGAATCCCGGCTTCTTTAGCGGCTTCCAGTTCTTCACAAGCCCTTCCAAAAACCAGCGGGTCTCCTCCTTTTAGGCGGATGACATCCAGTCCCCTAGAGGCGTATAGTACAATTAGGGCATTGATTTCTGCCTGACTCTTTTTGACGAAGCCCCTTCTTTTTCCAACAAAGATTTTGTCTGCATGTGGATTGTGTTCCAAAAGTACTGGATTGATCAATGCATCGTAAAGGATCACATGAGCTTTTTGAATGGCTTTAAGTCCTTTGATGGTCAACAGATCCGGATCTCCGGGACCTGCTCCTACTAGGGTTACTGTTCCTTTATTTAAGCTTGGCATGACAATGGTTTTCAATCCACAACAACAAGGGTTGTGTCTGTTCTACATAAATTTTGGCAAAAGAGGCCTTGGGCTTGTTGAGGTGTATTTTTAAGACGTCTTCTTTAAAACTCAAACCCTTTTCCTTTGCGTATTCTGGATACTCTGGATCAAAAGCATCAATGATGGAGGCATGGCTGTTGATTTTGGCATTGCCTTGGGTCAAAATGGCCTTGGCGGCTCTGACCCTTGCATTATAGGCATGATAAACCGCATCTGAAAAACGATTTTCAACAAGGGCTTCTTGCGCCCATTGGAAGGCTTCTTTGGCATCAAACAATAGGGTTTGCACCAGATCAATGGTCACTCCAGCACATTCGCCGATACCAATGGCTTTCTCGTATTTTTCTTTTACCCCCCAATCGACAAAATCATCTGCAGTAAGATCGCTTACCTCACTGTAATGTTTTAGATTTTGGTAGTAGTAGTCTTTGGTTTTACGGTCGTAGTAGGCAAAAAAGTCTTCCTCACTTTGTCGCTGCTTTTCAAAATCATCTAGAATCCATCGCAGTACTGCAGGAGTCCTTTTGGAAGGCACCTTTAGGACTTTGTCTGCAAATCTTCCGCTACCGTTCCCCAATACTCCCCCTCCGAGGAGGATTTGGGTGGCAGGAGCGACTTTGCCATTGGATTTTACGGTCATCCCTTGGAAGCCAATGTGTGCCAAGGTGTGCTGGCCGCAGGCATTCATACAACCACTGATTTTGATATCGATTTGGTGTTTTTGAATTAAGTCGGGATATTCTTTTTCAACGACTTCTTGGAGTACTTTGGCCAAGCCCATACTGCTGGCAATCCCCAGATTACAGGTGTCGGTTCCAGGACAGGCAACGATATCATTGAGGCGTTGAAAGCCTGCCCGATCCAGTTGGAGTTCTTGGAGTGCCAAATAAAGGGCGGGAAGGTGATCTTCTTTTACATCTCTTAGTAGTACACTTTGGCCATAAGAAAAACGGTTGTCGTCTCTTGTGAATTGTAAAATTATTTTGGCCAGTTTTCGGGCTTTTTTGGAATCAATGTCGCCCACGGTAATCGGCACACCCACTGCAAAAAACCCTTTTTGTTTTTGTGCATAGAGGTTGGTTTTTTTCCAAGCTTCAAAGTTAGCATCATCAATGGTCAAAGTCTCTTTACTCTTGTATAGGGGTTCTTTGAGGACTCTTTCGGTGGCTTCAATGGGAATGGTGGGTTGCGCCAATCCTTTTTCCTCAGAGTTTACCAGTTTGAGAAAAGCCTCCAAACCGATTTCTTTGATCAAGAATTTAAGCCGTGCTTTATTGCGTCGGTTGCGTTCACCATGGCGGTCAAAAACCCTGATGACGGCTTCGCTGAAGGGAATGACACGTTCGACTTCCAAAAAGTCAAAAACTTCATGGGCTCCTATGGGTTGTGATCCTATACCACCGCCCAAAAGTACCCTAAAGCCTCTTTTCCCATCTTTTATTCTAGGAATAAATCCTAGGTCATGGATAAAGGTGAGAGCCTGGTCGTCGGAAGAACTGGAAAAAGCAACTTTAAACTTTCGTCCCATGTCTTGACAAACAGGGTTTCGGAGAAAATATTCAAAGAAGGCTTGGGCATAAGGGGTAAGGTCAAAATCCTCATTGGGATCTACTCCAGCATAGATTGATGCGGTGACGTTCCTAACGGTGTTTCCACAAGCTTCCCTAAGGGTGATTTTATCTTTTTCTAGGGTAGCCCAAAGTTCGGGGGTACGGTCTAGTGGGACATAGTGCAATTGTATGTCCTGTCGGGTGGTGATGTGGAGGTTTCCCGAGGCAAATTCATCTGAAACTTCGGCCATCCTAAGAAGCTGTTGTGCGGTAAATTTCCCCAACGGAATTTTGATGCGAATCATCTGAACGCCCTGTTGACGTTGTCCATAAACTCCTCTGGCCAATCGCAGACTTCTGAATTTTTCTTCGTCTATTTTCTGATGTTGGAAAGCGTGAATTTTTTGTTCTAAATCCAGTATGTCTTTTTCTACAATCGGGTTTTCGATTTCTGTTCTAAAACTTTTCATTTTTATAGTATAAAGCCTACTCCGGCGGTATTGTTGGTTTGTGTATCGATGAGGATGAATGCACCCAAACTTTTGTTAAAACTATAGGGGGAAAAAAGGAATGGTTGGGCCAATTGGAGGTCAACTGTTCCGATATCATTCATGGTCAAACGATCGGTGGGAACGGATTTCCACGCTTCCCAATCCATTTTGGATTCGATCTTGTTGATCTTGACCAAACTTTTGTAAACCCCTTGTTGTAACCAATATTTACTGTTGGAATTGAGTTCGTTGGATTGCATCCAACAGATTTTAGCATTTATTTTTTTGTCAATTTTCAGTTGGTGGTTGGTTTTGACAATGGTATTCCCTCGGGAGGCGTCTATTTCATCTTCGAGTAAAAGGGTTGCGTTTTCTCCAGCGACCACCTTACTTTTAGCAGATCCGTATTTTTCAATGGATTTTACAGTGCTTTTTTGACCCGAAGGAAAAATTTCAATTTCATCTCCTTGACTAAAAACACCACTTTTTACTTTTCCAGAAAAGCCTCTATAGTCATGGAAATCAGCTGTTTTGGGTCGGATAACGTGCTGTACTTGTAGCAATCCATCCAAGTGGTTGTCTTCGGTTGGCGTTAAGGTTTCAATCAATGATAAAAGATCATCGCCCTCATACCAGGGCATGTTGTCGCTTTTGTGAATGACATTGTCACCTTTTAGCGCTGAAACAGGGATAAAGTTTAATTTGGGTTCCCAATCGTATTGATTTACCAAGGCTTTAATGGCTTTAACAACGCTGTTGAATTGCACAGGGTCGTAGTCGATCAAATCCATTTTATTAATGGTAAAGATCAGGTGTTTGATGCCGAGTAATTGGGTGATATAGAGGTGCCTTTTGGTTTGTTCCATGACTCCTTTACGAGCATCTAATAGTATGATGGCGACTTCGACATTGGAGGCGCCAGTGACCATATTTCGGGTGTATTCGACATGACCGGGTGCATCGGCAATGATGAATCTTCTTTTGGGAGTGCTGAAATAGAGGTGGGATACATCTATGGTGATGCCCTGTTCGCGTTCAGTCAGTAAGCCGTCTGTAGCCAAAGAGAAATCGATATAATCATAACCTAAGGATTTACTTTTGGCTTCGATAGTTTCTACTTGGTCTGTTTTTAGCGACTGTGTTTCGTAGAGGAGTCTCCCGATAAGGGTGCTTTTTCCATCATCCACACTTCCTGCAGTTGTTATTCTTAAAATTTCCATTGGGTTAGTTTTTAGAAGTAACCTACTTTTTTTCTTTCTTCCATAGCGGCTTCGGATCGTTTGTCGTCCATTCTTGCACCGCGTTCAGAAATCGAAGAGCCTTTAATTTCTTCGATGACGGTATCGAGATCGAGGGCTTTGGAAGGAACGGCAGCGGTACAACTCATATCACCTACGGTTCTGAATCGAACATATTCTTTAAAAGCATCTTCCCGTTTGTGAACGATAAAATCGGAGCAGGGCATCAATTGTCCGTCTCTGTCAAACACTTCTCGTTTGTGGGCAAAATAGATGGAGGGGATTTCCAGCTTTTCATGTCGGATGTATTCCCAAACGTCGAGTTCCGTCCAATTACTGATAGGGAATACCCTTACGTTTTCACCCGAATGGATTTGACCGTTGAGGATGTCGAATAATTCGGGACGTTGCAATTTTTCGTTCCATTGACCAAAATCGTCACGTACAGAAAAGATGCGTTCTTTTGCTCTTGCTTTTTCTTCGTCCCTGCGGGCACCCCCCATACAGGCATCGAATTTTAGCTCTTCAATGGTTTCGAGTAGTGTAGTGGTTTGCAGGCTGTTTCGGCTGGCGTATTTGCCTTTTTCCTCTACAACTTTTCCTTGGTCGATACTTTCTTGAACACTTCCAATATGGAGCTGTACTTGGTAACGTTTGACCAATTCATCTCTGAGACTGATGGTTTCAGGAAAGTTGTGTCCAGTATCAATATGGAGCAGGGGAAAAGGAATTTTGGCAGGGAGGAATGCTTTTTGGCAAAGGTGTAATAAGACGATGGAGTCTTTACCCCCAGAAAAAAGCAGTACTGGTTTATCGAATTGTCCGACCACCTCTCTGATGATGTAGATGGCTTCTTCTTCCAAATAGGATAGGGTATTCATTGATTTACTATTTTTGATTCAAGTGGAGTCCACATTCTTTTTTACTTTCTTCCCACCACCAGCGTCCGGATCGAATATCGTCTCCATCATTTATGGCTCGGGTACAGGGGGCACAGCCAATACTGACATAGCCCTTTTGGTGCAGACTGTTTTGTGGAACTTGGTTTTTTTCCAAATAATGTTCTATACTTGATAAATCCCAATGGGCCAAAGGATTGAATTTAGGAAGTCCAAAGGCATTGTCATAACCAAAGATTTCAATTTCATTTCGAGCGGTGCTTTGCGCAGCTCTTAGTCCTGTGATCCATAAATCCACGCCCTTGAGTGCTTTTTGAAGTGGCTTTACTTTTCGAATACCACAACATTCCTTTCTATTTTCGACACTGTCATAAAAACTGTATGGCCCTTTTTCACTGATGAGTTTTTCTACTGCATCGGTATTGGGAAAATAGGTGATGATGTCTTTTTTGTATTTTTTTTGGGTGTAATCAAAAACCTTATGGGTTTCTTCAAAAAGTCTTCCAGTATCCAAAGTGAAAACTTCGATGGGATAATTGTTTTTGAAAATGACATCGGCGATAACTTGATCTTCTTGACCAAAAGAGGTAGAAAAAGCCATGTTTTTAAAACCCAACTGCATCAGGTGGTCAAAAGCTTCCTGTAGAGAGTAGTTTTTGAAAGTAGTGTTGAGTTCTTGGATGCGATGATTTTCCATTTTAAATTATTTTTTGCCCCATTGGAGTCTGTTCCAAAGGCGTTCGTGAAAGAAATAAAGTACGATTTTGGTTCCCCATTCTATAAACCCTATCGATAAAGCTTGTGAAATGGTTCCGGTAATGAGATAGGCAATAAGAATGGTGTCCAATGTTCCTACCAACCTCCAACTGATTGCTTTTAGGGCGCTTCTAGAGATGGATTCTTTTGGGGCACTGCTCTTTTTGTCACTATTTTTACGACTTAAATGAAAATCTAAAAACATATAACTATACTTTGATGGCACAAATTTATAAACTAAAAGTCTATAAAAAAAATAAACTCTATAAACTTTATAGGAATTAAATGTTTTACTAATTAATTTTCTATCTTAGGCCAGTAAATTATGATATCAAAGAAATGTAAATACGCCATCAAGGCATTGCTTTATCTGGCAGATCACCAGTCTGAAGATCGTTCTATATTTTCTTCTGAAATTGCTGAGCAAGAGAAAATTCCCAAAAAATTTTTGGAGACGATTCTAAGGGAGCTTCGCAATTTTAAATTGTTGCAAAGTCAAAGGGGGAAGACCGGAGGTTACCGTCTTATCAAAGATCCCAAGGATATTTATTTGGCGGAATTGATCCGTCAGGTAGATGGACCCATAGCCATGCTGCCCTGTGTCTCGCTGAATTATTACGCCTCTTGTGAGGAGTGTGATGAGGAAAATTGTCAGATCAAAAATGTTTTTGAGCAGGTCAGAGACAAAACTCTAAAAGTGTTAACGACCACTTCTATAGATTCTATGCGCAGTAAAATCTAGAGACGATTGATAAAACTTCCCAAAGAGTCTTTGAATTGAATTCCTTCAAAGGTTCTGAGTTTATTTAATTTTTGATTGGCTTCTAGCCCCCACAAAAGGAATTCGACCATAAAGTAATAATCTTTTGAGTCAAGTTCCGATTGAAACTTTTTCATAATCTTTTTGATGGAAGGGATGCTATCCAGTGCTTTTTGGTGATTTTTCTCGTCCGAATCCTCTTCGATAAAGAGTTCATTTTCCTTAAAAAACCATCCTAAAAGTTCATCATAGGGGCCTTCCGCATCGGGTTTTTCCAGTTTTTCGACCTTGGGAAAGTAGAGCGGAAATAGGCTTTGTATGGCCTTGGAGATCAAATGATATGCGACTTCACTTACTCCTTCTTGCTCTCCTTCGTAAACCAATTCAATTTTTCCATTGATGGCGGTAATGACTCCCAAAAAGTCACTCATTCGGATGGAGGTTTTGGAATCATGGGTAATCAGTAACCGTCTTTCGGCAGTACTGACCAAGTTTTCAAAAGCGGTGATGCTCATACGGGTACTTACACCGCTTTTGGCATCAACATACTCACTTTTTCGGGCTTCAAAACCAATTTGTTCCAAAAGGTCTTTGGCCAATTCAGGAATGTGGATTTGTGTTTGGTTTTCTCTGGTGATGGTGGCTTCTTGTTGGGTAATCCTCTTGGCAATTTCAATATTGTGCGGGTAGTGGGTCAAAATCTGAGATCCAATTCTGTCTTTGAGTGGGGTTACGATGCTTCCTCTGTTGGTGTAATCTTCAGGGTTGGCCGTAAACACAAATTGAATTTCGAGGGGCAATCGCAGTTTAAAGCCTCTGATCTGAATTTCTTTTTCTTGAAGGATGGAGAAGAGGGCAACTTGTATCCTTGCCTGAAGATCGGGAAGTTCGTTGAGGACAAAAATACATCTGTGCGCACGAGGAATCATACCGTAGTGAATTACCTTTTCGTCGGCATAACTCAGTTTGAGGGTAGCGGCCTTGATGGGGTCAACATCACCAATCAAATCGGCTACCGTAACATCGGGAGTAGCCAATTTTTCAAAGAAACGTTCATTTCTGTTCATCCACTTAACAGGAGTTTGATCACCTTTTTCTTCGATGAATTCTTTGGCCCAACGCGAAATGGGTTGAAGCGGATCGTCGTTGATTTCGGAACCAGCGACAACGGGAATCCATTCGTCGAGAAGATCGGTCATTTGTCGCGCCAATCTAGTTTTTGCTTGTCCTCTCAAGCCCAGGAGGTTGATGTTGTGGCCAGAAAGTATGGCCCTTTCTACATCGGGAATTACAGTATTTTCATAACCCAGGAGTCCCTCAAAAGTATTTTCCCCTTTTTTGATTTTTTCCCTGAGATTCTTGGCGAGTTCCTCTTGGATACTGCTAGATTGATAATTGGATTTTTTGAGTTCCTTGAGTGTTGTTATTTTTGGTTTTTCCATGGGTTATCCAAAGCGTTTTTTTCTGTTTTTTTCATAATCTTCAAAAATCATTTCACCAAGGTTGTTGAGTCCGGTATAAAAAGCCTTTCCGTTATTGGCCATGGTAAATTCTTGAACAAATTGTTTTAGATAGGGGTCAGAGGCAATCATAAAGGTGGTGATGGGGATTTTGATTTTTTTGGCCTGTCGGGCCATTGAGTAGCATTTTTCTACAATGGACCTATCGAGTCCTGCACTGTTTTTATAGTAGCTACCATCGGGCATCTTGAGGCAACTGGGTTTGCCGTCGGTAATCATAAATATTTGTTTGTTGGTATTTCTTTTTCTTCGAAGCATGTCCATTGCCAGATCCAAACCAGCAACGGTGTTGGTATGGTAGGGCCCCACTTGTAAATAGGGCAATTCTTTGATGGATATGGGTCGGGCATCGTTTCCAAAGACCAAGATATCCAGAGTGTCTTTGGGATAACGGGTGGTGATGAATTCGGCCAACGCCATGGCCACTTTTTTGGCGGGGGTAATTCGATCTTCGCCATACAAAATCATACTGTGGCTGATGTCGATCATCAAGACCGTACTCATTTGTGATTTGTGATGGTTTTTTTCAACCACCAGATCGTCTTCGGTAATTTTAAAGTCACCGATCCCCGAGTGAATTTGTGCATTTTTGATGCTTTCGGTCAAGACGATATTTTCCAGTGAATCTCCAAATTGAAAGCCGCTAAGGTCTCCAGATTTATCATCCCCTGCCCCTTGATGCTGGGTGTTGTGGTTGCCCAATCCTGACTTTCTCAACTTTCCAAAAATTTGCTTTAAGGCGTATTCTCTGAGTAGTTTTTCTGTCTTGGCTGTGATTCCCATTGATCGTTCGCTGCCATCGGGTTTGATCTCGGCTTTGACATAGCCCTTGTCCAGAAGGTCATCGATAAAATCGTCTATGGTGTAATTTTCGTCGGTTAGCTGATATTCCTCATCCAGTTCACGAAGCCAATCGATGGCTTCATCAAAATCGCCCGATGTATGGGTGATCAACTCCTTAAAAACTTCAAACAGTTTTTCGAAGGGGGATTGATCTACTGATTGGGCTTGTCGGAATAAAATTCCTGTTCTTGAGTTAGAAAAATTCATTCAATAAATGATCATAGCTATATGATCCCAAAGGTAATTTAAAATCACACCAAAGAAAAGCGATTGGATGCAGAAATTTCGGCTTACATTTCCAAGGATCGGATGTATTCTTCCAGTAGGGCCAAACCTTCAGTGTGCACACTTTTTCGTCCGATTTCGGGCATCATAATTCCAGGGTCAGTACTATTGTATCTATAGATCATAATGGAACTCTCGGGTTTGCCCGGGACGATACTATATTTGAGATTTCCCGATCCTTTACCCGCGGCAATGGGGGGTTTGAATATTCCTCTTCTGCGATCGTTTTGTTCATGATAAGTGAGGTTGAGCCCTGAATTTTTGGCGGGACCAAGGTCATTGTGACAATGGGCACAGTTGATGTGAAGATAGGCTTTGGCCCTGTCCTCTAGTGTCCCAGAATTTTCTTGGTTCCAGATGGCAAAAAGCGGACGTTGTTCTTTGGGGGGCAGCCCTGTAAGTACTTCTTTTTTAGCAAAGTAATCCAGTTGGTCATGAACCATTCCCTCATAGATGTTTTTTCGGTTGAGCTGACCCGCTATGGGACCGATAGGGGAAATTTCCTTACCTACCATATGACAGCTTTTGCACTGGGTTTGGTTGGGGATTACATAGTTTAGGTTTTGACTTTTTCCCTTGTGATTGGTCCAACTCACTGGAGTTTCGCCTCCTATGATATTTACAAAAGCATCGGTTTGTTCTTCATTCCAAACATAGGAAAGTGTTTTCCATGATTGGTTTTGCTCTTTGATCAACAAACGGGTTTCTACGATATGTTTTTCTCCTTCTGGATTTCTAAAGTCCGAAGGATAGTAAAAGTTTTTGATGATAACGCTCCCAACATCAAAGTCCATGACACCCTCGGGGCGGTAAGACATTTTTTTACCCTCGGGGAGATAGATGAATCTTTTTTTGTGGGAGTAGTCTGAAAAAAGAGCGTTGTTGAGTTCATACTCATAGACATTCTCGGCGGGCTTTAGGTCGGATATTTTACCCTGAAAAAAGGGATATTCGGAGAGCTTGCCGATTTCATCGGATACGTGATTGCTAATGGCGATTTTGGGAACTACTTTTCGGGCGATGGGTGCGCTTCCTTTTTCTACTTTATTTTTGCAAGACACTGTCAAGATCGTAAAGATCCCCAAAAAATACAAATATCTCAGAGGCAACATTTATATGGATTTATCAAATTCAATTTCACATTCATAATTTCCAACTTCATTAGTGAATTCACTAAAATCATTTGCTGCATCTAAAGCAACAAAGTTAATTGCACCATTATTTTTGATACAGAATTTATATTCAGGATTGATTTGTTTGCCTTCGATATAATAGTCTTTTGGAAATATACCATCATAGGCAATATCAGGGATTTTCATTCCATTTTTAAAGACCCACAATTTTCCAAAATCGTTGTCCAAGGCAGGGAACCAATATTTGTTTTTGAATAGGTTGTTGTAAATAAATACCCTGCCAGGATAAGCGCTGTACTGGGTATCACTTTCATAGTCGTTCTCTATCTGCCTGATTCCATTGGGGAGTGCCTGTTTTTTCTTTTTCTTCTTTTTGTTTTTGGGAGGGACATAAATTTCATAGCTGACAATAGAGCTGTTAATGGTTTTATGATTTTCGATGATGTTGTCATAAAGGGCAACCTTTTTGGTGGCCATGATGATGACGCCCGACCCCCTAGGCACAGTGCTAACAATGGAGCCTTTTACACCAAAGTTTTTGAGGTTGTTGTCATGAATGTGGTTGTTGTATGCTTTGACGTCTTCACCGTAAACCGTCAAGTGTGGGAGATTGAAAATTAGTAGGCCTCCAGTGTTTTGGTAAATTTCATTGTCGTGGATTTCGACTTGACTGCTGTTTTCACTTTCAATGCCTGCTACATTATAATAGGCTTTGTTGTTTTTGACCACCACATTTTGAGATTGCCCCACATAGATACCAGCATCCGAGGCTCCTATGGCTTCACAGCCTTCGATCAACAGGTTTTTACACAAAACAGGATACAAGGCATAGGCTCCATTTTGGGTGGAGACTTCTCCAGTCCATGCCGAGCGAATGTTCCGCATGATAACATTTTCTGAATCCGTGATTTTTAAATTATCCCCAGCGGCATCTTCGATGGACAAATTTTCAATGGTCAGATTCTTACAATTGGAAATCCGGATTCCCTCCGCACCTTGTTTTTGTCCTTTGAAGGAGAGAACGGTTTTTTCGATACCCTTGCCCCTGAGGGTGATATTATTCTTTCCATCCAAAATCAAAGATTGAGAAAAAAGATAGTGACCTTCGGGCAGTTCGATCACGCTGCTGTCTTGGGCGGTGATGAACGCCTCCAATATGGGAATTTCCATATCCAAATAATCCCTATCGGGGAGGTAAGAAGGCATTGGTGGGGTTTTGAACAGCAAAAAACTAATAAGTGCCAAAATCCCTAGGGCGGAGAGAATAATTTTTGTTTTCAAATCTTAATTTTTTTCAGAACATTTCAAAAATAACCAAATAAAATTTAAATAGAGGAATCATTAAAAATGTTATATTTGCAAAGCATTATGAAAAATTATCTGAGGCGACCATTGAGTCCCTCTTTTTTTTGAAATGAATTTTAATCAAAAAATTGAAGATTTGTTGTCAATGGCATTGGAGGAATACCCCAATATTTTTTTGGTGGATCTCAATATCTCTGCCGACAAATCGATCAAGCTTATATTGGACGGAGACGAAGAAATCAATGTCAAAGATTGCATCAACATAAGCCGAGCCATTGAAGGTGCTTTGGATAGAGATGAGGAGGATTTTAGTCTAGAAGTGGCCTCTGCGGGAGTAGGAAGTCCTTTGAAGTTTCCAAGACAATACCACAAAAACTTGGGAAGAAAATTGGAAGTCATCTCAAAGGATGGATTGAAATTTGAGGGAGAATTGACCCATGTAAAAGAAGATTCCATAGTGTTGCAATGGAATCAACGAGAACCCAAACCTATAGGAAAAGGTAAAGTAACAGTAACTAAAAAGAAAACCCTAATGTTTGATGAAATCAGTCAAACCAAGGTAATGATCAAATTTTAATATTCAGAAATGGAAAATTTAGCATTAATAGAATCTTTTTCAGAATTCAAAGATGAAAAGTTAATAGACAGAGTAACCCTAATGGTGATTTTAGAGGAAGTTTTTAGAAACACCCTCAAAAGGAAATTTGGTTCAGATGAAAACTTCGACATTATCATCAACCCAGACAAGGGTGATTTGGAAATATGGAGAAACAGAATCGTTGTTAAGGATGGTGAAGTAGAGGATCCTAATCAGGAAATAGAATTGACGGAGGCTCAAAAAATCGAGCCGGATTTTGAAGTAGGAGAGGACGTTTCGGAGGAGGTAAAGCTGGTTGACTTGGGTCGAAGATCCATTCAAACGTTGAGACAAAATCTTGTCTCGAAAATTTTCGAACACGATAGTACCAATACTTTTAATCAATTTAAAGATCGTACTGGCGAACTATTTACCGCCGAGGTTCACCACATCAGAAACAGAGAAGTAATTTTGTTAGACGATGATGGAAATGAAATTATTTTGCCCAAAGACCGTCAAATTCCCAATGATTTTTTCCGTAAAGGAGACAATGTAAGGGGGGTGATTGATGTGGTTGAATTGAGGGGCAACAAACCTAGGATTATTCTTTCTCGAACTTCTCCCGTCTTTTTGGAGAAACTATTTGAGCAAGAAATCCCCGAGGTATTTGATGGTTTAATTACCATCAAGAAGGCCGTTAGAATTCCTGGAGAGAAAGCCAAAGTGGCTGTGGATTCCTACGACGATCGCATCGACCCTGTTGGGGCTTGTGTCGGTATGAAGGGTTCACGTATCCACGGTATTGTTAGAGAGTTGGGTAACGAAAACATCGACGTAATCAACTACACCAACAATTTACAATTGTTTATTACCCGATCTTTGAGCCCAGCCAAAATCAATTCCCTAAAAATCGACGAGGACACAAAAAGGGTTCAGGTTTTTCTCAATCCCGAAGAAGTTTCCAAGGCCATTGGTAGGGGCGGTCACAACATTCGTTTGGCTGGAAAGCTGACGGGATACGAAATTGATGTATACCGTGAGGGAGTAGAGGAAGATGTAGAATTGGCAGAATTTACAGATGAAATTGATGGATGGGTCATTGAGGAATTCAAGAAAGTGGGACTGGATACTGCTAAAAGTATTTTGGAACTCGATACAGCCGATTTGATCAAAAGAACCGACCTTGAAGAAGAGACCGTTGCTGAGGTCATCAGAATTTTAAAAGCAGAATTTGAAGAATAAACGTAGGGATTTTTCCTACTTTTGACAAGGAATTAGACATATGGCAGAGATTTCAACCGTAAGATTAAACGTTGCGCTTAGAGAATTAAATATTTCTCTAGATCGTGCTGTGGAGTTTTTGGCACAGCAAAATATTGAAATTGAAGGCCGACCTACTTCCAAAATTTCTAAGGACGTTTACCAATTACTCTTGGATGAGTTTGAAACAGATAAATCCAAGAAAGACGCTTCCCATGAAATCAGTGAGGAGAAAAGAAAGGAGAAAGAGAGCTTGAGAGTTCTTCAGGAGAAGAAAGAGCAAGAGCGACTAGAGCAACAGCAGAAAAGACAGGAAATTATCAAGGCCAAGGCATCGATCAGCAAGCCAGTGACCTTGGGAAAAATTGATCTTGACGTTGCGAAACCGAAAGCTGCATCAGCTCCCAAAGAGCCCACTCCACCAGTAGCCGAGCCTACGCCTCCACCCAAAACCGAAACTACGCCTCCCCCCAAAATCGAGTCAGCTCCTGTAACCAAAGACAAAAAGGAAGGCACCGCAAAATCCGATAGCGAAGCTCCAGCTCCTGCTACTCCAGAGAAAAAGGAGGCCACAACGCCCACCCAAGAAGGAGACGCCAATGCCATAAAAACACAATACAAAACTTTGACAGGCCCCAAGAAAACGGGTCAGACCATTGATTTGGATGAGTTTAAGAAGAAAGAAAAAGGGGTAGAAGATGCGCGTAAACGCAAAAGAAAAAGAATCAGCAAGGATGCTCCGCCCAAACCCAACAACAGGAGCAACAACAACACCCAAAACAGACAAGGAGCGAACAGAGGTCGTACCAACCAACAGCCCGTTAAGGCTGAGCCCACAGACGAAGAAGTACAAAAGCAAATTCGTGAAACCCTAGAAAAACTTCAAGGGAAGTCAAACAAATCTAAAGGGGCCAAATACAGAAGAGACAAAAGAGATCAACACCGTCAAAAATCGGAAGACGAACAGGCAGAACAGGAAGCCAGTAGCAAAATCCTAAAAGTAACGGAATTCATTACGGTGGGCGAAATCGCTACCTTGATGGAAATAAGTTCCACGGAAATCATTTCCGCATGTATGTCCTTGGGAATTATGGTAACCATGAACCAAAGATTGGATGCAGAAACCTTGAGTATCGTTGCCGACGAGTTTGGATATCAAGTGGAATTTGTCAAAACTGAGTTGGAAGAAAGTATAGTGGAGGAGGAAGATCAAGAAAGCGATCTAGTATCACGAGCTCCTATCGTAACGGTAATGGGTCATGTGGATCACGGTAAGACTTCCTTACTGGATTATATCCGAGAGGAAAATGTAATTGCCGGAGAATCGGGAGGGATCACCCAACACATTGGGGCCTACTCGGTAACGCTCAAGGACAATCAAAAAATAACATTTCTGGACACTCCAGGTCACGAGGCATTTACTGCCATGCGAGCTAGAGGGGCCCAGGTTACAGACATAGCTATCATTGTGATTGCGGCTGATGACGACATTATGCCACAAACCAAAGAGGCCATCAGTCATGCTCAAGCCGCTGGGGTTCCTTTGATTTTCGCCATCAATAAAGTGGACAAGCCCAATGCCAATCCTGATAAAATCAAGGAAGCCTTGGCTGGGATGAATCTAATGGTAGAAGAATGGGGTGGAAAAATACAATCACAAGACATTTCAGCCCTCAAAGGAACAGGGGTCAAGGAATTACTCGAAAAGGTATTGTTAGAAGCCGAACTTCTAGAAGTCAAAGCCAATCCCAACAGAAAGTCTAAAGGAACTGTTGTTGAAGCTTATCTAGACAAAGGTCGTGGATATGTTTCTACCATCTTGGTTCAAACGGGAACTTTGGAGATTGGAGATTACCTGTTGGCAGGAAAACACAGTGGAAAGATCAAAGCCATGTTCGATGAGAGAGGAAATCCCCTGACCAGTGCACCTCCATCCACCCCAGTTTCTATATTGGGTCTAGACGGTGCTCCACAGGCGGGTGATAATTTCCATGTTTTGGAGGACGAAAAAGAAGCCAAGCAAATTGCCGCCAAAAGAACACAGCTCTTAAGAGAGCAAAACGTAAGAACACAGCGACACATTACCCTAGATGAAATCGGTAGAAGGATTGCTCTTGGAGAATTCAAGGAGTTGAACATGATCCTAAAGGGTGATGTAGATGGGTCTGTCGAGGCCCTTACGGATTCTTTGCAAAAGCTATCCACCGACGAAATACAGGTAAACATCATCCACAAAGGGGTGGGTGCCATCACAGAGTCTGATGTATTGCTCGCCTCGGCCTCCGATGCCATTGTAATCGGATTTAATGTAAGGCCAATGGGTAATGCAAGAGCCATAGCCGACAAGGAAGAAATCGATATTCGATCCTATTCCATTATCTATGACGCCATCAACGACGTCAAAGATGCCATGGAGGGTATGTTATCTCCAGAGATGAAAGAAGAGATTACGGGAACAGCTGAAATCAGAGAAACCTACAAAATCTCCAAAGTAGGAACCATCGCAGGTTGTATGGTCACCAGTGGAAAAATTTACCGCAGTTCTGGTATCCGTCTGATACGGGAAGGAGTGGTTGTTTTCTCTGGAAATTTGGCTTCGCTCAAGCGATTCAAAGATGACGTTAAAGAAGTAGCCAAAGGTTATGATTGTGGTATTCAGATTAAGAATTACAACGACATCAAAGAGTTGGACGTATTGGAATGCTTCCAAGAGGTAGCCATCAAGAAGAAGCTTTAATCTTTGATTTCCAGTAGGAAGGCTGCTGGATAGTTCCTTTTAACTTCATTGAGTTTGTTCAGTCCAGAGTAATAGTCTTTGTATCTGCCTACCTGAACCTTGTAATTGGGGGTTTCGAAACTCAAATTGACCTCCCAATCTGGAAAAGTTTCCTTAAAATTATCGTACAATTCCTGTGCTCGCTTGTTGTCGCCGTAAAACAATTGGATGGTATAAAACTTTGAGGCGTAATTTTCTGTATCAATTTCAATTTTGGTCGTCATCAGTTTTGTGATGGTCGAATCTTGTTGAATCTCTACATAACCCTTTTGTGCTTTCAATTCATCTACGCCTGCAAAGGCGAAAACAACTATAAATACAATGCTAGATAAGGAATTATTCATATCACAAAAGAACAAAAAAAACAAAAAACAGTATCAATTATTGGGGATTAAATTAAACAACTATTTAGAATTAATATAAATTGTAAAAATGTTAAATGGGAGGTTTTAAGTTAACAAGTCTATGACTTAAATTTGTCATGGATTTTAGAAAAAAAATATTGTTGGACCTACCCATTAAATTGTACGGAATTTCTTTGAAACGGTCTCCCTTTTCAAGAATAAGCAGCTATCTAGTTTTACTATTCATCTATTTTACAAGCCTTTCTGGTTTTGCACAGGAAGTTGATGTACAAGCTGGGAAGAAACTTTTTAACGCCAACTGTGCCTCTTGTCACAAACTGAACAAAAAAGCCGTTGGCCCTGCCCTTAAAGGCGTATCTGCCAAATACGATAGAGAATGGTTGTATAGCTGGATCAAAAACAGTTCGGCCATGATCAAGGAGGGGGATGCACAGGCTGTTGCAATTTGGGAGGAATACAACAAAGTGGCGATGAACGCCTTTCCGATGTTTTCCAATGCTGACATTGATAACATATTGGCCTATACCGATTACACACCACCTGCGCCAGTGGCTACTGCCGCAACCCAATCGACCGCTACCGCTGCTTCTGGATCGGGAGCCAGCAATGATCTGATCTTGGCGGCACTAACTTTGGTCTTCCTGATGTTGGTGGTTATGCTGTTTTTGGTGCAAAAAACTTTAAAGAGAATTGCCATTGCCAGTGGGGTGGATATCGCACCCACTACTATCAAGGAAAAACGTCCTCCGATATGGCAAGTAGTTGCCAAAAATCACTTTCTGATTTTTCTAATGGTGATTGGCTTTTTGTTGAGCAGTGCCTATTTTGTATATGGCTTCCTGATGCAAGTTGGAATTGATCAAGGCTATATGCCCGTTCAACCGATTCACTATTCGCATAAAATACATGCTGGAGCCAACCAAATCGAATGTAAGTATTGTCATTCTTCAGCAAGGGTTTCCAAGCACTCGGGTATTCCTTCTTTGAACGTTTGTATGAACTGTCATAAAAACATAGCCGATTACAACGGAGAGGAAGATTTAGAAAACGGTTACACCAAAGAATTCTATACCAAGGAAATCAAAAAGCTATACGATGCTGTGGGATGGGATGAAGAAAATCAAGCCTATACTGGTGATACCAAACCAGTCAAATGGGTAAGAATTCACAACCTACCGGATTTTGTTTATTTCAACCACGCCCAGCACGTCCAAGTGGGAGGGATAGAGTGTCAGACCTGTCATGGACCTGTTGAAGAAATGGAGATCATGTATCAGCACTCCCCTCTGACCATGGGATGGTGTATCAATTGTCATAGAGAAACCAACGTCAAGATCAAAGACAATGAATATTATACCAAAATTCACGACGAATTGTCCAAGAAATATGGCGTTGAAAAGTTGACCGTTGCCCAGATGGGAGGTTTGGAATGTGGTAAGTGTCATTATTAAATAAGGTTTAAACAGCATTATGTCATCAAATAAAGTTTATTGGAAAAGCGTAGCGCAACTCGACAAGGACAATGAGTTGGTTCAAAAGCTGGAACAAAAAGAATTTGTCGATCAAATTCCAGTAGACGAGTTTTTGGGAGACGAAAAAACGATGAGTGAATCCAATACCAATCGTCGGGATTTTCTCAAATATGTGGGATTCAGTACGGCTGCCGCCAGTTTGGCCGCCTGTGAAGGTCCAGTCATCAAATCCGTACCCTATGTGGTACAGCCGGAACAAATTATCCCTGGAATAGCAAATTATTATGCCACAGCGATTGCTGATGGCTTTGACTTTAGGAGTGTCATTATAAAAACCCGAGAGGGACGGCCGATCAAGGTCGAAAACAACAAGCAGGCATCCACTTTAGGAGGTGGGAATGCCCGTGTTCATGCATCGGTTTTGTCTTTGTATGATATCAATAGATTGCAGGGACCAAAAGCTCAGGGGGCGGACATCAATTGGAGTGGTTTTTACAAACAAGTAGGGGCCAAGCTCAAAGCCATGGCCGTTTCTGAAAAGCCGATTGTATTACTGACTCAGACTTTGGCCAGTCCGACCACCCAAAACATTATTCAAAAGTTCATTACGGAGTTTCCAAATGTGACTCATGTTGTCTATGACACACTTTCTGACAGCCATGCTTTAGATGCTTTTGAAAACATTTACGGGCTTAGAGCCTTGGCCGATTATGATTTTTCAAAAGCGGAAACCATCGTTTCTGTAGGAGCCGATATTTTAGGAGATTGGCAAGGAGGTGGATACGATAGTGGGTATTCCCAGTCTAGGGTTCCCCAAAAAGATCACGGAAACACTAAAATGTCCTATCACCTTCAGTTTGAGTCGAATATGACCCTCTCTGGAGCCAATGCAGATCACAGAATTCCAACTGATCCCGCCACACAGAAAAAAATCGTGGCTCAAATCTATGCCCAACTTACAGCAACATCTCTGGCCAATGACTTGAGCCCTCAAGTCAAAAAAGCGGTTGCCCAAGCTGTTGAACGACTCAAAAAGTCGGGATCTAAAGGGGTAGTGGTTTCAGGTATTGAAGATGTTCACGTCCAAGAAGTGATTTTGGCCATTAATGATTATCTGGGCTCAGCGGTAATTGACGTAGCTCAACCCAAGTTTATTCGTCAAGGGAGTAACAAAGCCCTCCAGCAGTTGATTGACGATATGGAAAAAGGTAAAGTGAGCGGACTGCTTACGGCTGGAGTAAATCCAGGGTTTACACTTCCCAATGCAGAAGCTTTCACTTCCGCACTTTCCAATTTAGAATTATCCGTTGCTTTTGCCCTTAAAGAGGACGAAACGGCATCGGCTTCACAATATATTGCGGCTACCCCACACTACCTTGAGTCTTGGGGTGATTATGAATTCAAAAAAGGACATTATGCTTTGGCGCAACCCACCATACGTCCTCTTTTTGATACCCAACAATTTCAGGATGTCCTTCTAAAACTATCAGGAAGTGACAGAACCTATTATGATGAGATCAAATCCAATTGGTCTGAAAACATTCTCCAAGAAAGCTCGTGGAACAAAACCCTTCACGATGGTTTTCTTTCCTCTGGAGAAGCCATTGAACCCAACGCGGTTTCGATTGATGTTAGTCGCCAGCTCAAAACCCTATCTCAAGCTAAATCAGGATCCATGTCATTGGTCTTGTACAGCAAAACCGGAATGGGTGATGGACAACAGGCCAATAACCCTTGGTTACAAGAATTCCCTGATCCCATTACCAGAGTATCATGGGACAACTACCTTACCGTCTCTGCCGCTGATGCCAAAAAAATAGGTCTAAAGAATGTCAATGTTGCTGATGGTGCACTCAATGGGAGTTATGCCAAAGTAACGGTTGGTGACAAAAGCCTGATCGCTCCGGTATTGATTCAGCCTGGTCAAGCTCAGGGAACGGTTGGATTGGCTTTTGGATACGGAGAGAGAAAGGGATTACAAGACGAAATGCAGGTGGGTGTCAATGCCTATCCTCTCTACAATAATTTTGACGCCGTTCAACAAGTTTCCGTTACCCCAGCTGAGGGCTACCATGAGTTTGCTTGTGTTCAATTGCACAATACCCTGATGGGAAGAGGAGACATTATCAAAGAAACCACCTTGGAAATTTTCAATACCAAGGATAAAGAATATTGGAACCCCATCCCCAAGGTCTCTAAGAACCACATGGAGTATGAAGTAACCTCTCCAGAGGTAGACATGTGGCAAGCGTTTGACCGTTCTGTGGGGCATCATTTTAATATGTCTATTGATCTCAATGCTTGTACCGGATGTGGAGCTTGTGTAATCGCTTGTCATTCCGAGAACAACGTACCTGTGGTTGGGAAGAAAGAAATCAGAAAGTCAAGAGACATGCACTGGTTAAGGATTGATCGTTATTATTCTTCTGGAATTACTTTTGAAGAAGACAATCAAACCAAGGAAGACATTTCTGGGATAGGGGATTCATTGACCACTTTTGGAGAGATGGAAAATGCCTCGGAAAATCCACAAGTGGCTTTCCAGCCCGTTATGTGTCAACATTGTAATCACGCCCCTTGTGAGACGGTTTGTCCGGTGGCGGCTTCTTCACATGGGCGTCAAGGTCAAAACCACATGGCCTACAACCGCTGTGTTGGAACAAGATACTGTGCTAATAACTGCCCTTATAAAGTAAGGAGATTCAACTGGTTCCTTTACAACAAAAACGATGAGTTTGACTACCACATGAACAACGATTTGGGCCGAATGGTATTGAATCCCGATGTGGTTGTGCGTTCAAGAGGGGTAATGGAAAAATGCTCCATGTGTATCCAGATGACTCAAAAAACGATTTTAGATGCCAAGCTCGAGGGCAGACCTATTGAAGATGGAGAATTCCAAACGGCCTGTTCCAATGCATGTAGCAATGGCGCTATCGTTTTTGGAGACATCAATGACAAGGACAGTCAGGTGGCTGCATTGAAAGAGGATGATAGAATGTATCACCTTCTGGAAAGCGTTGGAACCAAACCCAATGTCATCTATCAGACTATGGTAAGAAATACGGACGAATCTTAGAAATAGAAAAAAACAATCGTATGGCATCGCATTACGAAGCACCAATAAGAAAACCTCTAGTAACGGGTGACAAGACTTACCACGACGTTACGGTAGATGTTGCCGCTCCTGTTGAGGGAAAAGCCAATCGCCAGTGGTGGATCGTTTTTGGTATAGCGCTTACTGCCTTCCTTTGGGGATTGGGCTGTATTGCCTACACCATAGGAACTGGTATCGGAACTTGGGGCTTGAACAAGACTGTTGGATGGGCTTGGGACATCACCAACTTTGTATGGTGGGTCGGTATTGGTCATGCTGGAACCTTGATTTCAGCCGTACTGCTGTTGTTCCGACAAAAATGGCGTATGGCCATCAACCGTTCTGCGGAAGCCATGACCATTTTCTCCGTTATACAAGCTGGACTGTTTCCCATCATTCACATGGGGAGACCTTGGTTGGCCTATTGGGTATTGCCCATTCCCAACACCTTTGGATCTCTTTGGGTCAATTTTAATTCCCCTCTTTTGTGGGATGTATTTGCCATATCCACTTATTTGTCGGTTTCCTTGGTCTTTTGGTGGACGGGATTATTGCCCGATTTTGCGATGATTCGCGATCGAGCCGTTAAGCCTTTCCAAAAGAAGATTTACAGTCTTTTGAGTTTTGGATGGTCGGGTAGGGCCAAAGACTGGCAGCGTTTTGAGGAAGTTTCCTTGGTATTGGCAGGTCTGGCTACTCCGCTGGTACTCTCTGTGCATACCATTGTATCCTTTGACTTTGCCACTTCGGTAATTCCTGGATGGCACACCACCATTTTCCCACCTTATTTCGTTGCGGGTGCGATTTTCTCTGGTTTTGCCATGGTACAAACCCTTTTGATCATCATGCGTAAGGTCTCTCATTTGGAAGATTATATTACCGTACAACACATAGAGTTGATGAACATAGTCATCATGATTACTGGTTCTATTGTGGGTGTTGCCTACATTACCGAATTGTTCATCGCTTGGTACTCTGGGGTTGAATACGAACAGTATGCCTTCCTCAACAGAGCGACAGGACCCTACTGGTGGGCCTACTGGTCGATGATGACCTGTAATGTGTTTTCTCCACAGTTCATGTGGTTTAAAAAATTGAGAACCAGTATAGTCTTTTCCTTTATCATCTCTATTGTGGTGAACATTGGTATGTGGTTTGAAAGATTCGTAATCATTGTGACTTCATTGCACAGGGATTACCTCCCTTCTTCATGGACGATGTTCTCCCCCACTTTTGTCGATATAGGAATTTTCATAGGAACCATTGGATTTTTCTTTGTATTGTTTTTACTCTATTCCAGAACCTTCCCCGTGATTGCTCAGGCGGAAGTAAAAACGATCTTGAAATCTTCTGGAGAGAAATATAAAAAATTAAGAGACGGCGAATGAGCAGTAATCAAGTAATACACGCTTTATACGACGACGACGACACTTTGTTGTCTGCAGTAAAATCGATCCGTGAAAAAAAGCACCATATCGAAGAGGTCTACACACCTTTTCCTGTTCATGGTTTGGACAAAGCCCTTGGATTGGCCGATACCCGTATTTCCATCATGGCTTTTATTTATGGATGCATTGGTTTTTCCGTAGCGGTGTTGATGATGAATTATATCATGATCGAAGACTGGCCGCAGAACATCGGTGGAAAACCCAGCTTTTCCTATCTGGAAAACATGCCTGCTTTTGTACCGATTATGTTTGAGATGACGGTATTTTTTGCTGCCCACTTGATGGTGATTACCTTTTATTTGAGGAGTCGATTGTGGCCTTTTAAGGAAGCCGAAAATCCTAACCCTTTGACCACTGACGACAAATTTTTGGTCGAAATTGAGTTACTCGACAATGAAAAAGAGCTCAACGCACTTTTAAAAGAAACAGGTGCCATTGATATTACAACCATTGAAAAAAAGAGCGATCATGAATAGAACTACTTCTTTTGGGTTGCTTGTACTATTGCTGTTGAGCTTGCAGTCCTGTTTTAACCCGTCCAAGCCCAACTACCAGTATTTCCCAAATATGTATGAACCCGTAGGCTATGAAACCTATGCAGATTCTGATGCTTTTGCTAACGGTATTGAAGCACAACTTCCTGTGGAGGGTTCGATCAATCGCGGGTGGATTCCCTATGATTATCCAGACAGTAACGAAGGATATGAAGCTGCCAAGGCAGCATTGAAGTCTCCTATAGCCCTCAATGCAGAAAATGCCAAACAAGGCAAGGAACTATACGGCATTTATTGTGCAGTATGTCATGGCAACAAAGGCGATGGTCAAGGGATACTGATGACCAGAGAAAAATATTTGGGCGTGCCCAACTATGCCGATAGGGACATTACTCCAGGGAGTATCTACCATGTTTTGATGTACGGCAGAAATGCTATGGGATCCCATGCTGGACAAGTCAACGCCATTGAACGATGGCAGATTGCCCAACACGTCATGGAGTTGAGAAAAAACCTAATTAAATAATTTATTGGAAAACGGTATGTACACTTTTACAAATAAATTAAGAAACTTCTCCATCATTTTGATGGTCGTTGGATTTTTAGGTTTGGTATATGGATTTATAACATCACCCGACACTGTTGCAGAAGCCCAAGCCATGGTGGCCGATGCTCATCACGGTGAGGGACATGGTACTGGCCACGATGGAGCAGCCACTCACGATGCTCATGGCGAAACAGCTCATGGAGAACAGCACGAGGCAGCCGCTGCACATGGGGAAAACCACGGAGAAGATCACCACGGGGAGCACCTTCTTCACCAATTACAAAACAAACCTTGGGCAGCCCTCTACGTAGCGGCATTTTTCTTTATGATGATTGCCCTTGGAACTTTAGCCTTTTATGCCATCAATCGTGCCGCTCAGGCTGGTTGGTCACCTGCCCTGTTTAGGGTGATGGAAGGAATTACAGGTTATTTGTTGCCGGGAGCATTGATCGTTTTTGTGATTCTTGCCCTTTCTGGTATGCACTACAACCACCTTTTTATATGGATGGATCCCGAAGTCGTGGCTCACGATAAACTTATTCAAGGCAAAGTAGGTTTCCTCAACGTCCCCGGATTTTTATTCCGTGCATTGATTTACATCGGAGGATGGACTACTTATCGCTATTTTTCAAGAAAATTTTCCTTGGCTCAGGACCAAGCCAATGATATATCGAATCACAAGAAAAACTTTAGAATTTCCGCTGGATTTTTGGTCTTTTACATCGTAACCGAATCCATGATGTCATGGGATTGGGTCATGTCCATTGATCCCCACTGGTTCAGTACCTTATTTGGATGGTATGTTTTTGCCAGCATGTTCGTTTCGGGGATTACTACCATCGCCTTAATTACAATTTATCTCAAGTCCAAAGGCTATTTAGAGAAAGTCAACGACAGCCACATACACGATTTAGGAAAATTTATGTTTGGGATTAGTATTTTTTGGACCTATCTGTGGTTTTCGCAGTTCATGCTCATCTGGTACTCCAACATTCCTGAGGAGGTCACCTACTTCATCACCCGAATTGAGGATTACAATGTCCCGTTCTTTGGCATGTTGGTGATGAATTTTATTTTCCCATTATTGATTTTGATGAACAGTGATTACAAGCGACTCAATTACTTCATTGTGATGGCAGGGATTGTGATTTTATTGGGTCACTATATGGATGTGTTCAATATGATTATGCCTTCGGCAGTAGGCGACCAATGGTTTATTGGTGTTCCAGAGATTGGAGGATTTCTCTTTTTCTTTGGCCTATTCATATTTGTTGTATTTAAAGAAATTTCGAAAGCACCACTTCATGCAGCGGGAGATCCACTGATGGGAGAGAGTGAACGCTTTCACTATTAATAATTAATGGTAGGATAAATGACGATTTTATTGACACTTGTAGTTTTAGTATTGGTCGCGATTTCCATTTGGCAAATCACAAAAATATTTGAATTGTCTCAAGCCAAAAAAGAGAATACGCAAGTAGCAGACGATGACGATAACCGCTGGAATGGCCAGTTGATGTTTGCTTTTTTGATTTTTATATATGGCATTACCTTGTTTTCCTTCTGGAAATGGGGAGATGTATTGCTGCCCGACGCCTCTTCCGAGCATGGTATAGAATACGATAATTTGATGTGGATTTCATTCGCCATCATCTTTTTTACCCAAACCATCACCCAAGCGCTATTGCACTATTTCGCATATAAATACAGGGGTGAAAAGGGTAAAAAAGCCTTATTTTACGCAGATAACAACCGTTTGGAAGCCATTTGGACCATTATTCCTGTGATTGCTTTGGCTGGATTGATCCTTTATGGATTGTACACTTGGACCGACATCATGACGGTAGAGGAGAATGAAGATGCTCTGGTAGTGGAATTATACGCCCAACAGTTCAATTGGAAAGCAAGATATGCTGGTGAGGATGGTGTCCTCGGCGATGCCAATGTGCGCTTTTTACAGGATTTCGACGGTAAAAATCTCGTTGGAATTGATGCCACCGATCCCAACGGCTTTGACGATGTAGTAGTTCAAGAATTGCATTTGCCAACCGGAAGAGAGGTTATTTTTAAAATGCGTTCTCAGGATGTATTACACTCCGCTTACATGCCTCACTTTAGAGCACAGATGAATTGTGTTCCCGGAATGATTACAGAATTTGCCTTTGTTCCCACTGTCACCACAGAAGAAATACGTCAAACAGAAGACATGAAGGCCAAGGTCAAAAAAATTAATGCCATCAGAAGAGAAAACAGCAAGGCACTGATTGCCAATGGTGAGGAAGCTTTAGAGCCTTATGTATTCGATTATTTGTTACTTTGCAATAAAATTTGTGGTGCTTCGCACTACAATATGCAAATGAAAATTATCGTAGAAACACCCGAAGAATTTCAAAAATGGATGGACGATCAGCAAACCTTTGCCGAAGTCATTCAATAACTTAAAAATTAAATAAGATCATGTCAACAGCAGCAGCGCAAGTACACGAAGAGGATCACGGACATCATCACAAAGAAACGTTCATTACCAAGTATGTTTTCAGTCAAGATCACAAGATGATCTCAAAACAATACTTGATCACAGGATTATTCATGGGGATTATTGGAATTGCCATGTCCTTATTGTTCCGTTTACAACTGGCTTGGCCAGAGCAACCCATGGGCATCATGTCGGCCTTGTTGGGCAAATGGGCTCCCGACGGGGTCATGGATCCCAACGTATATCTGGCATTGGTTACCATTCATGGAACCATTATGGTATTTTTTGTCCTTACCGCCGGACTCAGTGGAACTTTCAGTAACCTATTGATTCCATTACAAATCGGAGCACGAGATATGGCCTCCGGATTACTCAACATGATCTCCTACTGGATGTTTTTCTTGTCCAGTGTTATCATGGTATTTTCCTTGTTTGTAGAAGCGGGACCCGCTGCCGCTGGGTGGACTATTTACCCCCCTTTGAGCGCCTTGCCACAAGCACAACCAGGTTCTGGATTGGGAATGACCCTTTGGTTGGTTTCTATGGCTATTTTTATTGCCTCTTCCCTCTTAGGATCGTTGAATTATATAGTGACCGTATTGAACCTGAGAACCAAAGGAATGACCATGAGTCGATTGCCTTTGACCATCTGGGCTTTCTTTATCACGGCGATTATTGGAGTGGTTTCTTTCCCTGTACTATTATCCGCCGCCTTGTTATTGATCATGGACAGGAGCTTTGGAACTTCCTTTTTCCTATCCGATATTTTTATTCAAGGTGAGGTATTGCACTATCAAGGAGGATCGCCTGTGCTGTATGAACACCTGTTTTGGTTTTTGGGTCATCCAGAGGTTTACATTGTATTGTTGCCCGCTTTGGGGATCACCTCCGAAATCATCGCCACCAATTCCCGAAAACCAATTTTTGGTTACCGCGCCATGGTTGCCTCCATTTTGGCCATTGCCTTCTTGTCTACCATCGTTTGGGGACACCATATGTTCATTTCGGGAATGAATCCATTCTTGGGATCTGTATTTACGTTTACAACTCTTTTGATCGCCATCCCATCTGCGGTAAAGGCCTTTAACTATATCACTACCCTTTGGAAAGGAAATCTGCAGCTCAACCCTGCCATGTTGTTTTCCATAGGTTTGGTCTCCACGTTTATTTCTGGAGGTTTGACCGGTATCATTTTGGGAGATAGTACCTTGGACATCAACGTTCACGACACCTATTTTGTGGTGGCCCACTTCCATTTGGTGATGGGGATATCAGCTCTTTATGGCTTGTTTGCTGGGGTTTACCATTGGTTCCCTAAAATGTTTGGCCGTATGATGAACAAAAACATGGGTTACCTCCACTTTTGGGTGACCGCCATCTGTGCCTATGGGGTGTTTTTCCCCATGCACTTTATCGGTATGGCTGGACTCCCCAGAAGATATTATACCAATACTGCCTTTCCTTATTTTGACGATTTGGCTAACATTAACGTTGTGATCACCATCTTTGCATTGATCGCTGGAGCGGCACAATTGGTCTTTTTATACAACTTTATTCACAGTATTTTCTACGGAAGGCCTACAGAACAAAACCCTTGGCGTTCCACTACCTTGGAATGGACCGCACCCATCAAACATTTTCACGGCAACTGGGAAGGAAAAATTCCCGAAGTTCACCGCTGGGCCTATGATTATTCCAAGCCAGGACACGAGGAGGACTTTGTTCCTCAACATATTCCTCTAAAAGAAGGGGAAGAAGAACTCCAACACTAAGCAAAAAATAAACCAAACAGATAAGGCTACCTCAGGGTAGCTTTTTTTGTGCCATATCCTTTTTCGAAGGTTTTAAAATCTAAGCGTTAAAACATTTATCTTTGTTAGAGATGAATGAGTTTTTAGACCCATCTGGAGAGCAGTTTTCTCCTGATGAAAAAGATTTTGACAGGGCCTTGCGGCCCGATAGCTTTAATGATTTTGCAGGCCAGGAGAGTATACTGGAAAACCTCAAAGTCTTTGTAGCAGCGGCCAATCAACGTGAAGAGGCACTGGATCACACGCTGTTCCACGGCCCTCCAGGTTTGGGAAAAACAACATTGGCCTACATCTTGGCCAGTGAGTTAGAGGCAGGGATCAAAATGACCTCTGGACCTGTACTGGACAAACCAGGGGATTTGGCAGGATTGTTAACCAACCTTCAGCCGAGGGATATCCTTTTTATTGACGAAATTCATCGCCTTAGTCCCATCGTTGAAGAATACCTCTATTCGGCCATGGAAGACTACAAAATAGACATCATGATCGAAACAGGGCCCAATGCCCGAACCGTTCAGATCAACCTAAATCCTTTTACCTTGGTGGGGGCCACCACCCGTTCGGGATTGCTGACCGCCCCCATGCGTGCCCGATTTGGTATTACCAGTCGATTGGAATATTACAAAACAGAACTCCTGTCCACCATTTTGGAGCGCAGTGCCAACATTCTTAATGTTGCCATCAGCGCCCAAGCTGCCATTGAGATTGCAGGGAGGAGTCGAGGAACACCGAGGATTGCTAATGGCTTGCTTAGAAGGGTCAGAGACTTTGCCCAAATCAAAGGAGATGGCAATATTGACATTGAAATCACCCAATATGCCCTCAATGCCCTCAACGTAGATGCCCATGGGCTGGACGAAATGGACAACAAAATCCTAACCACCTTGATCGATAAATTTAAAGGAGGCCCAGTGGGCATCACTACATTGGCGACTGCTGTCTCCGAAAACGGAGAAACCATTGAGGAGGTCTATGAACCTTTTTTAATCCAAGAAGGCTTTTTGGTCAGAACCCCTAGGGGACGTGAAGTGACAGCTATGGCTTACAAACATCTCGGTAGGATCAAAGACAATCAGGAAGGATTGTTCTAAACTTTATCATCTTATTGCCATAATGAATCATTTTGCCCCTCGTTTGGGCCCAGTGATCATTCTTTATCACCTTCTTCAATCATTATTGGTCAGACTCTCAAAATTTTTAGCTAAGGCATTGATTTGATTTCATCAAATTTTCTTTAGGGATCAGAATGCAACTATTATATAATATATTGAATAATTCACAAGTTGTATTTTACATAATAATAATATAGTTAATATATAATTTTTAACTCACCCAACATTTTTTCTATTAAATTGGCTTTGTCCCCAATCATAAATGCTTTAGATTTAGTAAAATGTTGTCTTTATCCCAAAATACGGCTATCATCAAAAGCGCTGCCAAAGCGTTAGGGTTTCTTTCTTGTGGTATATCCAAAGCGGATTTTTTAGAGGAGGAGGCTCCACGCCTAGAGCAATGGCTCAAAGCGGGTAAACATGGTAAAATGGCTTATATGGAAAACCATTTTGACAAACGATTGGATCCTCGGTTGTTGGTACCCGGAGCCAAGAGTGTAGTTTCCGTTTTGCTCAATTATTATACTGATGAGCAACAAGCGGAAGGCGCCCCCAAAATTTCAAAATATGCCTATGGTACCGATTACCACTATGTGATCAAGGACAAGCTCAAACAACTTTTTAGAAGCTTACAAGAGCAAATAGGAGAGGTCAATGGCAGGGTATTTGTTGATTCTGCGCCTGTAATGGATAAGGCTTGGGCCGTACGAAGCGGTTTGGGGTGGATGGGTAAAAACACCAACTTGATTACCCAAAAGGTAGGCTCATTCTTTTTTATCGCTGAAATGATCCTCGATTTGGAATTGGAATACGATACCCCGGTCACGGATCACTGTGGTACTTGTACCGCCTGTATGGATGCTTGTCCAACTGAAGCCCTTACACCCTACAATATCGATGCCAACAAATGTATCTCCTATCTCACCATAGAATTAAAAGACCAAATCCCTACTGAATTTCAAAACAAAATGGACGATTGGGCTTTTGGGTGCGATGTTTGTCAGGACGTCTGTCCTTGGAACCGTTTCTCCAAATCACACAACGAACCACTTTTTGATCCAAAACCCGAATTACTAGACTTTACGCACAAAGATTGGGAAGAACTCACAGAAACCACTTTTGAAACCATCTTTAAAAACAGTGCGGTCAAAAGAACCCGTTACGAAGGTCTGAAAAGAAACCTTACTTTTTTGTTGAGATAAAGGAAAAATTTCATTGGTTTAGGTCATTTTCCTTCACTTCTCTTTTTGGAGTATTTATTAGATCCCACATCTGGAGGAAGTTGTGTTTTTTATCCTGTTTTGGAGAACCTACTTTTAGACTACCACATCCCATAATCATAAGACTCAGGCATACGGGCAGCAGATAACGTAAGAATTTTAGGGGCATAATTTTAACTTTTAGGCTTTAAATATATTGATTTTTATAAACCTGAGGATTTGAGAGAGAAAAACAAAATCAATTAAAAAGCCTGTAAGTACATTACAGGTTTTTTTTATTTTTACATCGTTTCTTGTCAAATTATAAATGACAAATCAATCTTCTTAAATTTTAACTAATTTTGAGTGATTAAATAACCACTTTGACTTTTGATTTTATGAAATTTAAAATAGCAATATTCTTAATGATGCTCTTTTTAATGTTGGGTTTAACCCAGTGTAAAAAGCAGGAACTTATTGAAATTTCAGCAGAGGATTATCATTTGGCGCAAGATGAGTTAACCGCAGTGATGGTACATGATATTTTTTCACCTCCCTTGGCGAGTCGGGTATATGCCTATGCGAACATTGCAGCCTACGAAATCATGGCGCAGGAGGCAGGAAATGATCATGCCTCTTTGGCGGGTGTTTTATCAGGTTTTGATGGCGTTAGCCCCATCAATGATAGTTTGGTCAACCACAATCTCGCTGGCCTTATGGCTTATATGGCGGTCGGAAAAAATTTGATCTTTTCGGTGGATCGAATGTCAGAATATATGGATAATCTATCATTAAAATGGAAAGCGCAAAACCCAGAGGTTTTTGAAGCTTCGCAACGATATGCTCATCAGGTCGTGTCAGAAATCAAAGCTTGGTATGACCAAGACAATTATAAGCAAACCCGCACCTATCCCAAATTTTCTGTTGACTATGACAGCCCTTCGCGATGGCAACCCACCCCTCCGGATTATATGGATGGCATAGAACCCCACTGGAGCAAGATCAGACCATTTGTACTCAACTCGGCATCTCAGTTTCAACCTGAGCCACCACCGTCTTTTTCGATGGAACCTGAATCCGATTTCTATAAAGAGCTGATGGAAGTTTATCGAGTGGTCAAAGAGATACAAGAAAATGATGCGGAGGACGAAAGGCGAGAGATTGCTAAATTTTGGGATTGTAATCCTTATGTATCCACGCACAAGGGTCATGTGATGTTTGCCCTAAAAAAAATCAGTCCTGGTGCACATTGGATCGGTATCACCAAAATTGTGTCTCGTAACAAAAACACAGATGTTTCAACCACCGTGGCGGCTTATACTAAGGTATCCATTGCGATTGCCGATGCCTTTATCAGCTGTTGGGACGAAAAGTACCGAAGTAACCTGATTCGCCCAGAAACCATTATCAATAAAGTATTAGACGAAAACTGGTATCCTGTTCTACAAACTCCTCCTTTTCCCGAATATACCAGTGGACACTCCGTTGTTTCGGGAGCAGCGTCAATAATCCTTACCGATTTTTTTGGAGATAATATTGCCTTCGATGACGATACCGAATTGCCCTATGATTTGCCTATTCGCTCCTATGACTCCTTTAATCATGCAGCAGAGGAAGCAGCTGTCAGCAGGTTATACGGAGGGATTCACTACCGAAAGGCGATTGACGAGGGCCTTAAACAAGGTAGAAATGTAGGGGAGTTTGTGAGTAAAAAGTTGGGCTTACAAAAGTAAACCCACTTTCCACCCTAAGTTTTTATTTCTTTAGAAAAGACGCTAACTTCATAATGAAAGCCTTGTTCCATTTTAATTCAGTGTTGTTGTAATAAAATTGAATCAGCCTTTTTGTGGTGTCTGACGAACCGTGATCCGCAGCCAGAAGTTGCTCAATGAATTGCTGAACCTCTTTTTCCCCTTGCGTTTGCTGAAGGGCATAAATCCCTAAGAGGTGATTTTTGGATGAACGAAAAAGTTGTGCTTTGGAGAATTGGGCTATTGACTCAAGTGCAGACTGCGCTTTATTTTTTTCTCCTCTGTTTTGGTCAATGAAAGCCAGAAGAAAATGTTCCCATCTTTCTTCTGGATCAAAAGGCTTTCCAACCCCCAATTGCTCTGGCCACAATAAGGCGGTTTCCAAATGAGATTGAGCTTGTTCATGCTGGTTTTTGGCCAGCTGCTGCAAAGCACTACCCACATAGGCTTCCGTGTAGATTTTACGTCCCTCGGTAGCGTGTTCGTAGGGCAATATTCTCAAATCTTTAAGTAGATCAATGGTCTTGTCAAATTGTCCAAGTGCGTTCAGCGTTTGTGCCAAAAGCATCCCTGCAAAATAGTTGTCTTTGTCTTGCTTATAGGTTTTTTGAATAATTTTCTTTGCTGCTAAAGCATCTCCAGCTTTAAAAAGATCTTCGGCCAAAGAAAAGGCATAACGCCAATTTTTGGGCGACTGGCTGTAGGCAAATTGTAAATCTTTTTGATAGCCTGCACGTTGATGTTCTTTAAACAACATTCCCCTGATATAATAAAAGAGGTGATCCTTTGGACTTTGACCCAAATCAATAAAAATTTGAATTCCTTTTGCAGTTTGGGACCTTCCCAACAAATTGGTTCCCAATAAATATTTGGCTTTCCAAGAGGAATGGTTGGCCACCACCCAATCCAACATATTTAAGCTTTCTTTCCTAAAAGGAAAAACAAAGGCTATGGATTCTTTTTCCAGTGCGCTAAGGGCAGTTTTGTCTTGATTTAAATAAGCCAACCAAAGTTTATTGAGCAATGTGCTGGGACCCATTTCTAGTATTTTGATGGCATCGGTATCTAGGTTTCTGTTGTGGTAAAACAAAGCCAATTCCAAGAATGTCTGATAGGGTAGTTCTGATCGATGCGCTTGGGCCATAGCAGTAGCATTGTTTTTACCTAATAATAACCTTTCATAGACGGATAAGTGATTAAGAGGGTCGATGGCTTCGATTTCCTCGATGGTTTTTAATCCGTTTTCAGGCTCTCCCATGATTCTTTGGAGTATGGTTTTTTGTGAAAGAGCATTGATGTTTTCACTATTATATTT